>Ga0315289_10011131_pt1 | contig 12779 bp, 10 predicted proteins | sample YL17G11_40_MG_FD_203452 | JGI IMG/M metagenome (GOLD analysis project Ga0315289, IMG submission 203452) | Sediment microbial communities from Yellowstone Lake, YNP, Wyoming, USA - YL17G11_40 | ecosystem: Environmental > Aquatic > Freshwater > Lake > Sediment | place: USA: Wyoming | collected...
TCAACCTCGTTAAAACCATCGAGGAGACCGAGGTTATAAAGGTTGGTTCCCATAAAATAGAAGGGCTTGCCGTCGAGCATAAAACGAGTGCCGTCAGCATAAACAAAGCCCTGCTTATGTGGCTCGGACTTGATGTGTTGAATATTCTGCAAGGTCGCGCCCTGATGAACCTGTTCATCCGACTTAGGACCGCAAGCAAACATTGCCGAGATTAGGGCGGAGATCAGCAAGGGGCGTAGCGACTGTACGATAGCCATTTTTAACTAATCGCTCCCTAAAATAAGCGGCGCCGCAAGCGGTAGCTCTAGCAGCACGCCATTTTGACATAGACTCAGGTATTAACAAATTCACCCCGGGGCCTGTCAACCCAAATTGATTGGCTGCTAGCCCGGATAGTGCACAAAGCCAAGGGCGCCAGCCACTTTGGTTTGCGGTCGCCGCCGCCCTTAGGCAATCCGTAACGTTTGCGACCCTCATATAGCCGGCTGTCAAAGGCGTACTAAAAATCAAGCGCCTGCCTTAGCACCTCCATCACCAGCAGCACCATCGGTAGCCCTACTCCGACGAGTTCCCACAGCGGCATTAGATCCTCCACTCGCCGCACACGCCGCTGTCCGCCGTGGATCTGATCCTTTGCCCACTGCTCTATTAGCGTTCTTTTTTCCCGCTGCAAACTCACCCCTAACAGCAGCTCACGCTGGCGCAGCTGGCGTAGCTCAGGACCCATCGGCGCACCGGCAACGTCATCCGCCTCGAGGTGCGCCTGGAGCCACGCATATGCGCAGGCATTTAGCTGCCTGCGCCCAAGCCATGGACTAGGCGACACAGTCCTCAGTACCGCCACCGCCGCGGCGATCATTGCTGTAGCCAGGAGGATTGCCGAGCGATCACGAGCGCTGATGATTAACAACCCTCGACCGTGCAGGAAGCCATACCGAGTCGCCAGAGCCGCCGCTAGACCGATAGCCATACGCATGCGAAAGAGCGCGCTTAAACCGTCGGCGCAGCGGCATAAATCTGCCGCATCGACGACAGCGATACGCAGCGCTGCTATACTGCTGCCTATGGGCAAGCCCTGGCGCCAAGCTGCATCAAATAAGCGATCAAGATTTGGGTCGAGCGTCGACTGCGCAGCCTTAGAGGCTACCACGGGTGGGCGCCAGTCGCCCCCCCCTGAACGCCCATGCTGTTCTATACACGCAAGCTGAGCAGATAAAATTGTGCACCACATTTAGGTAAAGCCCCCCCCCTGGCGGCAAATACTAACCCAATAGCCAGGAGCGCAGAACCGACATGCGAGCCTTGCGGCGGACCTAGGCACCCACTCTATTAGACTGTGACCATTGATTAATTTATGCCACATGCAGCCCTGCCACGGCACCATCCCCGCGGCAAAAACAGCTCATCTGCCTAGGACAAAACTCAAATAAGGATGATGCCAGGCGGCGACCGTGTTATAGCGGCTACCTACGGTGGACCCTAGATGGGGCTCTCTACTCGGACCCCCTCGGAGCCCACTTGAATGGCGCAACACCTAACGACCAAACCCAGCTCGCCACTAGCTCTAGGCTGGATTCCTTACTGGAATTTGCTGCCGCTACGCCATGAATTGGAGCGCTTGGTCGGCTCTGAAGTTGAATTTCATAAGGGCCATCCCGCACTTGTCAATCGCTGGCTGAGCGAAGGCAAGGTGACTCTGGCCCCTTGCTCCAGCGTTTGCCTTGTCAGAAATAGCCAACTTGAGATCGCCTTTCCTCTCGGCATCGCGTCGACAGGCGCGGTTGGCAGTGTCTACCTCGGCTTCCATCACGAGGAAACAGGCATCATCGAGATCATCAAGCAACGCCAGGGAATGTTGCGCGAGATCTTTCGCCAGGGCACGGTGCGTTGTGGTGGCGACGTGCGCCGTCTAGCCACCTTTGTCTTTAAAATGGCGGCCACGCTGCCACCTCTACCCCTGGATATCGCACCGCCACTGACGGTCACCCCTGCCTCTGCAAGTTCGACGCATCTGGCTCGCATACTTTACCGCTTATGGTTTGGCGATGCAGCATATGAGCTGCGTGCATCCAGCAGCAGCGGTCCAAACACTGCTTTTTCGCTGCGCCGCCCCATGGAACTGCTGATTGGTGACGAGGCTCTGATTCGCCGCGCCAGCTTTCGTTGCGTCATCGATCTAGGTGAAGCTTGGCGCGAACTGACCGATCTACCTTTTGTCTTTGCCGTGTGGCAAACTTCGCGACAGGCGGTTATCCCCTATTGGCGCGAACGCCTCTTAGAGGCCGCCGAACTAGCACAAGCAAGGATGCAAGTGGAACCTTGCCACTACGTGCCAGATCCCATGTCCGTCGATATCAACGGTCACCCGATCGACTTCGCCACTTACTGGCGCGGTATCCAGTACCGCCTTGGAACGCAGCATTTTAAAGGCTTAGCACTATTCCTGGCATTGACCCGCTGCCTGCAACCGGATGCGGTCGACGACCAAGCCGTAGTTAATATCATGCGCTGGGAAGCCTACCCTGAGTCGCCGCAAGCACGCCTGTGAGTTTTGGCTGAGGTCTATCAAGGAACACCATGCCGCGAGCGACGCGAGAGACTCCACCATAAAAGCAACACCACCACACCAAGACCAGCAAAGGCTGCAGCTGCGTTGAACGCTACCGCGGAACCGTAGGTTGTCATCAACCAGCCAGTTATGACACTAGCCGGAAGCGCTGCAAAGCCGAGCACGAGCTGCAGGGCCCCGTATCCCGTACCGCGTTTTTCTGCCGGCAAAAGGTCGGCAAGCAGCGCCTTTTCGGTGCCTTCGGTAAAGCCATAGAAGCTGCCGTAGATAAACAGCGCCAGAGCGAACGTGGGTTGGGATTCGCAATGGCCAAACATTGCATAGACTGCGGCGTAAACCACCCATCCCGCCGCAAGGATTTCAATCCTGCCGATCTTGTCGCTTAGCTTACCGACTGGAACGGCCAAGGCTGCGGCGAGGATATTGAAGCAAAGCATCATCCATAAGATGGCTCTGAAAGAGAATCCCAGCTCGTTTGCCTTAAGCACCAAAAAAGCGTCGCTGCTGTTACCTAACGCAAAAATTCCGACTGCGACGAGATAGCCGCGCACCTGCGACGGCACTTGCCAGGATAATGCCTTCTTGGCCTTGGTCAAGCGAGTGATCCGTGGCACTGCCACGATTAGGACAATCACGGCGAGGATGCCAAAGGGGATTGCGGTCAAGACCAGTTGCCGAAAGCGTACCTCGGTCAGGAGACCATCACCCAAACCCATCGCTAGAACGACGGCAATACCGGTGATCGCACCAAGGGCATCTAGGAAGCGGGTAATCCCAAAGGCCTTGCCACTCATCCCGGCAGCTGCGCCGTCAGCAATCATGGCATCACGAGGGGCCGAGCGCATGCCCTTGCCAGTCCGGTCAAAGATTCTGGCCAGTCCGAACCACAGCGGGAGGTGGGCTACCAGCAAACAGATGCGCGATAGGACCGACAGTGTGTAACCAAATACCACCAACGGCTTCCGCGAAGGTACCTTATCGGAAACCCATCCTGAGAAACCTTTCAGCAATATGCTAACCGCCTCGGCGGCACCCTCGACGACACCGACAAAGGTCGGCGTCATGCCAAGACCTGCCGTCAATAAGAGCGGCATGGCTCTGGCGATGACTTCGCTAGAGCAGTCATTGAAAAAGGAGACCCAGCCCAAGCGGGTCGCTACAGAAATTTGGTCTGCTACCGGATGGTCTAGAGCAGGTTGGTTACTTGAGGGCAATGGAACCATCCCGTACTAGCATGACGCTACTCTACATGCTTAAAATAAAAATGGGCACTACCTGACTTAGTGGCCGGCTGCCACGTCATGAAAAGCCTCATCTGCACATTCCAAGGTGCGCTCAATATCGGCTGCGCTATGCGCGACAGAAACAAATCCGGCCTCAAAGGCCGATGGCGCTAGGTATACCCCACGCCGCAGCATGCTGCGAAAAAATGCCGTGAAATGCCCGACGTTACTTTGCTTTGCCTGTTCCAGGCTGAGCACTGGCCCAGGATGAAAAAAGAAGCCGAACATACCGCCTTCGCTGTCGGCGCTAAACGCTATGTCGTGCTGCCTAGCTGCTACCTTGAGCCCACGCACGAGCTGGGCCGTGCGTTTGCTCAGTTCAGAAAAAGCTAAAGGTCGCTGCAACAGCTCTAAAGTCTTCAATCCCGAGGCTACAGCCAGTGGGTTTCCCGACAGCGTACCCGCTTGATACACCGGTCCAGATGGTGCAATTAATTGCATGATTTCCAGCCTACCACCATATGCAGCCAATGGCATGCCGCCACCGATGACCTTACCGAGGGTCGTGATATCCGGCTTGACTCCACTGAGAGCTTGCATACCACCGAGGGCAACACGGCATCCCGTCATCACCTCATCAAAGAGCAGCAACGTACCTGCATTTGTGCATAGCTCGCGCAAGGCCTCGAGGAAACCGGGTTGCGGCCGAATGAAGCCAGCATTACCAATGATCGGCTCAATGATAACAACTGCGATTTGGCCTTGGTTGGCAGCAAACACCTCGCTAACGGCATCCAGGTCATTATACGGCGCTGTTAGCGTGTCCTTGGTGGTGCTTCCCGGAACACCCGGGCTATCCGGCAAGCCTAGGGTGAGGGCACCAGATCCAGCCTTGACCAGCAACATATCGGCATGGCCATGATAACAGCCGCTGAACTTCAGGATCTTGTCGCGCTTGGTATAAGCACGGGCCACGCGCAGCGCCGCCATACATGCTTCGGTCCCGCTAGACACCAGTCGGACCATCTCCATACTCGGGTACAGTTGGTTGATCGCCGCAGCCAACCGGGTCTCGCCCTCGGTCGGCGCACCAAAGCTAAGACCCCGTCGCATCGCCGTCGCGATAGCATCAAGCACTTCCGGGTGGGCATGACCGAGAATCGCTGGCCCCCAACTGCCGACGTAGTCAATATACTTATTGCCGTCGAGGTCATGCAAGTAGGCACCTTGCGCCCGATCGATGAAGACCGGATCACCACCAACAGCGCCGAAAGCCCGCACAGGGGAATTCACCCCGCCTGGGATCAATGCTCGGGCCGCCTTCATGGCCTGTCGGGACTTGTCAAAATTCACGCTGTGCCTCCTCGCTGTGTGGTCTTGAGTATACGAGTTTGGCCCAAGCTGAGCATGACATTTCTTCGGCTTCGACCGCGATATAACGTAGGACATCGACATTAGATTCTGCTTAACATAGACAGGCAAGTAAAAGCCTCATCCCCAATCCTGATACGGCGAGCATATGCGAATTCTCCATATCGATACAGAACGTACCTGGCGAGGCGGAGAAAACCAGCTACGGCTGCTACTCGAGGGCTTAGCAACGACCGACGCCGAATGCCACCTCGCCGTCCCACCAGACAGTAGCGCCGCTGCTCGCCTGGGTCGTTTGGCGCAGCTTGTGACAGTGCCGATGCATGGCGGCTTCAGTCCGAGGGCAGCATGGACATTGGCCCGTTACTGCCAGATGCACCGCATCGAACTCATCGATACACACTCCGGCAACGCCCATGCACTAGCCTTGCTCATCAAAGGCTTGGTGCCGCGGCTGCGACTAGTCGTCCACCGGCGAGTGGACTACGCGCCCTCGGCTAACTGGTTCAGCCGGCGCAAATACCTGTCGTCTAAGGTCGACCGCTTCGTCGCCATTTCAGCCGCGATCGGAGCTATACTTGTCGACTACGGGGTGCCTGCCGCGCGCGTCAGCGTGGTAAAAAGCTCCATTAGAACCGACGGATATGATGATAAGGCACGGCCAGCTGCCCACGCCGCTTTGGCCACTACCTACGGCGTCGATCCAAATCTTATATTCATCGGCAATGCCAGCGCCCTGACCGCACAAAAGGGCTACGACACCCTGCTCGATGCCGCGGCATTGCTACGCCAAAGCGGCGCTCCGTTTCACCTGTTTATCGCTGGCGACGGTGAACTCCGGCAATCTTTACTGAAGCAGTGCGCTCGGTTGAACCTTGAAGATAAGACGACCTTCCTTGGCTTCATTGACGACGTCCCCCGTTTTCTCGCCGGACTCGATATCCTCAGCGTACCATCTAAATTCGAGGGCCTCGGCACCATTCTACTCGACGGCTTGGCGGCGGGTCTAGCCATTGCGGCCAGCCAGGTCGGCGGCATTCCTGAGGTGGTCATCCATGGCGAGACTGGCCTGCTCAGCACCGTCGGCGACGCCGCAGGCCACGCAGCAAATTTGTTGCAACTCATCCGCCAGCCACAACTCCGTCAGCGACTCAACACGGCAGGGCGGCAACACATCGCCGCCGAATTTTCTCTGGCCGCCATGGTTGGCGGTAATCTTGACGTCTACCGCGAACTGTTAGGTGCCACTTCTTGACTTTTCAGCTGGATCTCGCCGATAGTCAGGCCATGACGATCGATGAACTTGCAATAACATTAGGTTGGCCGGGGTTTTGGCTTGGGTTCGCTCTAATCCTGGCGATCCTTGAGATCACTTCGCCAACCTTCTTTTTCCTCTTCCTCAGTGCGGCCGCCGTTGGTGCCATGGTCGCTGCCCTTTGTGGCTTGAACATGAGCCTCCAGCTGCTCATTTTTGGCTGTGGTATCTTACTAAGCCTGCTGCTACTCCGCCCCCGTCTGCTAGCCCGGCTTAATTCCAACCCGCCGCTGCCTTCCCGCAGCGAGGTGCTGAAGGGTAAGTACGGCAAGGTAACCCAAGCCATCGAGCCCCATTTGGGTAGCGGCCGCGTCCAAGTCGAAGGCGAAGATTGGGCAGCAAGCAGCAAGGGCGCAATTCCTAGCGGTGCAGACATCGTCGTGATCGGCGCCGATGGCATTATTTTACTGGTCCGCGAGTCATAGCCCTATATCTCAATCCCATGTGGAGCCCAACTTGAACATTCCCTATCTGTTGCCCTTAATCTTCATCGCCTTCGCCATCATCATCGTGTTAAAAACCGTGAAAATCGTGCCACAAAAGCAGGTCATGATCGTCGAACGTCTGGGCCGTTTTTACAAGGCGGCAACCGCCGGGCTAAATATCATTTTGCCATTTTTTGACTCAGTGCGCGCCGTGCTCGACGTGCGCGAGCAAATTTCCCCGATCGAGCCGCAATCAGTGATTTCGCGAGACAACGTCACCATGCAGGTCGATGCGGTCATCTACTATGTGATCGTCGACCCGATCCGCGCCACCTACGAAGTGCAAAACCTGCGCTGGGGCATTGAGCAGCTCACCCTGAGTGCACTGCGTAACGTCATCGGTTCGCTCGACTTAGACCACACCCTGACGTCGCGTGACACCATTAACACGCAGATTCGCGCCGCTCTCGACCAATCGACCCAACCCTGGGGCGTCAAAATCATCCGCGTCGAGCTCAAGAATATCAACCCACCCGACGAAATCAAGTTAACCATGGAAAAGCAGATGACTGCTGAGCGCAGCAGGCGCGCCGTAGTCACTACTGCAGAGGGCGAAAAGGCCTCAGCGATCCTTAAAGCCGAAGGACAAAAGCAGTCGAAAATCGTTAGCGCTGAAGGCGAAAAGCAATCGGCCATCCTTTCTGCAGAAGGCCAAGCCGAAGCCCGTCTGAAAGTTGCTCAGGCTGAAGCCCAGGCCATTTCGCTGATCACCGGCGCCCTCGGCGGCACTGACCACCCGGCGCAGTACCTACTTGCACAACGCTACTTGGAATCACTGGTGCAGATCGCCCAGGGATCAAACAAAACCGTATTCCTCCCCTACGAGGCGGCCGGAGTTCTGAGCTCACTCGGTGGCATCAAAGAGCTCATTAAAAGCACGGAACCAAAGGCCCAAGTTTAAATCATAGCCAAAAATCCTGCGATCCCTCCCTAGAGGGGCCCCCGGGCGCCTTGACAAGATAAGATTAAGACCCATCCTGTAAGTAAGTAGAGGGGGGTTGTTCTTATGGATATGAATAAGCTGACTCAGAAGACCCAAGAGGCGTTGGTTGCGGCTCGTGCTGTTGCGGTTGAACACGGTCATCAGGAGGTCGATCAGGAACACTTCCTACATGCCTTGTTGGTGCAAGAGTCGGGTCTGATCCCGCGCTTGTTAGATAAAATGGATGTCACCGTCAATGCGCTTGTTGGAGATGTTGCTGGGTTGTTAGCCCAGCGCCCGCATGTGTCGGGGTCCGGCTACAGCATGGATAAGATCCAGTTGTCTCAGCGTCTGGCTCAGATTTTGGGGAGTGCTGAGCGTGAGGCTAAACGACTCAAAGATGAATACGTATCTGTTGAGCATTTGTTTCTCGAATTACTCCAAGACAAGGGGAAGGTCGGCAACCTCTTGGCCAAGCATGGACTGAACCGAACTGCATTTCTTCAGGCATTGTCTGCGGTTCGGGGTAATCAACGCGTGCAAAGTGCCAATCCTGAGGAGACCTATGAGGCCCTGAGCCGTTACGGGCGTGACTTGGTGCAAGCGGCCCGTGACGGCAAGCTCGACCCGGTCATCGGTCGCGACGAGGAAATCCGCCGCGTCATTCGCATCCTCAGCCGCAAAACAAAGAATAATCCGGTACTCATTGGCGAGCCCGGTGTTGGCAAAACCGCCATCGCGGAAGGGCTCGCGCACCGCATCATCCGCGGCGATGTGCCTGAAGGTTTAAAGGATCGGACGATCTTCGCCTTGGATATGGGTGCTCTAGTAGCTGGTGCTAAATTCCGTGGTGAGTTTGAGGAACGTTTGAAGGCTGTCTTGAGCGAGGTTAAGCAGGCTGAAGGTCGGATCATATTATTTATCGATGAATTGCACACCATAGTCGGCGCCGGTAAGGCCGAGGGCTCAATGGATGCCGGCAATATGCTTAAGCCGATGCTGGCCCGTGGCGAACTGCACTGCATCGGTGCGACCACCTTGGATGAATATCGCAAATACATCGAAAAGGATCCGGCACTCGAGCGTCGCTTCCAGCCGGTGACCGTCGATCAGCCATCGGTTGAGGACACCATTTCCATCCTGCGCGGTTTAAAGGAACGTTTCGAGGTGCACCATGGCGTCAAGATCGCCGACCAGGCCTTAGTCGCCGCGGCAATGCTATCTGACCGCTACATCACCGAGCGTTTTTTACCGGACAAAGCCATCGACTTGATCGACGAGGCTTGTGCCAAGCTGCGCACCGAGATCGACTCTGTGCCGGCCGAGCTTGACACGGCACAGCGCCGCATGATGCGACTCGAGATCGAGGAGGCCGCACTCAAAAGAGAAAAGGACGCTGCCAGTAAGCAGCGTCTGGGAGAATTACAAAAAGAGTTGCAAGAAGTGCGTAGCCAGACGGAAGGCATGCGGGCACGCTACCAAAAAGAAAAGCAAATCCTGCAGCACGTCTCGGCTCTTAGGCAGCAGGTAGAGGATACCAAACGCCAGATCGAAGCCGCTGAGCGCGCCTACGATCTCAACCGCGCAGCTGAATTAAGGCACGGTAAGCTGCCGCATCTGCAAGCGGACCTCGAAGCTGAGGAAAAGAAGTTCAACACTCGCAATCAAGGCGAGCAGCTCCTTACCGAAGACGTCACCGAAGGAGAAATCGCCAGCATCGTCAGCCAATGGAGTGGCGTTCCAGTAACCAAGCTCGTGGAGGGCGAACGCGAGAAGCTGCTGCATCTAGACCGCGAGCTTCATGCTAGTGTCGTCGGCCAGGCGGAGGCTGTACAACGCGTTGCGGACGCGGTGATTCGGGCGCGTTCGGGGATCAAGGACCCACAACGGCCGATTGGCTCGTTCATCTTCCTAGGGCCGACCGGAGTTGGCAAGACTGAGCTGGCCAAAGCATTAGCGCTATCGCTCTTTGACAACCGCGAGGCCGTGGTACGCCTGGACATGTCCGAATACATGGAAAAACACTCGGCTTCACGCCTAATCGGCGCGCCGCCCGGCTACGTCGGCTATGATGAAGGTGGGCAGTTGACCGAGGCAGTCCGACGCAAACCGTACTCTGTTGTGCTCTTCGACGAGATCGAAAAGGCGCATCCGGATGTCTTGAACATCCTGCTGCAAATTCTCGATGACGGTCGCGTTACTGACAATCAGGGTCGGACAGTCAATTTCAAAAATTCGATTTTAATCCTTACCAGCAACCTGGGAGCGCAGTACTTACTAGAGGGTGCCTCGGCTGATGGAACCATCTCGGACAAGGCGCTAAACCAGGTTGACCGAGAGCTAAAGGCGCATTTTAAGCCGGAGTTTCTTAACCGCGTCGATGACATCATTGTCTTTAAGCCGCTGACCTTGGCTGAGGTTGAGCGTATTGTGACCTTGCGCATCGCCGATTTGAGCCGGCGATTAGCTGACCGCCAAATCACTCTTACTCTGGCTCCAGAAGCCGTCGCTTTTATCGCCCGCTCGGCTTACGATCCGGCCTACGGTGCCAGGCCGTTAAAGCGCTTCATTCAGCGCGAACTAGAAACGCAAATCGCTCGAAATTTGATCGGCGGTAGCGTCGGTGATGGAGCGCACATCGCTGTAGAAGTAACTGGGGGTAAGCTCGTGACTAGGATTACACCGAAGGCTTAAGGTGCCTTTCGTTTTGCGCTACGGCGGCGTCAGCAGCTTAACACCGAGCTCTGTCGCCGCGTACTGCAAGGGGATGTCGTGCACTTCCCGCGGCAGACCCGCATGTAAAAACTCACTCAACAAGACACCCATCATAACCAACACAGAGGAATGCACCGCGAGGAAGCGGTCATAAAACCCTCCCCCATAACCCAAGCGGGTGCCATATGCGTCCAGTGCCAGACACGGCACTAATATCACGCTCCCCGGCTCCATCGAGACAGAGACAGCGCCACGGTCGGTCCGTGGCTCAGGAATACCGTAGCGGTTGACGACCATTGGCGACTCTGGGCTCCACTGAGCAAAAGTCATGCCCTTGCCGCTGGTCGATAATACCGGCAGTGCGAAAGTCACCCCCGGCAATAGTGCGGCCAAACCGCGCAAATCGACCTCGCCTTGCACCGGATAAAACAGTAATACCTGCCGCGCCTGCTGCGCCTGTAGCCAATGAGCAAGTGACAAGACCAGCGCTTGGCTTAGGGTGCTCAACACCGCCTGAGGTAGCAGCGACCGTCTGGCGCGATACTCACGCCGCAACTGCTCTTTGACCGCGGCAGACGGCAGACTTAGTTCCGGAGGCTTTGGCGATGGATGGTCCATAGCTGACATGTTACACAAAAAAAGGCGGACCTGCTCATTCAATTGAGCCGGTCCACCGTATTCACCTCAAGTAACGCACACTGAACTCTAACAGATTCTAGAAGCCGGCAGCGTCGCCGCCCGCTGCGAATTTGATCTATTGTACAGTGACTGCCTGGGGGTTGGAATATTCCCAGCGGCCCGCGACTTCCGAGAATGCACCGACACGCATTTGATACGGGCCCGCTGTTACCCCCTGCAGCTGCAAGGAATTACCAGACGACGAAAAACGAAACTGGGGGTTAGCCCAAGTCCCGGTCGACAATTCGACGCGATAGTAGGCTACTTTACTGTCGCCCTGCCAGCTAACAGTGCCGCCGTTTCCTGATACAGCTGCACCAGCGGCCGGATCCTGAAGCGCAACATTGCGGCGAGGAGCCGGGTTAACGACGAACGAGCGCACTTCGGTAGCGCCCGAGCTATTTTGCACCTTCCAGTACCAAGTGCCTGGCCATGGATGACTAAATGAGTATGAGTTTCCTGATACCTGTATCTTGCGTGACACGGGGTGCATCGAGGAGTTGCGCGAGAAGATCAAGGTACCGCCGCCGCCAGTCCAAGAGAAGGTGGCTGGGCCTTGGGTCTCATCGTAGCTGATGGTTGAAGCATCAGCGGGCTCACTCAACGTTACAGCGCCACCACTAGCGCCACCACCAGTGCGTGCTGAGGCGTTAGCTGCAGGCACCGCAGGAGCAGCTGCGGTAGCTGCGGTAGCCGCGGTAGCTGCGGCTTCCTTGGTCTTAGCATCAGCAACGACCTGGCTCTCCTCTTTCGGTATCGCATCGTCATCCTCAGCAGTAGCTTCCTCGCCGGCCTGGTCGCCATCAGCCATTTCTTCGCTCGAGCTCTCATCGCTGCTCGTTAAAAAATAGGCACCGATCGCTAAGACTGCAATGGCGACGCCACCGATGATCATATACTTAGTTCTGTTGTTGCTGACGAAGCCTCCTTCCTTGAAGATCTCCGAGACAGCATTGGTATTGGTGCCAAAATTACTGGTAAATTCACCCTTCAGATCCGCCGTAAACGGATTTGTCTGCGGTGACGGCTGGGAAGAGAACGTATCGTTCAATCCCGTGCTGTTACTAGGCGCTTCATTCATGTCTCTATCTCCAGGCTTGAGGTGATCTAAGCGACCACTCCCAGTGCGTCCGTGAGGTGGTCTTCGATATTGATTGATCGGCGCACCTAGGGAGTACTTTAAGAAGCAGCGATGGATTGGGCGAGGCAGATGCTGGTAGGTCCTGTTTTTATTATAAAGTTAGTGGGCCTTGTGAATCAAGCCTGAGCCAACTTTGGCCTAGGAGAGGCTGACGTTGACGCCTAGAACATTTCACAAATTCCAAGGAAATTAGCCTGAAACATCACCAAATCAACCAAATCGGCCCTAGTTACCTGTCGCCAACGGCTTGAAATGGGGTGACAGGGATAAGCTACCTCTGGTAACTCACTCAGGTCGCAATTGGGACATCGTGATTGCGGACGGCACCGACCTGTTACCTCCGACAACCTAACAACTAAC
>Ga0315289_10011135_pt1 | contig 12774 bp, 13 predicted proteins | sample YL17G11_40_MG_FD_203452 | JGI IMG/M metagenome (GOLD analysis project Ga0315289, IMG submission 203452) | Sediment microbial communities from Yellowstone Lake, YNP, Wyoming, USA - YL17G11_40 | ecosystem: Environmental > Aquatic > Freshwater > Lake > Sediment | place: USA: Wyoming | collected...
AAAACGGAGGATTATCACCTGGCGGAATTGGATTCGACATAAATTGCGGCGTCAGACTTTTGCGAACGAATTTAACAAAAGAAGAAATAAAACCAAAATTGAAAGAATTGCTTGATTCAATTTTCAAAAATGTTCCTTCTGGACTTGGAGAAGTTGGAAAACTGAAATTGAGTTTTTCTGAATTGGACGAAGTGCTAACAAACGGAGGAAAGTGGGCTGCTGAAAAAGGATTTGCAACTGAAAAAGATTTAGAACATTTGGAAGAAAACGGATGCATGAAAGGAGCAAGCGCAGAAAAAATCTCAAACGAAGCAAAGAAAAGAGGAGCACCTCAGCTTGGAACACTAGGAGCAGGAAATCATTTTCTTGAAATTCAAGCTGTTGACAAAATCTTTCTGCCAGATGTCGCAAAAGTTTTTGGAATTGAAAAAGTAGGACAAATATTAGTTATGATTCACACTGGTTCAAGAGGATTCGGACATCAAGTCTGCACAGATTATTTGAGAATTCTGGAAACGAAATTCAGAGACGAAATAAGAAAACTTCCGGACAGAGAACTGGTTTACGCTCCAGCTGGGACGAAAGAATGCGAAGATTATTTTGCAGCTATGGCTTCTGCAGCAAATTATGCTTGGACAAACAGATCAATGATTATGCATTGGGTGAGAGAAAGTTTTGTAAAAACTTTGGGAATGAAACTTGAAGATGTAGGACTGGAAGTTGTTTATGACGTCGCACATAACATCGGAAAAATTGAAGAGCATGAGATTGACGGAAAAAAAGTAAAAGTATACATTCATCGAAAAGGTGCGACACGCGCCTTCCCAGCTGGAAGCAGGGATATACCGAAGGATTATAGAAATGTAGGGCAACCGGTATTATTACCTGGAAGTATTGGAACTGCATCGTTTATTCTTGTAGGAGCGGAAACTGCAAAAGAAACATTTTATTCAACTGCTCATGGAGCTGGAAGAGTTTCCTCAAGAGCAAAAATGCTGAGAGAAATGAGAGGAGAAGATGTAGCAAGGAATTTAACCGCAAGAGGAATAACAACAAGAGCTGCAAGTTGGAAGGTTATGGCCGAAGAAGCTCCAGAAGCTTATAAAGATATTGATGAAGTAGCTCGAGTAACAGAAGAAGCTAGAATAAGTAGACGTGCTGTAAGATTAGTTCCAATTGCTTGCATGAAGGGTTAGTTTTGATTTTTCTTTAAGGCTTTCTCATAAAATTCTATAAAATCTTTTCCTTTTCCACTTACAATATACTTTTTCCCTTCTTTTTGAATAAATCCTCTCTTCACATTATGCAAAAGATACATTAGTGCTATAGGATATTTTAAACTATTTTTCTGGGCAAAATTTTTTATTTTAATCGTACTTCGTAAACTACGTAAACGTTGATAGAGAAGAGAGAAGTAATAGTTATCAACAATATTTTCACACGTCAAAAATTTAATTGCCCAAATTTTTCTTACAATCTTTTCTTCATGTTTTAAATTTAATTTACTAAGAAGTTTTAATATTTCTTCTTTTCTACCAATTTCCAGCACATAGTATGGTTTCCTATTTATAAAGTTCCTGCCATCATAGTAGTGGTATTTTCCTGCCTTTGAATAAAGATATAATTTTGGATATATTCCAAGATTTTCTAATTTATCTTTTATTATTTCTAAGATTTCTTTGTTAGTATTACCTATTTTAATTACGCATCTTAAACTTTTTCTGTGCTTTCCTTTTACAATACATCCTTCAGCATCAAAAAATCCAGCTAAAAAAGAAAGGAATTCATTTTGATTAAATTCTTTTATTAATTCAATCTGTTCCTTCTTTTTAATCAAAAAATCAAAGCTTCTGTCCAAATAAGCATAAAACCTTAATTCATCTTTGTTACGAGGACGAATTACAATACCATCGGTATATTTTGAAAATAGTTTCTTTAGTAGCTCTATAAATTTTTCATGTGTAGAACTTGTATTTACTTCAATAGTATATCTCGAATTCCATCTTGAGTGTAAATCTCCTAATACAATTCCTATCAGATACGATTCCTCTATTTCACTGCCTTTAAAAGGAGGTTTTTCATATTTTCCTTTTACTAACAATAATCCATCGCGTTTATCTCTCAATTGAACACTATTCTTGAGTAAAATCCACTTTATTCCACTCGGACTAGCATTAAACATTCTTGCTATCTGTTTTAAAGAAAGAAGTTTTTTAGTATAGATTTTTACTATTTCTTGCTCATTTAAGAAATTGCCTCTTTTAATTGCTAAATATTGTTTCTTATTTCGCAATTTCATAATATTTTTCAATGTAGTGTTAACTGATGTTTCTCCAATTTTTGTTCCATATTTCTGAAAAATTAGCTTAGTCGTTTTTCTAATGGAATTTCCTTCTAAATACCATTTTTTAGTATCTTCCAAAATTTCTTTTGTAATTTTCATTTTAGTTGATATAACTATCTTTCTAATGATAAATAATTCTAGAACTACTTTCATTGGTAGTAGAAGGATATTCAAATTTTCTTTGTCCAGAGATAGTGATCATCTACAAAAAAATTAGGATATGCTTCCCAATATTTTACATTTTCTTTCTTTGCAAATCCATTATTAAGTAAAATGTTTGTTTCTATTTTGTCATGTTTACTTTTAAAACCTGTTAACCAAATTATCATTTTGCAGCCATCATTTTTAGATTTTTCAATTACTTTTTCAAACAACCTTTGCAAAATATCAGAATCTTCAGATCTTTTGGAAATTCCAACTTCGGAAATGTAAACATATTTTCCATTTGGCTTATGTTCAAGCTTATGAACGAAAGGAATCGCTTTTATTTCATTCAAGTATTCGAAGAAAATAAAACCGAAAATTTTGTTGTCTTCTTCTGCGACTATAAAATTTTCAGGTAATTCCTTAATCCACGATTTTAATATATCTTTTGGGCACATAAATCCTTCATAATATTCCTTTTCAATTTTTTGAATTTGTTCAATATCTTTTAAATTCGTTGATCTGAAAGTTATCATATGTTATAATTAGTATCGAATGTTTTAACATTATTTTTCTGTAAATTGTGCAAGAATTTCTTATCATGCGTATGGGTTCAAATCCCACCTCCCGCACCATATCTATTATTTAAATCGTTTTTTAATCAGAAATGTTAAAAGTATTAACAAAACTATTACAGCTACTATTGCTAACTGTAAAATTCTTGAGTCAATACTAAAACCATGAGTTATTTCTTGTTTAGCATTTTCAAGTTTTATTGGTGTCTCTGAGAAAAATCCAACTTCTACTGAGTGATTGAAATCGTCCTTCAATATCCATTTATCCATAAAGGTGGTGTCATTGACTCTTATACTGAATTCTGCTTCTCCGTTTTCATTGGTTTCTCCAGACCAAATAATTTCTCCATCTTTTTCCAAAATAAGTTTAGTTTTATTTTCACTCAGAACATCGTAAAATTTTGTGACATTTGAATCTTCCCAACGAGTCCATGGGATAAAATTTGGATCAATTTTACAGTTGCCTTTTATAACAAAATCATTATTTCCGGTTTTTGGACTAACTTTTTCAAGGCTTCCGATTATGATGAGTGGATTAACACAAGTAGAATTTTCAAAAGTTATTTCACCATGGAAGTTGTTTGCATTGAATTCGTTTATCATGGTGTTTATGAAAGTTAGTTTTGAATTATCAGAAATAATTATGTGCAAACCCTCGGAATCTCGTACAGTAACATCAGACAAACCATTTTGAATGAATAACCCCCATTGACTGTTTACAGTTACATTTTTGAGTTCAATATTCTTGTATTTGTAATTGGTTGGGACACTAAGATGCAAATTACTGAATTCTGCTGTTTCATCCTGGAGTGCAAACACTATCCTTCGTACATTTGAATTCTTTATACTAACATTAGCACTAGAACCAGCAGTTGAGTGAAAAAAGAATGTCCAGCTGCGTTCAAAACCACCTGGTTTTAGATCATCTGGCACGAGCTCTGTGTCCTCCAAAATGAGGTTTGAATTAATACCAGAAACTGAAAGATTTTTTTGTAAGCTCCATTCTTTGTAAAAACCAGTGTCAAGCCCTTCTGCAGTTAAAGTGGCATCTGGAGGAGAATTAATAACTATTGCTCCAATTGTTGAATTCTTGACTTTGACAAATGCTCTGTCAAATGCTCCAACAGCGCCACCAATATCAAAAAGGATTTCTGAGTTCTCCACTTCTGCACTTGAATTATCCCAAATGAAAAAAAGATGAACTTTTGTTGGGGAGTTCTTCATACTAACATGCGACCACCCCCGAGCTTCTACAACAAATCCTGTATCCTCTCCTGGACGAAGTATAGAATTGTCAATCTCCAATGAAGAATGATCTTCTGGATATATTCCAGAATGCCAATTAGCTCTTATCCTTGTTGTCTGTAAAGTCGCGTTTCTTATTATGAGTTTTGAACCATCATTTAAGTAAATGTTTCCAAACTGTTTGAATTCTCTGTTCTCTAAAACAAGAACCTCTTTTCTAGATAAAGTTATATCACCCCTGTGTTCACCATCTGTAAATAGCGTATTAGCATCTAGAAATTCTTGCGTCTCAGCTCTAACCGAAAACTGCAGCGTTAAAAAGATTATGAAAATCAAAACCAATAAAGGAATTATAAAAAACAATTTTCTCATAATAAATATTGGTTAGAGTGCATCTTAACATTTATTTTAATAAAATGAAATATTTCTCTATGGGTTCAAATCCCACCTCCCGCACTAGCTATCGGGGATAATGATATCTCAAAGAAAATCACTAATGTTCATAAAAAATAAAAAATTCTTATAAACTTTCAATTATTCAGTTATCTGAAGCGCTTCAGTATGGTCAGTATTTTCTATGTTTTGAAAAACACTCTCTACAGTAAACGGGTCTTCCTTCAGTTGGCTTGAAAGGAACTTCAGTTTCTTGTCCGCAATCCGCACAAACAGCTTTGTGCATCTCGCGTGGTCCGCCGAAGCCTCTGCCTCTACCGCCGAAGCCACGTTCTCTAAATACCATTTTATTCACCTTTTTTTCCTTTTTTATTTTTACTATATAACAAAGATTTACTAGAAGTAGAATCTATTGTGTATAAGAATTTGTGTGAAGTGAAGCTTAAATATTGTTGAAAATCAGAAAATTCACATCCCAATGTTCTCCTTTTATGGCATCATGCTTTGTTCTGTCAATAATTCCATCAACATGTTCGTCTGGTTAGTTTTATACATATCCTCATTTTCCTGGTTATCTAATTAAAAACCCATAGTTAATTATGAGAGGAAGAAATCCGGATTATAATTTTGTAGAACCTATGATATTAAAGATACTAAAAAAGTCTGAGATTTCCATGTCAGTCCTTGCTATAAATTATCATGTGAACGAAAGCATTGGAAGAGCAGTCAGCCTGAATGATATTAAGAAAAATTTAACTTTTCTTGTGAACCGTAAGAAAATTTCCGAAAAAACAAATAAGAAAACTGGAGTAGTATACTATAAACTGATTCTGTAAACACACTGGAAATGAATTCAAGGTTTTCGATTAATTAACGAATAAAAAATGAAAGAATTATCTCACACTCACCTAAGCAACATTAGATTTTAGGGTATTTTATTTACAGTTGTAAAAAATCATTTTTGTACTTTAAACTCTCTCAATTTTTTAACAAGACAGTCGAACGATTCCTTAATATCCTTGGTAGATTTTGCTCCGACGCAAACTACTTTTCCTGAGCCGAATATAAGAAAAGTAACACTCCCCTTCATTTTATACACCAAACCTGGGAATGTTGCTGGCTCGTACTCAGAGTTTTTTAGTTCAAAAGCCATCTTATCGATATCAAGTCTTGCATCTACTTTTGTTGATGCAACAATGTTTTGAATTTCAGTTTTAAGAATTTTTACATCAATCCCTAAATCTTTCAATAATTTTAACATATTCTCTATCGCTTCATTTGCATCTTTTTCAGACGCAGTGCCAGTACATGTGGCCTTTCCTGAAGAGAATATAAGAAAGCTTGCCCTCGGCTTCTTCATACGATAAACAACACCTGGAAAATTATCAGGAAAATACTCGGCACCACTCGATAATTTAGTGGCTAATTTGTTAAGGTCTATCCTAACTGAAAATTGAACTGTAATTACCATGTTGTGAATTTCGATCTTGAGCATCAATTAAATTAGGACCTTGGCAGATAACTATTTTAACTCCGCTATTGGCTATTAATATCTGCAAGTAAAAATATCTGCAAGTAAAAATATCTGCAAGTAAAAATATACCTATCCCTTTTTATGTTTTGTGCTTTTAGCATGACAGTATGTTTTCTTCCCAACTTTATGTGTATGATATTTCTTACCCATTTTTTATTCTCCTATGGTAACTATTACACAGAAGTAATTAAATAAAGCAATAAAGTAAGAGGGATGTTGATTAAGTGGGAAGAATAAAAACCACATTTGTGAAAAACATAGGTAAAGAACTTATGGAAAAACACCTGGAGTCTTTCAGTGGAAATTTTGAAGATAATAAGAGAGCTTTGGCACCATTTGTTTCTTTTACATCGAGAAAGATGAGGAACTTGGTTGCTGGATATATAACAAGTGTAAAAAATGTGAAACCTTTTGTTCAAAGAAGTATAACTGAAGAAAGAGTAAAAGATGATAGGTTTGGAAGAATAGGAAGAAGAAGGATTAACAGGAGAAGATAAAGGAATGATAATAATGAGAATAATACAAATGTGATTTTTAATGGGTTCAAATTCCGTCTCCCATATGTAGATTTCAAATTCAAAACCCAAGAATCAGATAGAGTTCTTATTTTTGTTTTATTGAAGAGAAAGATTAAACCTCAAAACCAACTAAATCACATGAAAATGCATTATTTTTGGAGGATAGTGGATAGAGTCATCTATGAATCTGATATTCTATTGGAAGTCATAGATGCCCGTATGCCAAATCTTACACGCAATAAAAAGGTAGAGAATAAGATTCGACGGAAAAGAAAGTTTCTCATATTGGTAATAAATAAGTCGGATTTGATAACAAGAAAAATGAGAATGAATTTTTTGCGAGAGTTTGAATCAGAGGAAGTAGTTTTTGTCTCGTGCAAAGATAGAATAGGAATCTTTGCTTTGAAAGAAATGATTTTTAAGTTGGTTAAAAAGAGACGATATGGGAATTATATAAAAGTTGGTGTTATCGGTTACCCTAACACAGGTAAATCATCAGTCATAAACGTTTTAGTAGGGTTCAAAGAGGTTGCTAAAACTTCTCCAATTGCCGGATTAACTAGAGGGGTTCAATGGATAAAGGGTAAAGGTAATCTCATGTTTTTGGACACTCCAGGAGTGATACCTCTGGATGAGAAGGATGAGACAGAACAAGCGTTGATGTCAGTTATAGACCCGAACAAACTAGAAAATCCAGACCTGGCGGCTATGAAGATAATACAATTGTTCTTGGACAATAACAGGAATGCTTTAGAGAAATTTTATGGTGTGAAGGTAGAAACAGATGATGCGTCAGAAATCCTTTTAGAAATCGGAAAAAGAAAGAATTTCCTCAGAAAAGGAGGTAAAGTAGACGAAGGAAGGACCGCTTTAACAATAATACGGGATTGGCAGAGAGGGAATCTGCTCTTGAATTTTATGGCAGGTTAAAACCGTAAAAAGGAATATTTAAATCCGAATAAGTCATCTTTAGACTTTGAAAAACCTAAAATAATTGAAAATAAGATAAGATTTTTCAAACTGTAAATAAAATCCCCTAAATGTTAATGCTGATAGTGTGCTCGTTGGGAGCAATTATTTAGAAAGATGTCCGACAAAAATCATAGGAATTCCAAACACAAATCCTGCTAGCAGAAAATAGTAATTTTGGAAATATGTTGGAACAAGGAGGGAAAAGAACAGCCACAATCCTCCAGTTGCAATACTTTCAGCCCAATTCATTCTTAGTCCGGTTGCAAGCATTGATAATCCCATTAAAGCAAACCATGTTGACATTATTATAGAATAATCAACTCTTATCAGATTTGTCAAGAATAAAATTGTTAATAAAAGACCTACTACTGTCATTGTTTTCCAAGCTGTATTGACATCCTGCGGCCATTTTTTCATGGCTTCATGCGCTGAGATATACATGCTAATGAATAAAAGAAAACCCCAGAGAAGGAAGAAAACATAAATTGGATACCCAGCTAAAACCATGAAATGGGTTGCAGTGAATCCGAACAGAAGAACTATTCCCCAAATGGTTTGCTTAGACAAACTTTCTTTAGAATGGCTGCTTATAAAGATTTTACTATTTGACCGAAAATCGAATGCTTGCCTGCACGGAAAATTTTTGCTTCAACAATTTTTCCAAGTGGAATATTTTCTTTGATCACAACTGACTTGTAAGCAAAATTTCTACCAACAACAAAATCTTTTATTTTCTGATCAACAAGAACTTCTCCTTTCCATCCGATCCATTCTTTGTTTTTCTCAAAGCTAATTTTCGTTGTTAAATCATGCAATAATTTGCTTCTTTTGTTTACAATTTTTGGATTTATTTGTTTCATTTTAGCTGCAATTGTATTTGGCCTTGCGCCATATTTTGATAAGTTGACTACGTCTGGTTTTACTTCTTTTAATAATTCAACTGTCTGCTGAAAATCTTCTTCTGTCTCTGTCGGAAATCCTGCAATTATATCTGTTTCTAATGTTAGCTGTGGGATTTCTTTTTTGAATTTGCTTACATAATCAACAAAATCTTCTACATAGTAGCCTCTGTTCATATCTTTTAGAATTTTGTTGCTTCCAGATTGAACGCATAAATGCAAGAACTTGAAAATTTTTTCACTTTTGTAAGCTTCAGTTAAATTTTCTATTTCAACTTTTTTCAAATGGAGCGGATTCATCATACCGACCCTAACAAAAAAATTTCCTTCGATTTTTGCAACAGATTCCAGAATAGCAGGCAGATTTGCATCAATATCCCTGCCGTAGGCTGAGCAGTCTTCAGAAGTCAAATGAAATTCTTTGCAACCTTCTTTCAGACCTTGTCTAATATTTTCACGAATATCTTCCGGCCTATAGCTATGCAAATCGCCTCGAGCTAATTTTGTTGCGCAAAAAGAGCATTTTGATGAACATCCTTCCGAAATCTTGATAATTCCAATAGCACTGTTTAGCGAAAATTTAGGTAACAATAATTTATTCGCAGTTTGCTCTGAAAATTCGATGATATTTTCTTTTCCTTTCTCGATTTTATCTACAACATCATTTATTTTATGCACAGATCTTGTATCAATCATTGCTGCGAAATTCGGAGTAACCTTCTTTATTCTTTCAAAATTAATTTTTGGCAGACATCCAGCAACAATTACTTTTTTGTCTGTTTTGGAAAATTCCTGAAGTCGGTTAATTATTTTTTCCTCAGTCTGCGACTTCACTCCACACGTGTTGATAAGCAAAAAGTCTGCATCTTCTGGGTTTTCCACTATTTTATGCCCAGCTTGCTGCAGCAAACCCATCATTCTTTCCGAATCGAATTTGTTTGAAGTACAACCGTAAGTTTGAACGAAAAAAATTGTCATAATCTCAGCTTGTGTGAATCTCTATTACATCTCCGTCCTCAAGCTTGTAATCCAGTCCCACTTTTTGTCCGGAGTGTTTGTTAGAATTAAAAATCCTTGCGAACTTAAAATTTTTTCGAAAATCCTTATGAATAAGCCCCAAAACATCATTTACAGTAGAATTCTTTTGAAGGCCCAGCGCAGGAAGATCCTTTTGCTTGCCAGGTTTCTTTGTATAAACTCTTATTAGATTTAAAGAACTCAGAATTTTTTCTTTCAACTCTTCTATTCCTTGGCCAGTGTGAGTTGAAATTGGCAAAAATTCTGCTGATTCAGACTTTATCTCGTCGATTTTGTTTGTAACAAATATGCAAGGTTTCTTTGCATCATAGTATTTTTCCAAAACTTTGTTCATTTCTTCTATTTGACTTTCAAAATCTTGTGTTGAATCCAAAAGAACGACAATTTCATCGGCAATTCGCAAAAGTGAAGCTACTTCTGGATTCAAAGTCGAAGGAATTTCTATAATCTGAATCTGCAGATCTTTGAAATACATCATTCCAACTTCCGGAAGCTTGGTTGTAAAAGGATAATCTGCAACTTCAGCATTAGCCGCTGTGAGCAAATTCAAAAGAGAACTTTTTCCAGAATTCGTTATTCCAATTATGCATACAGTGGCTGCTCCTTCTTTTTTGATTGAGAATTTTGCTCTCGCGCCTGCTTTTGATGCTCTCTTTGCCTCTTCCTTCAGTTTTTTCAATCTTCCCTTAAGCCGAGACAAAAGATGTTCGGTTCCTTTATGTTTTGGCAGCTCTTTTATCATTTCTTCTAGCGCAACAATTCTTTCTTCTTTTGATTTTGCATTGAGATATCTTTTCTCAGCAGCATAGTATTCAGCAGTTGCATTGATTGGCATAAGAAATATATGAAATCAAAAGTTGAAAAAGAGATTTTTCAAGGAAATATTCATAACTCGTAAAGATTACTCTGAAACCAAAAAATGAGTAATCCCACCTCCCGCACGAATTGTTAATTTATTAAAAAGACTAAGTTTACTAATAATTATGTCGATAAAGTCGTATAAATCTCCAAAAACAGAAGTTAGAGAAAGTAAAGTAGGCGGAAAAGGACTATTTGCAAAAGAAGATATTAAAAAAGGTGAAGTAATCTTCATTAAAAGTGGTCAAATATTAAGTCTTGAAGAAACTCAGAAATATAATAAAAAATTTGGAAGTTATTATAGCCTTCAAATATCTGATGAATTTTGTTTATGCCCGACTTCTGAAGAAGAAGTTAAAGATACTGTACTTTTTATTAATCATTCGTGTAATCCGAATGTTGGCATAGATGGTCAAATTAGTTTTGTGGCATTGAGGGATATTAAAAAGGGAGAAGAACTATGTCACGATTATGCTACAACTCTAACACATGATTTTAAATTAAAATGTAATTGTGGAAGTAAAAATTGTAGAAAAATAATAACTGGAAATGATTGGAAATTAAAGGAGTTGCAAGACAGATACAAAAATCATTTTGCTTGGTTTATCCTTAAGAAAATAAAATCTATTGGATAAGAAAATTTAAGGAAAAGTAAAAGGTGATTCTATATGGGTTCAAATCACACCTCCCGCACTTATATCTTAAGATTTCTGGGGGTATTCTTTAAGAATAGGAACAAAATATTAATTAATGAAATTAAAAGAATTTTTTAAACCAGATTTCGCAAAATTAATTCTATTTTTTATTATAGAAGCTATAACAATTGTAGCTTATGCATTGCCTTTTATTTTAGAGGTTTTAATCCCATTTAATTTTATCATTTCAAGCTTTACAAATTTAGCCTCTATTAATCCAAGTGATTTAGCTTCAATACAATCTTCTTATGGTATTCTCGGTTTGGTCAGATTTTTTGATTTACTTTGGCATTATACTATTTCTTGTTTTATAATTTGGTTTTATACAAAATTGAAAAAGAAATGACTGAACCTAAATAAGGATCAGCGATAGTGCCTTCGTGGAAATCTTCTTTCAAATCCTCTTCTGAAGCCTCTTTGTTCGTTGAAGTGATGTCTTTCGAACGGAAGTATCTTGAAATTAGGAACTTCCATTTTTTGTATTTCATATGAGAAACCACGTTTTATTCTCCTGAACGAATCGTGATCATCCCTGCTCAAAAGGGATATTGCAACTCCAGACTCTCCTGCTCGAGCAGTTCTACCTATTCTGTTTGTATAATCGTCTGCAAATTTTGGAATGGTATAGTTGAAAATGTGCGTCACATTCTTTATATCGAGTCCTCTTCCTGCAACATCTGTTGCAACTAAAATTTTTGTAAAACCTTTATGAAAATCTTGCATTATTTGTTCTCTTCTGCTTTGCGTAAGTCCTCCATGAAGCGCAAGTGCATTTATGCCATTTTTCTGGAGGTTTCTAGCAATAGAATCTGTTTCCCTTCTTGAATTGCAGAAAATAATTCCAAGCTTTGGTTTTTCAGTGTTAATCAAATGGACGAGAAGCGAAAATTTGTTTCCACTATCAATGTCACAGTAAAACTGTTTTAGCAAATCTTCTCTTACTTTGATTTCAGTTCTGATTTTCTTCGCATTTTTTGTGAAATTATCTCTTACTGCTCGCAAACTATCAGGCATTGTCGCACTGAACAATAACGTTTGTCTGTTTTTCGGAATGTGCCTTTCAATTATTTTTATGTCATCAATGAAACCCATATCAATCATTCTATCGGCTTCATCTAAAACAAAGATTTTCACATTGCGTGTATCGAGAGTTCCTCTTTCCATGTGATCAAGAACTCTTCCAGGAGTTCCTACAACAATTTCTGCTCTCCTTAATCCAGAAATCTGAGGCAATATGGAAACTCCACCGTAAACTGCTTGTACAAAGAGTTTCTTGAATTGTGAAAATTTGACAAAATCCTCTCTAATCTGCAGTGCAAGTTCTCTTGTCGGAGCAAGGATTATTGCCTGAAGTTTGCCATTCTTCTCAACTTTTTCAACTATCGGAATTCCAAATGCAGCTGTCTTTCCAGATCCAGTTTCTGATTGTCCTATAACATCAAAACCTTGCTTAATAATAGGAATAGTTTCGGACTGTATTCGTGTCGGGTTTTCAAAGCCGAGCGCACTAAGAGAATTCAAAACATTCTCTTCTATATTCATTTCTTCGAATTTCATAA
>Ga0315289_10011136_pt1 | contig 12770 bp, 14 predicted proteins | sample YL17G11_40_MG_FD_203452 | JGI IMG/M metagenome (GOLD analysis project Ga0315289, IMG submission 203452) | Sediment microbial communities from Yellowstone Lake, YNP, Wyoming, USA - YL17G11_40 | ecosystem: Environmental > Aquatic > Freshwater > Lake > Sediment | place: USA: Wyoming | collected...
GTGCACGCCCCGGCGACGCCAGAATCAAAGTCCAAGCTGATGGACTACCGGCTGTGGAGGTCGACGGACGACGTCGGCGAGGCGAGAAAGGCTGCCCAGAAGTGGATGCAGGAGAATCCCACGGTCATATAGTTTCAAAACGGAAAACAAAAAACTCTTGCTTGTATCTTTTCCCCCTCTGTCTCCTTCCTTCTGTCTAAATCCGTCTCTCTGTCTCTCTCTCTGTCTCTCTCTCTCTCTCTCTCTCTGTCTCTCTCTCTCTCTCTCTCTCTCTCTCTCTCTCTCTCTCTCTCTCTGTCTCTGTCTCTATCTCTCTCCCTCTCTCGGTCTCTGTCTCTCTCTCCCTCTTGCTTTTTCCTCACGCTTTTCTCTCTTTCCCGACATCGAAATAAAAAAAGGGTGATACTGTGAGCATTTTTTTTACAGATGTAACAGCAGAACCTTCCTCAAAACTTTCGAGGATAGGGGGCTGCGGCGAGCCGCTGCCCCCGCTCCCGTTCCCGTTCCCGAATCCGCCGTTTCCGCCGTCGAGGGAGGCTGAGGAGCCGACGGGCCCCGAGCCCCTCGGCGTCGCGGCCTTGATCTCGACCCTCTTGCCTCCTACCACGTGGTCGTTTCCCGATCCCAGGGCACGCGGGGATCGGGGAGGGGTCGGGGACGGGTCGGGGCTCGTGCTGACGGTCGGGAAGTACTTCACGCCGAGCGGGACCGACCTCGACAGGGAGGGGCTTGCCGCCGACCTCCAGGTGGTCGGGTTTGACGCCAGCGTGTACAAAAAATTGCCGTCGGCGTTGGTGATGAAGTCGTTCGGCGTCCTGATCGTCATCTAGAGTATCGCGAACTTTTTGTGATCGGCGATCGGGATGACGATCACTTCGAGCGTGTCCCCCGTCCGGTCCTTGCGTAATTTGTCGATGACGAAGCGAATGTTTGCCTTTTCCATGGCCTTGGTGGTGAGCATGACCGAGCCCAGGTCCACACACCACGGGTAAAAGCGCTCCGACGTCACAAACTTTACTTCTCTATTCTTTTGGCAAAATAATACCTAACAGCTGCAGGTCAGCCGGCACAAAGGGAAGAATAATGCTGTCATTTTGCCAGGAACTCGAGATATTCGTGGTCCTCTCCGTCTGAGAATCCATAGCTGAAAGCATGCACGAGTGGAGTTCTTCTCCTCTGATCGTTCTGTCTAGGCGTAGTACTTCGCCGCAGCGAGGGCGTTCCAGGCGCTTGGTCCACTTCTGAGCGCTCGCGCTCCTCTTGCGGCTTCCCGACGGCCTGGTCGTCGGACTTCTGCGTGTCTGCGATCCATGGCGAAGCTCCTCGCATTCGCCTGGATTTTTTTTAGTTGCGATAAAAGACTCTTTATACTTTTTGCATGCTTGCTCTTCCAGCACTCCCATCCAGACCGGCAAAGTCGCTTAGTTTTTTCTGATCCCAAATAAACATGCTTTAATGGCAACAGCGTCACCAGAAACAGGAACAGCCACAGCGATGGCGAAAGCGGAAGAGTCGTCAGCGACAGTTACTGCTGCTGCTGCTGCTCCTGCTATTTGTTCTGCAGATCACTCGAAGTTGCTGTACCGTGGAAGCCATGGACATGATTGCTATAGCCTCGTTTATAGCGAGCAGCAGTGAATGCAGCAGCAGCAGCAGCAGTTGTCGACCACTTCTTCAGCGCTCACGGTGCAGCGCGTTCCTTCGCTAAGGCCTATAGATCGTTCAGAAAACGAAAACAGGACGTCCTTTTCCCAGAAAGATTTTGCGAGAATCCTTGTAGAGGGATAGAGCTACTGCGTTTGGCAGCCGCGGGTTAAGAGGAAGAGCTGTCGGCGGCCACGGAGCCAACGCCTGATGTTGCGAATGACAATTCTCGTGCGAAAATGGACAAAGGACTCCCCCGGGGCGCTCAACCCGGCAATTCCTTCGTTGCTTCATTTGCGCGTGCCCCTCTTTCTTTTCTGAGCTTACAGCATGTTGGAATGGCCCCTTCGCATGCGCATCTTTCTTCTCCCAACTCGACCATATGACGCATCTCCTCCGAGACCTACCTGCGTCGCCTTTTCGTAACTGCCGCTTTGGCGCACGTGCTCTCGCATGATGAGTGCATTCCTCGTCGCATCATGGATATGTGCGCGGCCTCCACTTGCGCATCTGGTGAAAAAGAAAGCGAAGTGGGAGGAGGAGAAAGAAAAAAAAGAGGAGACGTAAGAGAAGGAAGGAAAGGAAACAAAAGATGGAACAGAGAATGCGACAGCGGCAATGCAGGAGCTGGATGGAGAGGAGTAGAAGAATCCGGAAATGCAAAAATCTGGAAAGCACACGACGCCGAAGGTGACATCCACGGCGCCTTTAGATGCCGCAACGCAGACCACGGTAGCGTCGACAATAACAGCACCAACAACAATACCAAAAAAATCGACCTCGCCACTGTCGCTCCCGTTACGTCCATCACCACCAAACAAGACAGCGAGTCGTTCATAATAGCTGACCGATGACGCCGATCGACAGCGCGGACCGGCGCTGGAATCTTCTGTATGTCATTTATAGTAGGGAAAACCTCTGTTCGGGCAGTTTGGTTGGCGGATAGTATAACTTGCTGCGCCAATGGGCTCAGGATAGGAGATGAGGTCGATCTCACCAGAGTAGAGGCGTTCGAATCACAGCATGAACGGCACGGCAGGGAGGCGATCGCCAGAGTTTCCGTGCGCAAAAAATATAAGCACAAGCGCTAGCGTGCTTTTTCCTCTTTTTCGTGGGACAAGAATTCCCGGTAATCAACCGGTTTGAACCGGAATGAAAATAAGGGACGTTTGGCTGTGCGTGATGCTCATTAAAAGGGGGGGAAAGGGTAAAAGGGTAAATGAAATGTTCACTTTTGTCCAGAGAAAATAGGCAAAGACAAATTTAATGCTTCAATGCGACAATTTTTAACTTGTTACAACTTATTGATAACTCCCATAAAGAAAGCAACAGTGTTTTTTGGAAAGATGCGATGATTTATCTGTAGTTCAAGTCGTTATGCGAACGAATATCGGGGAGCTTTTTTTCTCGCCTTTTTTCTCCATCTCCTTCTTGGTCGTCGCTTTCCCCAAACGATACATTGCGACAATCTCCAGCACAGACGGTTATCGAGGCTGCATCTTCTTTTTGTAGCTCGAACTCTCCAAGTGCCCGCACCTGCGAGCTGGACAACCCTTGCAGAGGAAAAACCGCAGCGGTGATATCTCGGTTCTGGTCTCTTGTTTTGCCGATAGGTGTGGCGACGTCGTTAGCTGTGGCAGCATCGGAAGGAACACCAGCAGTACCTGCACTACCAGCAGCAACAGCCTCAGAGAACCTGCAGCAGCAACATTAGTCGTACATCCACCAACAGCGCCACCACCGCGACCGCTGCGACCGCCACCACGAGGCGGCGATCACAAGTTTTGATATTCCCGTTGCGGAGACCACTCCATTTTTGCGTTCCCCTACCTGCACTTTACGAAGAGCACTGGGTATCTGCTACAACTCTTTCGGTAATGTTTCCAGTGAACTTGATAGCGCAATGATTGACTATCTCGATAGCGCAATGATTGAGGGATCCGTGTGCTGAGCTCCGGAAAAACAAAAGTTCTCTAACAACGCTGCTGGGAAAGAACAAGGATTTGTGCTGTGTACAACAAACAGTTTCCTTCGGAAGCACATAAAAATCGAATCAACAACGAATGCCTGAGGCAGGGCCTTCGTCTCCAACTTTTTTTTTTTTGGCGGCACTAATCAATTTTGGCAAAATATTGCCCACATGGTTTTTTGCTCGTATCACATCGCGCATTTGCATCGCACTCAAGTAAATTTCGAGAGAGAAACAGAGAGGACCTTTCTCCCCGCGCCATTTCTTTGTTTTACTGCTTCTTCTGATGCCTTCTTATTCGAATCTTTCGACGTTTCTACCTCTTCCCTCTCTCCTGAGAGAAAACGAAAACAATGTTATCTGCCATTCCTTTGCAGCACGCCGCTCAGAAGCACTACGGTCATGACGCAGTCGATTGTAGAGTCAATTTTGTGCTCAAGGGCAAGGACACCGACTTGTTCTCAGCTCTTTTGGACGAGGAGGACACCGACTTGTTCTCAGCTCTTTTGGACGAGGACACCGACTTGTTCTCAGCTCTTTTGGACGGGTTTACAGGGGGTGCGTTACCTTTGCCAGACGCGAGAATGATGTGGCGACGACCGGCATCAACTTTTACAAGCAAAGAAGGAGAACACAAAGAACAAGGAGATCACGGCTGCCAAGAATACAACTCGCAGGTATTTGCAGCGGATTCTTCGACAAAACTGGTTGCTGTCGAAAAGGAATTGCTTTTGGAAGATCCACAAAAAATATACATCGATCCAAGGACACGCCAAATCAAGAGTAGTACGAAATCGCTTGTGATCTCAAGCCTTACCTCGGGCAAGGACAAGGCAGCCGACGCCTCGTGCTGCCCCAAAGCGTCCGCGGTCCATAGAGTCATTTTATATGGATGTGTCCGCACGCTCACAAACACCACATATGTGCGAAGGATGCACATGAGCAGAGAGGACGCGCTCGGCTTATTTCCGGAAGCGAAACACTCGCTTGGGCTCGTCTTTAAGCCGAGGACGAAGAGGCGCGCCTCATCCAGAAATATAATGATAGGCACCTCTGTCCGTATCCGTGACCCTCAGGGAAGGTGCTGGCCCGTCGTGCTCGAGTGCTTACGGACTGCCGGCCAGAGGCACGTCCGGCTCAACAAGGGATGGGCCGAGATGTGCGTCGCCAATGGACTTTCCGTCGGCGTGATCATCCGGCTCGCTCGTTGGAAAAACGCACCATCGTCATCGTCGATGACGCAAGATGCACATATTACGATGTCGATTGTGTAAATACTCTTGTTTCGCCACTCTTGTTTCGTGATGGTACGAGAGCAGCTGCAAGGGAACGACGTTGACGACAGTTTGCAGAGCGTCAACCACTTGCGGTACTCGCACGTGCGTGCACGCCGAGGAATGGGTGTTGACGGTATCTACTCCTCCGGAAGCGCCGCCTTTTGAGCAAACATTGAATGTTGTACCGTCATCGTCTTCATTGCACACGACGATCAGCCTCGCCCCGCGCGCTCGCAGCTCCTCGATCACGCTCGTCATCTTTCCGTGCATGCGGTCGCGCGTGGCAATGACCACGATCGGTATCTCTTCGTCAACCAGGGCGAGAGGATCGTGCTTCATCTTGCCAGCCAGGATACCCTCGGAGTGAAAGAGCGAAACCTCCTTGACCGAGAACGAAATGTAACGCGACAACTTCCTACACTTGTGTAGCACTACAAGTGCGGAGATGGTCTCAAACTTACCTTCGACAAACACAAACATGCCCTGGACAAAAGAGCACACGCAAATTACAACACGACGTTTGCCCTCCACAGCGCTTTCGCGTTGGTGTTAGAAATCTCCGGTCCATGATAGGTCGGGCCCGTCGTAAAACTGTCGTAGCCGAGCAAGTTCTCGACGCTGTTGAGCTTGATCTGGCACTCTTCGCTCCACGGCGTTTCTCTGTCGCAGACGAAGCAGTACATTTTTTTGTTCGGGAACTCGGCTCGGCACGACGAGTGCACGATGTACGTCTCGGGGGACTCGCGACGCAGAGTCGCGATGTCAAACCGCGTCGCGCCGTGGTTTTGCACGTACGAAGAGTACCGGATCTTCGTGAGAGCGCGCTTGGTGTGCTCAAAGTTGTCGACGTCGAAAAGGTAGGCGTGTATCGCCCCGTCGTACGGTAGGTCCGGGTGTGCCTCCCAGACGCGGTCCATGAACTCGTAAAAGTCCGGGTCCTGCAAGTTGTAGATTCCGTTACCGTTCATGGCGGCCCACATGCTGCTGATCTTGGTGATGTTGTAGGGAGCCCGGTTGCGGACCCAGTCCCCGCGGAAGCCTCGGTACGCCGTGCCCTTGATCCAGAAGCTCTCTTCTGCTGCGTCTGCTGCTAGTGATGCTTCTGCTGCTGCTTGTGCTACTACTCCTGTTTTCCCTCCTCCACCTCCACCTCCGCGCGCCTCCACCCAAAGGCGATGGAGCCAGTCGTGCTTGATCGGCGTGGCGTCCGGCTCCAAGAGTAGCACGTGCGAGAAGCGAGACCGCAGCCAATTGTCGTTCATCATCCTGCGGAACTGGAGGTTGGGCCCCGTGAACACGTGCGCGGTGTGGATGTCCTCCGAGGGGGACAGGTAGGCGGCTAGGGTATGAATTTTATCAAAGCACGACGTGAAGCGCGGGAACTCGTCGACGAGGGCCGACAGGGCCTGGTATGCTTCGTTGCCGGCGGTGCCGCTCTCGTCGAGCCACGTGCTCGATATTTGGAAGACGAGGTCGATGGGCAAGCCTTTCCTGCCGCCGTTGCCGCCGCTGCTGCCGCCCGCGCCGCTTACCTTTTCCCAGTCGCACGGTCGGAAGGCTTCCTCGCTAGAGAGTGAAAAGAGCACGCGCAGCTTCTCGATCTGCGACGAGATGAGCGGGATGACGACGGCCACTTTCCCTGGCGGGAAGACCTGAGGCCGAAACGGGAGCTCTGCGGGGAGCGGCTCTCCTGTCCTCTCGATCGCTACCGACGACAAGAGCGCAGCGAGTTTCGCCGAGTCAACGGCCATGCCCTTTTCGAAAGTCTTCGTCCTGTGCTCTTCGCCAGCAGACGCCGACATTCCGTGCACCAGGAACGTTCGTGGCGAACGCGCCACCGATTCTCGCGCGCCGCCAGGCCAGGACACATCGTTGTTCAGGTTTTGGATCAAGTCGGTGTACTGAAGCTTGTGCGCATAGCTCTGGTAATTCGGCCACCTGGATGCATAGCTCGTGACGTGCTGGATCCACATTGCTGCATCGAATGACGACATGAAGGACTTGCTCCCGCGGTTGGCCTCGCGACACTGCGAGATCATGGCCGTGAACTCCGGGTCGTTGGCCTTGTACAGAGCGCTGCCGTTGATGTGCCCGACCCAGCTCGCCTCGTCCGGATATAGGACGATGTCGTCGAGCTTGCGCCCGCGGTGGAGCGAGCCTCTCATGTAAAAGTCGACGCTAGAAAAGGTTACCGCGCGCAGGATCGCGTCGACCCAGCCAGGCTGCACGGGCATGACGTCGTGCTCGCACCAGAACGCGTAGTCGTAACGCGCCAGATGGCGCTCGGGGCTCAGGAAGAGGTCGTACCACTGGTTGGAAGGGCCGAAAGGGTAGGCATCCTCTTCGTCAGACAGCCGAGCGGACTTGAACTCGATGCGGCCGAAGCATTGAGAAATGGGTTCGAGCGCTTGGCGGAAGCTCTTTTTGACACTTGCTACGTCGCTCGAGTAGAGCACGTCGTCCAGGTCGCGGTTAAACCAAAACAGGACGTCGACGGGGCTGCCGCTGGCGCTATTTTCATCCCTATTACCGCGCATCGACGATGTAAACGACGATGACGCCGACGAAGTAGAAGAAGAAGAAGACAGCATCCGAACAGCTGGACACGGGTCGCCCGGGCGCGACCATTTCTGCAGACCATCCAGGACCTTTTCGGCGTCCTTGGAGGTAAAGGGCACGACAATGACGAGCGAGGCGGGCTTGCGCTTCTGCATGAGCTCGCCTCCGACGGCTGAGATGCGTGCCGGGGAGGGCGAAGATGTTTGTCCGGCAGCAGCAGCAGCGGCTCCTGCTCCCATTGAATTGGTTTCTGCGGGGTTGATCGACGGCGCAGAGCTAGTCTCGTCGCTGCTCAGACGACCTCTAAAAATAAATCCGCGACTAGTTCGGGCGCGTGTCCAATGCTGATTTCCCGCTGAGACGGTCGTAGCAGTGGCAGTCGACAGACCACTGCTAGCAAACGCGGAGCCAAAGCCTGGGTTTCTTCGAGAGTAAAGCAAATGCGTCACAAGCACGAGAGCGAAGACGATGGAGAGCTTCGCGACAAGCCGAAACCACCGTTTCAGGGAGACATGGAAGGGCCGGAGGCGACGAACACCGCGACGACCGTCGGCGCCATCGCAAGACGAGGAGTACGAAGGGACGGTGGAATCTCGAGGCCCGCTCCCGAGCAGGGAATGGCTTCGAGGTCGCATTTGAAGCGATGGAGGCAAGCGTTGGCCTGCAGGATTGACGACGACGACGATGTGACACTCGCTTTTTCTTCCTCTATCTCCGCCCTCTCAGGTGGGATGAGCATGCAAAATGCTCTGCTGCATGCCAAAAAAAGTGGAAAATGTCTCTTGAGTCAATCAAGGCGCTGGCCTGTTTTTCTTGCTCCAAATAGCAAAATAACGAAGGGGTAGTAGATGACGCATTCCTCGCAATATATTTGGTTGGCTATATTGATCGCGCTTTGCACAGACAATATACGACGCACTTTGCTAAAATAAGCTCGAAGTCTCGAACTTTTTTCGCACAGAGAACGACGCCAGATATCTACTTGGTATGTGATATATGTAATCGGGGCGTTTCGTAGAAAAAAAAATCGTCTTCTGAAGAAGAACGAAGCCTCTGCAGAATCGGCATTTGCTTTTTTTTCAATACGCGCCAAGCTTACAAAAAATAGCATTAGAGCTATTCTTGTTCATAAGTGCCATACTTGTTCATTTCCTCTTTATCATAGAGGAAAAGAAAAGACATCGAATAAAGAATAAAAACATTCTGCAAAATGGAGAAATCTCTCCGGTTTGCGTTTTACATGGTTTTACTAACCAGCAGCTGTTGTTCCTGGTTTGACCGCACGCTGGTGGTGTTTGCGTCCTCGAAATATGCAGCACGGAAGACTGCCAATGACGGATACGCTTGTCTCCAGGCCGACAGACCGATCGACATCGTGTTGTCGCTTTACGAAGAAGACTTGGAAGTCGTGCGAAGTAAGCTCGAGCGCCTACAAAAGCACCCTTTCGTCGCCAATAGGGCGTGCGTGCATGTGTATGCAAAGTCGGGCAAGACTTTATCTCTGATCGACGCAGCAAGGCTCAACGAGACCGTGGTCGTGAAGACGCAAAACAGGGGCCGCGAGTCCGGCGCGTACTTGCAGTATATCCTGTCAAACTACCTGAATCTGCCGCGACATTCAATTTTCTTGCAGGCAGACATCGAAGAGATTGACAAAGTACTCGAAACGTTGAACCAGGCGACAGAAGAAACGGGATTTTTGGGTTTGGGTATCTGGGGAGCGTGCAACTGCGACAACTGCAACCTCATTCACGGGAAACTCGTGCGCATCCGAGAGATTTGGGCGCTAGCCACGGGGAAGTTTTGCTTGGAAACCTTCCAAGCCAACTTTCGCGGGCAGATGTTAGTGTCAAAAAACCGCATCCAGAGGCATCGCTCGAAGCTCTATTTAATGCTGCTTCAGTCTTTCTTTGCGCCCTCGAAGCACCCCATTCACGAGGACAGCAAGTACTTGGATTCCAAGCTGGTCAGAGAAATGCTTCGAAATGTCACCGAAAACGAAGGTGGCCACGACTCGCTTTTTGGCCACGTCATGGAGCGGATGTGGAGCGTGATTTTCGATTGCTACGGCGAGGAGGCGCACAAAGGGTGCAAGGACGCTGATCTTTCGTGGTAGACAAAGCGGCTCAGACTTTTCGTCAAGGGCGAAACTCCAACGACACCCTGCTAAAAACAAAGTATAAGTGAAGCGGCCCAGGTTCAGGCAAGAGCAAAGGCCGGGTGAAAGCCGACCTTTGAGAGAGTGTAATCTTGGTCAAAAATCACAACTGATCGAGCTAATCTCTTGTCCCTCCGCTGCGGCGCGGAGTAAAAAACCCCTCCTAATGGTCTCTTCTGAGAGGGAGCCTCTTCAGTCAGCTTTACTCAAGGGCAAAAGCCGGCTAAAACCTGCTAAAACTGAAGTGTAAGCTTTTGAGAAGACAACGGTTTTGTCCCATCTCTTCAGTCAATACCTTTTCTTCTCTCTTGCACAATAGCTTCGCAAACCCTGCCCTCTCCGATGTGTTCACGCGTGCAAAACGCTCATCTCCGACTCTGTTGATAAAGAAGTGATAAACAAAATATATCGAAAAAGAGGTGATTTGTCAAGACGAGATCACGGAATCCATGCATCATGCAGTGTTACCGACGTCTCGAAGGGAAAATAAGTCGCCCCGAAATGCGCCGAAAGTCTTTCACGCAGCAACATTAGTCAAGACGTACCTGCCTCTTGCTGTTGTTATTTTCGTTGCAATTTGGCTATCTTTTGCCGTAAAAGCGTTCACGACAACGCGCGGACCGGCGTTTCGACCGCAACCTTCCGCGACGAAGAAAAATGCGAACCTACCCGGACCAGCGTCCTTTGCCGAGGTGATCACAGCCGCCGTTCCCCTCCAAAAAAGAAAAACTTTCGTCAAGAGCTCCGACAGCGTCGTCTTCATCCTCACGATGCGCCCCGCTCAAATGGCATGTGCCACTATGACTTTGCTCAGCCGCAACTTTATCTCCACAAACCCTGCTGATGTCTTTATTTTTTCCGTGGTCGCAAAGGAGAGAAAGAAACACGTCGCTGCCCTTGCTGCGTGCCTGGACCCACTTCCCAGGTTTCACCTCGTCGACATGCTCGAGCACCCAAAAGACCTCGGATGGGTCACGCCGAGAAACGTGCGCGACCGTACATTGTGGCTAGACGAGTGGTCCGAGGAAGTGCGGCGCATGGGACACTGGCGCTTGACGTCCCAGTTTCAGCTCGCGCGGGATCTCGGGTACATTTATTTGCTCCAGGTGGACGACGACTCTGAGTTCCCGAGCCTTGTCCAGGAAAACCTGTTCGAGACCATGCGCAGGGACCACCTAAAGATCGCAGGGAGAGGCATTCTCCCGGACGAATATTTCGTCACTCGCGGTCTCCCGGAACTTGCACGTTATTTCCTCGTAACGGAGCAGATCGAGCCGAGCACGTTGCTGCTCAAGCATTGCTACCCGCCTTCCCTGGACGGTCTTTTTTCCAGCGTCGATGGGGAGGGCAACGCCGGCTGGGATCGCGCGTCTTTTTATGGCAACTTTGTCATCTACTCTATCGACTTTGTGTATGAGCCGATCGTGCAGCGCTTTGTCAATCTAGTGCTTCAAACTGGGGCACATTTTCGGTTCCGATGGAACGAACAGGCGACTCTGGGCATGGTTTGGCACATGTTTGTTCGCGAGGGAGAGTATAAGGTGTTTGATTTTCCTTACAGGCACCAGGACTTTACAGGTTAGTCTTTCTTGTTATGATTAATTGGCCGAAAAAAGAGGGTTGAGCTGCCGCCAATCAGAAACAACGACAAGTGCATCAGAGACGCACGCTTTGGAAGGACCTGTGCTAGTGATGATTCAAGTGCTCGGCCCAAAGTCAGATTATACTTGTCAGGGAAAAGCTGGCCAATCCACCAGGAGGCAAATTATACTTCCACGTTTTTTTTCTCTGCATAAATGCTCTTTTCTCATCCAATTCCTTAGAGCAAAAAACTTTACATTTTTTCATCTATCTAGAGCTCCTTTTTGAACCATTTTTTTGCCCAGAAGAGTTTTTAAAGATCTCGCGCTTTTCAAAAAGATCCGCGAGAAAATAAAACGCGTGCCATCACAGACATGATCGTACCCCGTAAGCATGGAGCCTTCCAGCTGCTCAAGTAAACGAAAATGCACGGGCGATCTTTTCTCCTCGGGGGAGAGAAGAATCATAAAATGACGCGTTGCATGAAAAAGGGAAAGCTGCAAGGGCGGACATCGTCTGCCTCTGTGTCTGCAGCCGTCTTGCTCATCGTGTTCTTGCTCGTCGCCCGATCGACGCTTCGTCGACCGGATGGACTGTCGCCACGAGTGCGACTCTCTCCGAGAGCAGCGCGACCTTTCTTCGTGTTTAAGGAGCAAGAAACCACGAGTGCGGGGAGAGCAGCTGAAAAAGCACGGATCAACGCATCGTTGGCCCGCGTCGCCTCACTGCGCCGCCTGTTTGATCAGCAACGGATGGCTTCGTCAGCTGCAGACGCGGCCTCTCCTGCGAGCGCCGGCCTGCGAGCTGCTGCAGCTGTTGCGTTGGACGCCGAGTCTGAGCCTGTCTTTGACGAGCTCGCGGCCGCCCGAATGACAGCGACCGAGGCAACAGGCGCCATGATTTATCGAAACCAGTTTCCGGAAGAATGCCAAAATGCTCGCCTCCTTCTCTGCTCGATAGACAAGGACTGTGGCTTCGCCTGTCAGCTGCACCACGGCGTTCACCTGCTGGCGCTTGCACTGGCCACGAACAGGACCCTCGTGCTTTACGCCGAGGAGTGGCGGTATGGGAAGCACAGGGGTGACGTTGGGAGGGCGAGAGGTTATGGGGAAGTTACAGATGTCGGTGGAGAAGGGGCACGTTCGAGCTCCCTTGACATAGAAACTAACGACAGGCGACGCAGCAACAACGATACCTCTGCCGACGACGATTTCGAAAACGAACCCAACCCAAACGTGTGGTCCCGCTCCCACGGCATCCACACAGCTGCTCCAGCATCTTCGTGGGAACGCGTCTTTGCACGCGTGACGCACTGCGCGACCGGCGGCGACGACTGGCTGGCGACTCTGCCGAAGCTTCGGCGAGGGCAGGAGCACGCCGAGGCACGGGCCGTCGTGGCGACGGTCATCGACGGCGAGGCGCTTCCATATGACCCTCCGAGTGTCCCCCGCGACATCGCGCAGCTTGTTTCCCGGTTCCACTCGCGCCCGGAAGTGTGGTGGGTGGGTGCTCTGGCGCGGTATTTGCTGCGGCCAGTGCAGTCATCTAATGCAAACGGATCTTCGACAGTCGAGGAGCATCA
>Ga0315289_10011137_pt1 | contig 12770 bp, 7 predicted proteins | sample YL17G11_40_MG_FD_203452 | JGI IMG/M metagenome (GOLD analysis project Ga0315289, IMG submission 203452) | Sediment microbial communities from Yellowstone Lake, YNP, Wyoming, USA - YL17G11_40 | ecosystem: Environmental > Aquatic > Freshwater > Lake > Sediment | place: USA: Wyoming | collected...
CTCCAATATAGACCTTTTCCCAAAATACTCCTCAAAAGGTTGCCCGTTAACAGTCATTTTCCCTTTTCCAGGACGAAGATAAACTCTCGCCACCGATGTTTTTCTCCGACCCGTTCCATAATATTGCTCCATCTTTTCCACGATATTCCTCCTAAAAAACAAACTTCAAAGTATTACTTATTACCTATTTTAGTTAGTAGCCCAGAATCTTTTTCCAGATGCTGAATCAAGAGATGCTGAAACGAGTTCAGCATGACAAGAAACGGAAATTGTCATTCAGCATAACAGGAAAAGGAAATTGTCATTCCGATCCTGAATCAAGTAATGTCATCCTGAATTTGCAACTTAACCCCAATTTGGGGTTAAGTTTTATATATTATTACTATATATATTTATATAATAATATTGATTTATAAGCCACAGGCTTTAGCCTGTGTTAAATAAACGCAATCTAAAGATTGCGACTACCAAGCTCGCATTATATTGACAAAAGAGTCAGGGCTACAGTATTTTACACATCAATTTGTTCAGGATTTTGTGCTTTATGTTTATGTTCTGTCCCTACAAAAAGCCTTAGATGTGTAATTATTTCTCTACCCAAACGATTGTGTGGTAGCATACCCCAAACAGCGCGTCTAAGTAACTCCTTAGGTTTTTTCTGAAATAATTTCTCAGCCGTAACTTCTTTAAGACCGCCTGGATATTGAGAATGATTATAATATATCTTATCAGTCCATTTTTTACCTGTTAATTTAATCTTATTAGCATTAATAACAACCACATAATCTTTCAGGTCTAAATGGGGGGTGTAATCTGCACGATGTTTCCCCTTTAAAATGCCGGCAATTTTTGTAGCAATTCTGCCCAAAACTTTCCCCTCAGCATCTACAAGATACCATTTCCCTTTAATCTCATCCTTTTTCGGAATATATGTCTTTTGCATCTTAATTGACTCCTAAAAAATTTGACGTAGTGTTATAATTGACAGGCTTTTTACGTGTCAAGTAAAAAACGCATCAATACAATAATAAAAACTATACGTTAGTAACATCCGATAACTTAAATCGCTACAATTATTTATCAATAATCTCTTCGGCAGAATGCATAGACATTCCCATCATAAGCCCCGACGAATAACCATCTCCCAAGTATTGTTGGCGTAGAAAGAACAGGCACACCAATAGTATATTCCCATCTCTTTTCGCCTGTGCTAATATTTAGAGCATAAATATTACCATCACCACTCCCAATAAAAATTAGATCACCACTAATAGTCGGTGAAGATAACAACGCTCGATTATCTCTATTATATGCGGAACAGCGGAAAATTGATTTCCCCGTTTTGAATTCCCAGATTTTCTCACGTTTATCTATATCCATAGCATAAACAGTTCCATCTGACGCTCCCGTAATAACAATATTCCCTTTAATTGCAGGTGTTACAGAACTCCAATTATTCCCCTTTGGCAACATCTCGTATCTCCAGAGAATTTCTCCATTATCCAAAGATGCAATGCAAAAATTCCCCTGAATATCATTGAAATAAACCTTGTTGTCTTGAACGGTTGAACCACAATGAACGCCTTGAATATCGCTTCCCCAGAGTATTTGCCCTGAACTAATATCCATAGCATAAACTCCGTGTTTCTTATCATTTATTGATAGCCAATTCCCACCGTTTAAAACTTTTCCATTAGAAACTGCCGGCGAACAATAACTCGAAATCCAATCGACACCATCGGTATTTTTCCAGAGTTCTTTGCCTGTCTCTGCATCAAGCGATGCAAACCATTTCGAACTCCCCACAAATAGTTTCCCATCCTCAATCGCTGGAGTTCCATATAACCAGCGGAAATAATTATTCCCACAATCATAATACCATACCTCTTTTCCATCCTTAGAGTTAAATGCATGAACACGTCCTCCCATCTCCTGCGCAATTACTTTTCCTTTATAATAAACTGGAGAATGATTAATAGCAGAATCCGTTTTGGCAAACCAGAGTTGTTTACCTGTTTTGGCATCCAACGCCATCACGCCATTTCTTTTCATTTTATCACGGTCTTTTACTCCGATAAATATTTTCCCTTCCGCAATTATGGGGGAAGAAAAATCAATATAGCCACCGGAAGATGTAACCCATTCGAGTTCAAGCGGAAGTTTGATAGTATCCTTAGCAAGACCTGAATGTGTCGCTCCACCCATAAACATTGCCCATTCTCCTTCAATTTTGGGAACATATTTCGGGTCATAAAAATAAGATTTGATTTTGAATAAAATCGGTTCAGGAGAAGGCTCGAATGTCGGTTCGGTTTTTAAAGTTATTTTATATTCCCCGGGCCATAAATATTGAAGTGATTTTTCTGAACGCCAGGATAATGGACTTTGCTGAATCAATGGAATTTCATTTTTGGGATACATTTTTAAATTTGCATTTTCAATAGTGGCAATGATTTTCTTAATAGGTTTTTTTGTATCAAAGACATCGACCCATATCCAGAGCGGTTTTTCAGCAATTACAGTACTTCCCTTAGCTGGTGAAACCATATTGACAAAATTATTTACACCATTCGGTCGAAATTCGGTTGTAAAATGTCTTCCCTTCACATTAATTATTCGAAATCCACTCGTACTCAAATCAATCCCACCCCAGAGAAACGTTGGGAGATTTAGACAATAAATATTTTTATAATTTGTTATCTTGCTACTATGCCAATGACCTGAAAAAACTGCATCTATACCCCAATTTGCAAATTTTTCTGAAGCTTCTTCATAAGGAGGATAGTGTTGAAATACGAGAACCTTTTTACCCTTTGCGAGCTTTTCCAAATCCGCTTTAATCCATTCTTCTTCGTATGGGTCATCAATTGTATTGCTCAGAATGAGAAAATGAAATGCACCGTGATTAAAGGAATAGTAGTCAGGACCAAAATATTTATTAAAGGCAATTGCCTTATCATCACCTTCACAGCGGTCGTGATTACCAGCAACACTAAATACAGGAATTTTACTTTCAAGAATGCCTTGTTGATAAGTTTTTAACTGATGTTCATAATCACCCTTATTAACAAGGTCACCTGTGGCAATAATGAAGGCAGGCTTTGACTCACCTTCTACAATTTCATCCAAACTATTTTTCAAAATCGTAATATCATCAGGACCATTTATGTGAACATCAGAAATTTGAACAAAAGAAAATGCCTTCTCATCTTTTGTGGAAGATTTCTTTAAAGGAATCTCAACACTGATTTCTTTCTCTTCATTAAGAAGCAAGCGATAAAAGTTGGGACGTTTCTCAAAACCATTTGGGATGCAGGTAAAGACATATTTAGCTTCCTTATCAGAATTATCGAAAGTGAAACTCCCATCCTTTTTGGTGAAAACAATTGTTCTCCCATCACTCACTGGAATCTTTCTCAATCCCGGTTCATTCTCATCCTGCTTACCATTATTGTTCTGGTCTTCAAAAACGATTCCATAAATTGGAAATTGATAATAAGAAGCGGAGCTAATTTTTTCTGTTGGATTCGGATTATTAGAATCAGCAAAAGACAAACTTAATAATAAGAATAATGATAAAAGAAATATACTAATTATGATTGCAGATTTTAGGTAGCCGAAGTTTAAAAAACAAAATTTGATTTTACGACAAGGAAATTCTTTGTTAGTAATTTTCATTGTTATCTCCAATTGTTAATAAATGAAGAGTTTTGATACTTTCTCCATCATACAAATAATTTAAAATAGCCTTATATTCACAAAAATTCTAAAAGTCAATAAACATACATAAAATTTTAACAATCACAGATATTTATTTATGAATGAGTTTTTAAAACTTTTTATTGAAATGAAATATTAAAACTGATAAGAAACATTAGATTAAAAATAATTGAGGATTAAGAAAATGGTAGAGAAAGCAAAAAGTCTTGCTGATATATCAAGAATCTTTGGTCCCAAACCTCTTGATGATTCAACCTGGGAATACTGGCAACAAACTGATGATGTTCGTGATATGCCAACAGCAGAATTGATTATAACAAAACTGAAAAACTCTGTAAAAGAACCCATTACTAAAAAAATTTTACTTTCTGGTCATGGAGGTTGCGGTAAGTCTACGGAGCTAAACAGAGTAGCTCAAGGATTAAAATATCTTTATGAAGTTGATGCATCTTCTATAGCTGAGAGATATCCTCTGACTGCTATAGACAATTGTCTTCTTCTATTTTTTTGTTCTCAAAGAGTCTTGGAACTCGCTGATAAAGTAAAAATTGAACTAAACAAAAATGAAAAAGCAACCATACTTGGATGGTTCGATGAACAATCAATAGAGAAAGTTAAAGAAGAAGGATATAACATAGAAACTGAGGGTAGCGCAGGAATTTCCTTTTTTAAAGCAATAGCACTTAGAGTATGGGGGAAAATTTATAGTGGTGGAAATACAAAAGAAACGACACTCAAATTTATTCAAGATAGAGTGGACCTCTTCATTTTAGGTCTCATAATAATAGCAAATAAGATTAGGGAAAAATTAAAAAAGCCTCTTTTGCTTATTGTTGAGAACCTTGATAAAATTTCTAATCCCGAACAAGCAAAAGAAATATTCATTATAAACTCTCACATTCTTCGCGATATTCCATTTCATACAATTTTTACATTTCCCATCAGACTATGGTTTGACCCACAAATCAGCATTAAAAAAATTTATGAAGATAGTGTTATTCTCCCTATGATTCCAGTAAAATCTCTACAGGCGAATATCCCATCTGAAATAAAGAAAAAAATGGGAATAGGACAGAAGTGTTTAAAATACATTTTTGATAAAAGAGTTGATGAAAATGTTGTTCTAATAACTGATGATGCTCTTAACCTTGCTATTACGAAGTCTGGTGGCGTTCTTAGAGATTTCTTTTATGTTATTAGAGAAGCCAGTATATTTGCTCAAGTTAGAAACGACACTAAAATGAATGAAGATGATATAAACAAATCCCTAAATACACTAAGAATAGAATATGAAAATAGAATTGGAGAATTTCCCGGATGCGATGGAAAAGTAATAAAAGTTAATGACATTCTTTTATATATTAAAAAATTCCAAAATGGACCAATTTATAGCACTCAAATTGAACAAACGGAAGTCTTTAAGCATCTCCTTCAGCATCTATGTGTCTTAGAATATAATGGCGAAAGATGGTTTGACCTTCATCCTCTTATAAGAGATTATATGGGAAAGAGAAAATGGCAAACAGGAAAACAAGAAAAATAAAAAATAGTGTTCCTATCCAACAAAACAGTGTGTCATCTGATAAAACAGAAAATAGAAACTCATCGATTCAGACTATAACCACTGAAACGGATTATTACCGACCAATTATTCTTGCCATTGAACAATCTTCTGAAGGGGATTTTATTTTCGTTGAAGCAAATACACCTGTTGAACGAAAAAATTTCCCTCTAAAAGTAAAGAATTATGGCTTAAAGAACGTCATTTATTATATTAATATAAATAATGATCTCCCATCCTCTCTTCCCCTTTATAAATCGATTCCTAAATGGTTAAAAGAAAGAAAAATACCAGCAAATCAAATTATTATCGCTTTAGATGGTTTTGAGGGTATTTTCCGAGATGAGGATTTTGCAAAAAAATGGCTTCAGACTTTTAATCTAAGCCGTGAGGCATTAGCTAACGTCAAAGTTATTCTTACATTCCTTATCCCTGCTTTTGGAATTGACCTGATTCGACAATATTCCCCTGATATCTGGAGTTGGAGGGCTTTTCATTTCCAACTACCGTCTAAAGAAAAATCCGAAATAGCGGAAGGAATTTTAAGATCTGGATTAGGAGAAACTGTACCTATAGGCGATAATCCAGAGAAACGGGAAGCCCGTGTCAAAGTCCTCAGCGGACTTCTTGATGAAGAATTAAAATTACACGGGTCTATTGAAGCAGTATGGAGAAATATTCTTTCTCCACTTGTTAATGAGCTTTCAGAATCCGCCCGTTATAATGAAGCCCTTGAAGTTCTATCAAAGGCTAAACAGTGGATTAATTCTTCTCCTAATACACGAGACTCTGCAGAATATTTTAATTCTCTTGGAAGTATTTATTATCAACTTGGTAACACTGATATAGCAGAAAAATATTTACATAACGCTTTAGATATATCTGAGAAGATATATGGTAAAGAACACTCTTATGTGGCTACAGGACTGAACAATATAGGTCTTGTGCTATGGGCTAAAGGGGATTTAGAAGGAGCATTAGAGTACCTGAAGCGTGCCTTAGAGATAGGTGAGAAGGTGTATGGTCAAGAGCATCCCAATGTGGCTACAGGACTGAACAATATAGGTCTTGTGCTAAAGGATAAAGGGGATTTAGATGGGGCGTTAGAGTATGCGAAGAGAGCCTTAGAGATAGATGAGAAGGTATATGGTCAAGAGCATCCCAATGTGGCGGGAGATTTGAACAATATAGGTCTTGTGCTAATGGATAAAGGGGATTTAGATAGGGCGTTAGAGTATCTGAAACGTGCCTTAGAGATAAATGAGAAAGTATATGGTCAAGAGCATCCCAATGTGGCAATAAATTTGAACAATATAGGTATGGTGCTACAGGATAAAGGGAATTTAGATGGGGCGTTAGAGTATCTGAAAAGTGCCTTAGAGATAAATGAGAAGGTATATGGTCAAGAGCATCCCGAGGTGGCTACAGGTTTGAACAATATAGGTATGGTGCTACAGGATAAAGGGGATTTAGAGGAAGCAAGAAAATTTTTTAAAAGAGCATTCTTGATTTTAATAAATGCTTGGGGCTTAGAAAATCCCAAAACAAAACTTGTTTTAGATAATTATGTTGGATGTGGTGGAAATCCTGATGAACTCTTAGCATTGGCAAAGAAAGAAAAGAAACCCACTTTTCCTAATAAATCCTAATTCCCCTTTTCTTTTTTCAAATTAAAAGAAAATCCGCATTTTTTATTGGGTAAGACAAGGTCTCTATCGCGAATGTCTCGTTCGTCAATGGGGAAATGTCGACAGTTGCCGGGTCTTTTCTCGTGGATTTCGCAGACGGCTAAGGTTGTAGCGGTGCGATTCATCGCACGATTATTTTCATAAGTCAAAAATGGACATTTAAATAGCAATCGACAACAAGCACCGCACCGAATGCAATCGCCTTTCCTACGAATAATATTCTTTTCGATATAAGAAGGTTTAAATTTATGATAATAAAACCTTCTGATTTTACCATATAAAAAAAGAAATTGTTTCCGCATTAATAAATCCTAAAAACTAATTTTAACCGCAAAGGACGCAAAGAAGGCGCAGAGATTAATGTAGAGACGTGATATATCACGTCTCTACTTACAAAAAAGAAATTTGACAGGATTAACAGGATTACAAGGATATACAGGATAAATTTTTTTAATAATTTTTATCCCGATTAATTCTGTTCATCTTGTCTAAATAATTATTTTTTCTTCCTCAAATAAAAATGGTGAGTGACAACTATCACTCACCATAATCTATTTCAACAACTATTCACTTAGAACGTTTGATAAAAATCCAGGATATTCTTTGCTGGCTCAGTTATCTTGTAAGCCGGATGCTTCATATTATTGATAAATTCCTTCAGAGAATCCTTATCACCCTTATAATCAATATTCAAAATAGCCGTATTATGCCAGAAGAATCTCGGATAGATTCCCATAGATTTATCAAATTGTTTAAGATTATCTTTAAAGACTCCTATCTCTTGTTCACTTGTATCATTCAAGATAAACTGATAATCAATTTGATTAAGCACTTCCTTTTGCCATTTTTTGTAATAGTCTTCATAAAGATTCTCCGAGCAATTCGTGGCGGCTTGTTCAATGGATTTTCTGATAGCACTTTCTTTATCTCTATCGCCACGAGAAGCAAATGATTCTTTGCTCAAATATATCTCATTGTTATCAATCCTGATAACATCAAATTTTAAATTGGTCTCATAGAGATATTGTGGGTCGAGGAAATTGGTTTTTTTACTTTTGTCAATTTCCTGTTTGAAATTAGCAATTGCATTGCCCAATATGATAATCTCAGCCTCCATTTGCTGGGCATATTGAACAATCTTATCCTTCTCTTTGTTGAAATCCACTTGTACAAATTCGTCTGCTGGAACGATGTCTATTCCTTTATTCTGTATGTATTGCTCAATATTTTTTCTTGCATAATAATAGGAGGATGGAGACCCATCAAGCGTCTCATTAATTATTACAAGAACCTTAGGAAAGAATCTTGGTTTATAGATGAAGCCTTTTTTATCGAGGTCGTCGTATAATTTTTTATTATTAACAATAACGCGGACGTCCACTTCCCATATCTCATTATTTCTTTCTTTGGATACCACAGTATGAGTTTGAATGTATTGGTCGATATTTTGTCGCAGATAAGTATCTATGAGCTGAATACCCTTGATAAGCTTCTCAGAAGCCATAAATCTGGAGACACTTTTTTCGACTGCATCAATCATTGCCCTGCGAACAGCAAGATTTACCGTAGCCGCTTTCTCCTTAATCAGATAAGTCTTCAGGTCTTCTTTCGGCAGAGACTCATAAGAGAATAAAAAATATTGTATTAGAAAAAGTAATAAACAGATACCAACAAATTTAAGAAGGAGATAAGGACGTTGAAATTTCATAATTTCTCTCCTGAAATTTTTCAAATTAATCTGAATGTTTAAAGTATGTCTTAATAATAAATTATGTCAATATATCTTTTCCATACGGAAGTAGGGGCGAGGTTACCTCGCCCCTACAAAATAATTATTATTTCCCAATCCCCTTAAAAAAGACTCTCAGGATGTTATCCACTTTATCCGAGAGTTTTTTCTTCCTCTTTATATCCTGCCAGTATTTGACTTCCGCTCTAATAAGACCCCTCAACAAGTAGCTCGCTTCCACAGGGTCAATAGAATCGATGAATTGTCCCTCACTCTGACCCTGAGCAATTAGCCTCCCAATCATCGCTGTATTCTGTTTATGTTGATTAAAATGATCAACTATCAAACTATTTTCAAGAAATGCATCCTCTTCAGCATAGTGAAAAGAAGTCTCCAAAATCTTAAAAAATTCAAAATCCAATTCATATTGTTTAAGTATAGCTGAGACAAGCTTACTAAGCTTAGTTTCCGACTTACCTCTTTCATTAATAATCTTTGTAAAGATATCAGTAAGCTCTTTAACACCTTTACCAACAATCTTTTCGAGGATATCGAGTGGGTCTTTAAAATGTTTTTGAATCATTTTCTTATCGACACCACACTCTTTTGCAATCATATCCATCGTGGTATTTTTAAAACCCACTTTTGAGAATAAAGCTCTCGCACTATCAATTATTTTTTCTTCAATACCCTTCTTTTGCATTGATTCATCCCTTAAAAAATATTTTTTATCCAATTAAACATTAATTTCGAATGTCATTCGTTAGCATAACCTAAGATGTATTTCAACTGATTTTATAAAAAAAACAACTAAGCTACTAAAAGACACAAATTGAAGTCTCTAAAAAACTTCAAAAACGAGATTCTTCGCTTCGCTCAGAATGACATCTGCGTTAGGCTCTTAGGGGCTTTTAGAAAGCCCGAGAGTGTCATTGCGAGCGAATAATAGTGAGCGTGGCAATCTCGTCTTTAATTAGAAATCGCCAGTATTTCAGAGATTTCAATTAGCATCCAAGCAATTTTTTAAGAAAATGACCCGTATAAGATTTATTATTCCGCGCAATATCTTCTGGCGCTCCTATTGCAATGACATAACCACCCTCTTCACCACCTTCTGGACCCAAATCAATAATATAATCAGCCGTTTTGATTACATCCAGATTATGTTCAATAACAACAACGGTACTGCCATTATTTACAAGCCTATTAAGAACATTAAGCAATTTCTTCACGTCATCAAAATGAAGACCTGTCGTAGGTTCATCAAGAATATAAATCGTTTTCTCTGTATCACGTTTGCTTAATTCTCGTGACAATTTTATCCTCTGAGCCTCACCACCTGAAAAGGTTGTAGCCGATTGCCCAAGAGTAATATAGGACATCCCCACATCATAGAGAGTTTGAAGTTTCCTCTTTATTGCAGGGTGATTTTTGAAAAACTCAAGAGCCTCTTCAATAGTCATATCGAGAACATCAGCGATATTCTTCCCCTTGTAATTTATTTCAAGAGTTTCTCGATTGAATCTTTCTCCCTTGCATTCTTCACATTGAACATAAACATCAGGCAAAAAGTGCATCTCAATTCTAATAATGCCATTACCTTTACAATATTCACATCTGCCACCCTTAACATTGAATGAGAATCTACCAGGTTTATATCCTCTTGCACGAGATTCAGGCAATGCAGAGAAAAGTTCTCTAACAAATGAAAATAAACCCGTATAAGTAGCCGGATTAGAACGCGGTGTTCTGCCAATCGGTGACTGGTCAACATTAATTACCTTATCAATATATTTAAGACCCTTGATAGCTTTATGAGTGCCTGGTTTGTCTTTAGAACGATACAGTTTTTCTGCAAGAGCTTTATAAAGAATTTCATAAATCAACGTTGACTTCCCCGAACCTGATACACCCGTTATACAGGAAAAAACACTAAGAGGAATTTTAATATCAATATTCTTCAGATTATGTTGTGTTGCACTGACAATCTCTAAAGATTTTTCCAGATTAATCAGTCTTCTCTTCTCAGGAATTTCAATTCGATATATACCGGAGAGATATTTACCTGTGATAGACTCGGGACACCTGATTATATCTTCAGGAGCCCCACAAACAACCACATTGCCACCGTGAATTCCTGCACCGGGTCCAAGGTCAATCACATAATCAGCACTTCGTATGGTCTGTTCATCATGTTCAACAACAATAACCGTGTTCCCGATATCCCTTAATTCTTTCAACGTTAATAACAACTTTGCATTATCCCGCTGATGCAGCCCCACGCTTGGTTCATCAAGAATATACAACACTCCAACTAATTGGGAGCCAATTTGAGTCGCAAGTCTTATTCGTTGACCCTCTCCGCCAGATAATGTGGACGCTGTTCTATCAAGTGTAAGATAATTTAAACCAACATTAACAAGAAATCCAAGCCTTGCTTTTATCTCTTTAATTATATCCTTTGCAATGTATTGCTGAGTTTTAGATAGCTGCAAATTATTTAGAAAATTAATAGTTTCTGTCACTGAAAATCTCGTAAACTGAGAGATGTTCAACCCGGCAATTTTAACTGATAAGACCTCAGGTTTAAGCCTATCGCCATTACAGGCAGGACAATGATGGGCTGACATATATCTTGAAAGAGCCTCTCGCATCTCTTCTGAGGTTGTCTCTCGATACCTCCGCTCTAAATCGGGAATGACACCAACAAATGGTCTAACTCCATAATAAGTTCCACCGTGACCAAAAATATGTTTGAATTCGATTTCTTCATCTCCCGAACCATATAATATAATATTTTGGGCTTTCTTACTCAACTTATTGAAAGGCACATTCATTGAAAATCCATAATGATAAGCAGTGGTTTCAAGCCGAGAATACCACCACCGATACATCCCGCTTTTGTGTTTAGGCATAGTTTTGGGTGTAACTCTTTCCCAGCATTCTATAACACCCTCATTTAATGATTTTGATTTGTCAGGAATAATCAAATCAGGGTCCATCTCAAATTTCACACCAAGACCATTACATACAGGACAGGCACCGTGTGGACTATTGAAAGAGAACACTCGGGGAGTAAGTTCTTCAAGTGAAATTCCACAATCAACACAGGCGAATTTTTCGCTAAATAAAAAAGAATTGGAATTTAGTGACAGATGATTTACGTCTGTCCCGATTTTTTTTGGATATTCAATCACCTCAATTTTAACAACACTCTCACCTTTCTTGAGAGACAATTCAATCGAATCTGTGAGTCTTTGTTTGACGTCCTGACTCACCACAAGTCTATCTACAACAATATCAATTGTGTGTTTTTTATACTTATCAAGTTTTATCGATTCACCCACATCATACATCTTCCCATCTACTTTAATCCTGACAAAGCCCTCTTTCTGAATTTGCGAAAATAACTGTGTATATTCACCTTTTCTGTCCTTAACAATTGGTGCGAGAACGATGAATTTTGTTCCCTCAGGTAATTGAAGAATCGAATCGACAATTTGTTGAGGTGTTTGTTTAGAGATTGGTTTTGAACATTTTGGGCAGTGAGGTTGACCGATTCTGGCATACAGCACTCTTAGATAATCGTAAATCTCAGTAACAGTTCCAACGATAGAGCGGGGATTTTTACTAACAGTTCTTTGTTCTATGGAGATAGCGGGACTTAACCCTTCGATATGCTCTACTTGAGGCTTTTGCATTTGCTCAAGGAATTGTCTTGCATAAGAAGAGAGACTCTCAATGTATCTTCTCTGACCCTCAGCATAAATTGTATCAAAAGCAAGAGACGATTTCCCTGAGCCACTGATACCCGTAATAACGGTAAGGGTATTACGTGGAATTTCTACATCAATATTTTTCAAATTGTGTTCCGAAGCACCCTTAACAATTATCTTATCATTTTGCATAAATGAAATTCACCTCAATATAAATCCACGTAGAGGAGCAGAGGACACAGAGAAGGAATAAAAACGTAGAATAATTAAGTAATTACCTAAATCCAGAGATAACCGCAAAGGTCGCAAAGAAAACGCGGAGATTAATGTATAGACGTGATACATCGCGTCTATAC
>Ga0315289_10011139_pt1 | contig 12769 bp, 10 predicted proteins | sample YL17G11_40_MG_FD_203452 | JGI IMG/M metagenome (GOLD analysis project Ga0315289, IMG submission 203452) | Sediment microbial communities from Yellowstone Lake, YNP, Wyoming, USA - YL17G11_40 | ecosystem: Environmental > Aquatic > Freshwater > Lake > Sediment | place: USA: Wyoming | collected...
GGCTCTCCTCGAGTCTGAGCGACCTCGGAGTCGAAGACAGGGTGGTGACCCTTCAATGAATTCAGGGTCACCCTGAACAAAGTTGAAGGGTGAGCGAAGTCGAACCACTCACCGTCCCTGAGCAAAGCCGAAGGGAACGAAGTGAAGGGTCTCAACTTGGTTGGGGCGGGGGTTTGACCCCCGCCCCAACCATTTAGAGGTTTCAAGTCTCCCTAAAGGTGATAACCGCTTTCCCGATTTTTTTGTCTTCTTCCGACGAAAAGAAAAAATAATAAAGAACGCTGGAAATGATATATAATCCAACCGTGAAGAGAAGTGGTGGAGTGAAGGAATAAGCCTTGATCAGTCTTCCTCCTAAATTAGCGCTGGCGGCCCAAGATGCAGTCCAAGAGAGCATCAATAGTGCATTAGCCAGAGCATGCTCTTTTTCCTTAACTTTTTCCATGGCGAAGTTTGTGGAGATCGGCTGGCTCATATTCATAAGTGCACCCCTGAAAAGAAAAGACGCCACCGCCAAAGGCAAGCTGTAAGCAAATGCCAAAACCAACATAAAAGGAATGGAAGAGAGCTGTGTGGAGACGATGGTTTTGATCATGCCGAATTTTTTGGACAAAAGCGGTCCGATCAAAATTCCTGCCAGCATAAAAAATTCCAGAAGAGCAAAAAATATCCCGATGGTCCTGGCGGGAAGAAGGAATCGCTCTCTGAAATAAAGATTTAAGAAGGGAATAATCAACCCCGCCCCCATTCCCAAAATGAAAAAGGGCAAACAGAGTTTGAAAAGCAAAATGCCCCTTTCGGTCAAAAGTTTTTCCTTAGATAGGTCTTTGTTATCTCCTCCCCTTTTTTGCGTAAATGGCTCCTCCGCTTTTTTCTCAGGCGTTATCATCATAAACGGAATCAAAGCCAGCACGCTTAAAAAAACTGATAAATAGAGAGAATAGCGGAAAGCAAGGGCGCCAGAGCCAACATAATGGGAAAATAGATTGGGAAGGTAGCCCCCTCCCAAGCTTCCAATGATCGCCGCAACTAAATAGATGCCGAAGTGTAAGCTGAAAAGATAGGTTCTCTCTTTAGGGGTGCTGTTTCGCATCAAGAAAGGTGCGGCGGCTACACTGGCTACACTGCTTGTCATCCCTAATAAAAAGCTTGCCAGAAGAAGCTGAGTTCGCTCCACTAAACTTGCTTGCAGAAGAGAAAAGACTCCGGCAAAAAGCACCGAAACGATCAGAATCTTTTTGACCTGAACTTTAGGGATTATCAAAGCCGCGGGAACCGAAATTACGGTCATTCCCCAGGCGCCCCAAGACAAAACCTCTCCAATCAGATCTTCCCTGAAGCCAAGCTCCTTAAAATAGAGATTCAAGAGCAGCGCAAAGATGGAATAATTCAAGCCCACAAAGAAGATGCCGACCAGAAACAGTCGAGCATTTCTGGAGAAAAGTTTTAGATGCCCCCAATAGTCGATGATTATATTAAAAATTCTTCGTGTCAAATCTTTATTTTTCGCACTTTCACAAAAACTATAGCAAGCGAATTAGAGGCCTCTGAAAAAGTCAAACAAAGAGAGGTTTTTCTGGAGTGTCCCGCTTATGGTCTTCAACCAAATAAGTTAACATACTCTGATTCCACATAAGATCAAGGTCCAGTTCTCAGCTACTTTAGTGGCGTTACCTAAACCTGACTAAAGTCAGTTAGAACAATATGCAGTTGCGAGGGATGTCAAGTTAAAAAGTTGATAACCATTAGCGGGACCTGAACTTTTTGTAAGACAAGAAACTTTATATGGTTCACCTATTTATGGTGAGCCTGTGCTTCGACTTTGCTCACCCTTCAACTTTGTTCAGGGTGACCCTGAATTCATTGAAGGGTCAGCACCATGAGCCTGTCCCTCGACTTCGCTCGGGACGGTGAGCCTGTGCTTCGACCGTGCTCAGCACCATGAGCCTGTCCCTCGACTTCGCTCGGGACGGTGAGCCTGTCGAACCGTCGAATGGTCGAACCGTCGAATGGTCGAGCCAAAGATGGACACTACAAATTCTTCTTTTCAAGTAGTTTTTCAGGGCTCTCAATTAAATAAATTGACATAATCACCCTCCCCCTCAACCCCTCCCATTCCGCCAGAGGCGGATCCGCCTTCGGCGGACAAGGGAAGGGGATTTATCAAATCCCCTCTCCCCTCAGGGGAGAGGGAAGGGTGAGGGGTGGTAAGGTCATGAGCTTGCGGTTTTTATGTAGTTAAAGATTTCTGTTCGCTGGGGATGTCATCCATGCCCAGCTAATTTTGCTCGTGGATGATAACATCCACGAGGAGCTTGGTCTACAGTTTAGATATATTCAAAGACCCCTGATAACGTCTCCACTGCCGGACCGATCATATAAAGGTGATCGTTTTCCGCATTCCATTCTATCTGGAGCTCACCATGATCGAATTCCGCTTTAACTTTTCGCTCTAACTTGTGGTTCAATACTCCGGCAACGGTCGCTGCACAAGCTCCTGTCCCCGAAGCCAAAGTCTCACCTACCCCTCTTTCCCAGATTTTAAGCCGGATGCTTTTTGGACTTAATATCCTAACAAATTCAACATTGGTTTTTTTGGGAAAAATTGGATGGTTTTCCACCAAAGCTCCGACCCTCTTCCAATCTTTTCCGAACTCATCCACAAATATCACCGTATGAGGATTCCCTAAAGAAAGGCTATTAATTCGAACTTTTTTCCCGTCGAGTTTCAGTTCTTGGTTTATACAAAAATTTCCTTTCCCCTTCATTGGAATCTTTTTTCGTTCTAAGATGGGCTTGCCTATGTCTGCTTTGATCAAAAAGATTTCTCCGGTCTTAATTATCTCGGTTTTTATCACTCCGGCTTTGGTCTCTATCTTTTGAGCTTTCCTTTTCGATAGACCATGATCATAAAGGTATCGGGCGAAACATCTGATTCCATTGCCGCACATCTCCGCCTCGCTCCCGTCCGGATTATAGAAGATCATCTTGAATTTACAAACCTTGCCGGGCGCTATCAAAATCAATCCGTCGGAGCCCACACCAAAATGTCTGTGGCATATTTTTTTCGCCAACTCACTCAAATCCATTCCCGACAAAGTCTGTTTGAAGCAATCGACATAGATATAATCGTTGCCCAAAGCTTGCATCTTGGTAAATTTAATCTTCACTTTTTGCTCCGAGATTAAAAAGACGACAAAGAGGTGTCAGAACCCTGTTCTGACACCAGTTTTTTCAGCCAGATCAGGGGATCTGGCTGCTCAATAAAAATCGTTTATTTACCAATTCCTCCGAATTTCGAAAAACCTTTTCCAATTCCTCTTCGGTCAAACCCGCACCCAAACCTATTTTTCTGACCATCTCCAAAGTGAATAATTCTTTTGATTCGTGCGCATCTGTGTTAATCACCAGACCAGCTCCCTGTTTTCGGGCTAAAGAAACCAAGCGACCATTGGTCAAACAATGTCCTCTGCGGGCAGAAACTTCCAAATATATCCCTTTTTCCTTAGCCATTTGAATCTCTTCTTCCGTTATCATACCCGGATGAGCCAAAATATCAATGTCACTTTGAAGACTAAACCAATTAGTTTTGGGAGCGACCGGCTCAACTGGTGACTCTCCGTGTGCCACCACGATCTTTGCTCCCAATCTCCTGGCTTGTTCTGCTAAGTTTGGAATCAAGGATGGAGGCATATGAGTTATTTCGACGCCGGGAAGAACTTTTATTCCTCCCTGTCCATTTAAATCATTTGAAACTTTGATGAGTTGAGTCAAAACAATTTCCATATTACCCGAATCCACGTGATCGGTCAAGGCAATAGCCTTGTATCCGGAGATCTCTGCCCTTCTCACTAACTCAGCCGGAAGCAATGCCCCATCGCTAAGAATTGTGTGGGTATGTAAATCGATCATAAAATATCACCTTTTTAAGTTTAAATTCTTGTCCCGCGAAGCGTCTGGGCGGGATCCTTCGGAAAACACTAATTTAATTCTATTTTTTTATTATGCAAATGTTTTTTCTTATTCTGTAAAAACCAAAAAGATTTCGTAAGACCATCTCCGGTTTTTGTTCGGGTGAGGATTGTCGTCAAGATTCTCACCAAAGGTAAGGGTTTTTCCAAAGTATTTAAAAGAGATTACCAGATACCGATCCGCCAGTTTAAAAAGTCTTGGCAGGTATAGCTTAGAAAATAACAAAAGTTTAAAAACAGAAATAATAATTTCTTGAAAAAGATGGTTCTTCTCCAATTTAGTTGTCGTTTTTGGTAAGAGAAAGTGTCTTTTTAACTTAGTTGGTATGACATCCTGAAAACTCACCCCTTATCCCCCTCTCTTATTAAGAGAGGGGGAATAAAAGGGGGTGAGTTCAAAGAAATTTGCTGGTTTTCTTAAGGATGTAGAGCACAAAGGATCGCACACACCGGTATGAATTCCTTGCAAAAGACTAACTTTAATCTTACAAAAAAAAACCGCTCCGCTTTTGGCGGAGCGGTTTTTGAGATTCGATTACCCTTCCAAGGAGTATGAATCTTACCCCTTTACTTAAGCAGGCTCATCTTCTTGATTGTGACATTGCCACCTGCATTAAGCTTGTAGAAGTAGATGCCACTTCCTACCACAGAACCCAACTCATTCTTACCATCCCAGGTAACTGTATGGTTCCCAGCATCTAAGTTACCGTTTACCAAGGTCTTTACCTTCTCCCCTAAGATGTTATAAATGCTCAGACTAACATCTGACTTAGCCGGGAGATAGAAGGAGATGTTGGTTGATAAGTTAAATGGATTGGGAGTATTCTGATACAAGGTAAACTGCTGTGGCAGAGAACCTGAAGCAACCTTGGGATTGGGAGTTCCACCCAAAGCTCTACAGGCATTAATCCTTCCAGTTCCCAATTTACCTTTGTATTTTGGATTTAAGGCATCGATATTATCTGTGGTGTTTTTTATCCGGTTATAGATATCCTGCCAGGTATAGGAGGGATAAACAGACTTAACCAGAGCCGCCAGACCAGTGGTGAAAGGAGTGGACATAGAGGTTCCACTCATCACCGCATAATAATCATTAACGGCATCAGGATAGTAGTGATAAGTGCTGACAATGTCCACACCCGGAGCAGAGACATCCACCCAGGTGCCGTAGCTGGAGAAGCTGGCTTTTTTATCATTCTTATCCGTAGCGGCCACGTTCAATACCTCCGTTCTACCGCCAAGATAGTCCGCTGTTTGGTTATTGCTGTTCCCAGCCGCATGAGTAATCAAAACATTGTGAGCAATGGCATAATTTACTGCCGCAGCCAATCCGCCGGTATTAGAAGAACCCCAGCTGCAATTGGCAACAGTAGCACCTTTGTTGGCGGCATAATACAGAGCACTGGCGGCAAAATCCATTCTTACATATCCCGCTCCATTGGATGCCAGCCAACCTATTCGGAGACACATGATTTTTGAGCCGTTGCCGATGGAATTGACTGTTCCATCTCCCCATCCGCCAGCCACTCCTGCCACTCCCCGGGAGTTGTTGGTCATGGCACCTGCAATGCCGGCTACATGAGTTCCATGACCGGCAAAATCTTTGGGGTCATTATCCGCCGTGCTGCAATCTTCGCCGCTTTTACAGCCAGTTACTCCGGTTACCCAATCCCAGCCGATCCAGTCGTCGACATAGCCATTTCCATCATCATCTATGCCGTTCCCCGGAATCTCTCCGGGATTTATCCAGATATTCCCAGAGGTAGAGGGCCAGCTTGCACCACCTAAGTCTTTGTGGTAATACCTGACGCCGCAATCGAGGATGGCCATCTTAACGCTGGTGCTTCCGGTATTAATCTGCCAGGCGCAGGGAGCATCAATGTCATGGTCCGAAGCATTATGCAAACCCCACTGATTCCATGGGTCTGCCTGACCTTGAAAATAGTAATCATTAGGATAAATGTCATAAACCGGATAAATCCCGATGGGCTCCACGTGTTCTACATTAGGGTTAACTGCGTAGGCAGTTAAAACCGCATCCAGCTTGTAAGGACCTGCGAAGGTAACAACGTAATACCCGGATAGATTCGGAACCCCTCTTTCAGGCTTTGCCCCCGGGAATTCTTGCTCCATCGCGGAGACACCAAATCTCTCATTTAAGATATCAAAAGCCGAAAGCCCGGTTTTGATAACACCTTTCACTAAAGCAGGATGGACGGTCGCCACGTCAGCCTTAAGGTTAACCACAAACTGATTGGGAACGTATTGTGTCTCTTGTAGTGAGTTCTCGAAGGGAACATAAACTTCTTTTTCTGCCCAAGTGTAAGGGACGAAAATGACTATGAGCACAAGAACAAGAAATAATCTTTTCATTTTAAACCTCCTTTAAAACTGAAGCATTTGTGTAGGAGAATTTATTATTAAAAAAATAGGTTTAAAGCTTTTTTCTATACAATCACCTCCTTAGGAAAAAAAGTTAAAAACCCACTTCACTGTGGGTATGGTATGTTTCCTCTCACCTCCTTTAATCGGGTTAGAGGTTATTTCATTTAAAACATTAAGATGTTTACATTCTATAAAATTAATACTTGCTTCTCTCTTGTCAAGAAAATTTTTTCAAATTCAAAAGATTTTTCTTGACAAAGATAGGCTATATTGCTAAATTCGGACTAGCCTAAATAGGAAACAAATGATATTATTCGTTCTATTTCTTAATCTGCATGAGGTCACTTACCATGAAAGAATCCAGTATTCAGGACTCAAAAGTATGTCGAAATTCATGTTCAAAAGTCTATCGCGGTGCACCATTAGCCTTAGACCCAATTCGAATCTGCTAATAAACGAGACCATGTAAAAAGAGGAAGGCAGTATGGCGACGAAACTTGGCGATTGGATCAATGAATTGTGGAATAAGGGCAAAAAAACGTTTCCTCCGAAATTTTGGCCCCAATTGAAACGCTTGACCTCGATCGTGGTTCGGAGGTTAAGGAGCTTGTTGTCAGCGTTCTCAGAATTAGTGCCTTTCTTTATTGGTTTTATCAAGAAATTGACCAATCAGATCACAAGACTATGGGCAGCGATCTTATGGTTAGGGTCTTTCCTTTTTGGTTTGATCACTGAGTTGCTCACTCAGGTCACAAAACTGCGGGCATGGAGATTTGGGCGTTTTATAATAGCAATTTTGGTCTTAGTGATTTTGGATTTAGCGATCTTATTGTTATTGCCTTCCTTTCCTCGATCCTGGCCGTTTGTCCTAGAGCAGGCACTTGTAATTCTCATACTGAGTTTTGGCTTCTGGAGGTGTTACCATAGATGGCGAAATATCAAACACACCATCTCTAACGGGGTGAAAAAAGTCTGGGAAAAGACTTGTTATTTTGTCGGAATATTTGTCGCCCTGTGTTTTGGATACTTAATCTATAAGGTTGTTATAAAAGAGCTCCTGCACTCACCTCTGGCTTGGATAATTTTCTTAAGTGTTGCCCTATTCGTACTTTGGCTTCTGGTTCTGTTTTTTAAGAAAAAATTGGAAGAAAAAAACGCTGGGAGACAAGTTAGGAAAGGGCACACCACTAAAGGACAATCCTGGGAAACCATAGCAGAAATCTCATTAGCAGTGGGAACGATAATTCTAGCTTTTATAACTATGCACCATAGTGAAGCAACAAAAGACATTGCGAAGGAAATAAAGTCGGCGAGATTACATGAAATGAGACCGAGATTAGAAACTGGATTTCTTGCAGAGCTAGATTCAGCAAAGACAGAGGTATCTTTTGATTTAGTTAATACCGGAAGGGGAAAAGCTTTTCAAGTCACGATAGCTCTCCGGCACTACCTAGAAAAGAACCGAAACAAGTGGAAGTCGGCTCGTTCATTTCTAGGGTATCCACCAATAATGCCCGACAGTTCTCGACGTTTTACGCTCTCATTAGGTCGTGATTTTGATACGACTTGGGATTTTATACTCAAGGCCTACGTTCTATACAAGGATGTAGAAAATAGAGAATACCTGACTATTGCTCCTTTGGTTGCGTACCCATGCACAGCGTATGTGCCTTCGGAATTCTGGGATCGGCTAGATGGCGAACTTAGGAAGAAAAAGCATAAGTACGAGGATTCAATGTTCTATTTTATTCCCAAACATCTCGATAGTACCAGCATTTATGAGGAATAGCCAGGATCCATATATAACATTGAATGGAGGAAGTTAACTTCTGATGAAGAACATCACGGGAGTTATATCCGTTTTTGGCTTTTGCATTTGTTTCATCCAGAGGATAAGATTAAGCTTCCGGAGTAAGGTACTTGGAAGTGTTTCCCATTGTTTCCTGGCACTGAAACTTACCTTAATACTAACCATTCTGGCGACTGTTGCTTATACCCAACAACATGTTAATGTTACAATGGACTTGGTTCACATAAATGCTCTTAAAGCCAGGATAGTGCCAGGAGACACAGTCAAGATCACATCAAAAGATAACCCAGGTGATACGTTAATAGGTATTGTGCGCCCAAATGGAAAACTCGATGTTCCAGAAAACGAATTGAAAAAATGGGGTTCTGGCGAGAGCAAAGGCAAGCTTGAATCTAAGGGAGTGAGTCAAAAGGTTAGTGTGGAGCCGAAAGAAAAAAGAATCACTATAGAACCTGATTCACTATCGGTAACCATTAAAGTGGTCGATGCTAATGATACAACTATTTTTCTGCCCAACATGCCGATGCAATTTAAGATAGCCACCATTGGATTTGCCAGAAGCCCCGTTTCCAATCCTCAGGGTCGGATAGAACTCAAGATACCACCTGACGAGAGCTATCCGATAAAGCTAAGTTATTGTACCACAAAAGAGAATTATAGTCCCAACTGCACGAGAGATATGTGGGATACCCTCGAAGTTTTTGCTGGTAGAGACGACTATGTAATTGCGTTGCGGAAAGTCGAACGTGTCGATACCATCACAGCTACAGTTGTTAATGCCGACAACCCCAAGGAGCTTCTAAAAAACGTTGCAATACAATTTGTGTTCTCTTATTGTCACACCGAAAAATCACCAAACGATACATTCTACATCTACACGTTCTACAGCGATTCTACTACTGGAAACATCGCACTGCCCATCCCGCCAGGTTGCTTGAATGCTAGTCTTAAGTGGACATGCTTAGACCAGAATTTCAAGGAACAACCATGGCCCGCCAACCCGGTAGTTTCAGATTTACTTAAGAACAGGAGGCGGCGGTTTGAAATTGATCTAGTAAAAGTAACCAAGTAGTTGTGTTACTAAGTAACAATATGCTCTATTTACCAAGATTTTCTTTTTTCAACGCTTAAGATTCAGGTGACCATGCCGATAAGTAAAATAGATTATTACCCGCTAACTGAAGTTTGCTCTGAGATAACAGAAGCTCGTCCGCGTTGCAAAGGAGGGGGAATGAAGAAGATATTTTTCCTGCTATTTCTCGCTTCAATTGCTCTTTTCGCAAGTGGAGTTCAAGCCCAACTACAAACCATTGAGGTTTCCGGACAGGTTCTGGATGAGACCAATGGCTCGTTTCTGGAAAACGTATGGGTTGGCTGTTCTTTTTACGATTATGAGTTGATGAGACCCGTAGCGATACCGAAAGTCACTACAGGCGGGACAGGATATTTCACCTTGATCTTTGAAGCTAAGCACCAAGACCGGCCCATTGAGTATACCTTGTATAAAAAAGACTATGTACCTCGGGCCGGGCAATTCACTCTGCGGCCAGGTGTCCCGTTAAAGTTTACCATGCGCCCTTTAAAAGCCGAAAAGAAGCCTGTTGTTGTCCAGCAAGAACAACTCAAAACTGGTTTGTCCAAGTGGGATCGTATTTTCGCTAGTGCTTTTGCTGTCGGTACGTTTTTTGTTTTTCTTAATCAAACGAAATAACTACAAACCAGCTAAAATCTTTCAGTAGTTTTGTGTTGCCCGAAGACGGCGAGAATTCGTCTGAGAACCCACCACATAAGTTCTGGAACATTGGACCCATTATCGCAAATATTTATTCTTCCAAGCTGATGTTTCTGCCTCTCTTCTGATTAGTCACGCTGGAGAATCCAAAAACGGTGCTTCTTCTTCCCCTTAAGAGTTTAACTGATAAATCTTTTGCAAATAGAATGATTTAGGCTATCTTAAAAAAAGAAAATGTTTTTAAAATTTTTCTTGACAAAGAAACTTTTTGTGTTTAATTACGTATTGAGTTGAATGAAAAATGGTAGTCTCTGAATCGCGGAGGTGGATTGTTAGATGAAATATAGATTGTTCTCACTTAATTATTGCACAATTCAAGGGGTTACTATGCCCATTTTTGTCGCCACCTCTGGCATGAACCATAAGGTTGATGTCTCTGTGATAAGGAGGCTACTCTGAGATAGGTTAATTGGCAAAAAAGAACTTTTCAAAACCGTGACTTATCCAGAGTGGGTCACGGTTTTTTGTTATGGCGAAGTATTCTTCGCCTATAGAAAGGATGAAGTTATGAATCACGCAGTTGAAACTTTCGATCTGAACCGAACCTTTAAGCTAAAAAAGGAAAAGAAGGAAAAGGATAAAAACGAAAATAGTAAAGTTATAGCTTTGGAGAATATGAATCTAACGATTCACCAGGGAGAGCTTTTTGGTCTTCTTGGACCTAATGGCGCGGGAAAAACCACCCTGATTAAAATCTTATCCACCTTGCTCCTTCCCACCTCCGGAACTGCTCTGGTGGATGGAATAGATGTGGTGAAAAATCCGGAGGAAGTTAGAAAGAGAATCAACATGGTTACCGGGGGAGAGCACTGTGGGTATGGAATCTTGAATGTGCGGGAGACTTTATGGATGTTTTCCCAGCTTTATGGCATCCCCAACAAAAAAGCCAAGCAAAGGATAGATGAGCTTTTGAAGATATTGGATATGGAGAAGTTTGCCAAAACCAAGATTGGAAAGCTCTCCACCGGGATGAGGCAAAAGCTCAACGTTATGCGGGGATTTGTATGTGATCCCAAGATCATCTTCCTGGACGAGCCCACTTTGGGTTTGGATGTTCAGGTCTCACGGGATGTTAGAAAATACGTGAAAACTTGGCTTGCGGAAAATCCCGAAAGGACTGTCCTTTTGACCACTCACTATATGGCGGAGGCGGATGAGCTTTGTGATAGGTTAGCTGTCATAGATCAAGGTAAGGTGTTAGTCTGTGATTCGCCGCAGAACTTAAAAAAGTCTTTGACCAAAGATGCTGTCTTTCATATCGAGGTTAATCTGACTTTGAACGGAATGGAAAAGTTCGCCCAGATACCCGGGGTAAAGAAATTCGCCTATGAGCACAAAAGCCATTTGGGCAAAACGGTTTTGAAGTTCATATTAGAGGATGAATCGGCAATCTCCCATGTGACGGAATCCATAAGTGACAACGGTTCCAAGATTGTTTCTCTATCTAAAGTGGAGCCCAGCTTAGAGGACGTTTTTGTGGCATTAGTAGGAAGAGGGCTGCAAGATGAAAACTGATCTGAAAACTAACATAAAGGCAGTGATTGCGCGCGCCTACGTAAGGATTGTGGCGGCAAACCGGGAGCCGAGCTGGTGGTTCACCGAGACACTCTTGCCCATATTGAGCACCGCCGCTTACGTTTATGTATATAAAGCCTTAAAAGCACCCGAAGAATACACTGGCTTTGTTATCTTGGGTGGCACCATGAGCGCCTACTGGATAATGGTGCTGTGGAGCATGGCGGCTCAGTTCTATTGGGAAAAGGAGATGGGAAATCTGGACCTATATATGATCGCCCCCATCTCCCGTATGTCCATACTCTTGGGCATGGCTTCAGGCGGGGTCTTCCTTACTACTACCAGAGCGGTCTCCATCTTCCTTGCGGGGAGCTTGATCTTTAAGGTAAATTTTTCTATAATAAGCTTCCCCAAGTTATTCGCCGTCTTCATCCTGACTTTGGTGGGCTTATATGGATTGGGCATGCTCTTTTCATCTTTGTTCCTGCTTTACGGCAGGGAAGCCTGGCATGGGGTTACTTTATTACAGGAGCCGATTCATCTTTTATCCGGTTTTTATTTCCCGGTGAGAACTCTGGGGTTTGGGGTAGCCTTGGGGGCTTCTTTGGTTCCCCTGACTTTAGGTTTGGACGCTATGAGACAATTAGCTTTTAAGACGGGCGCCAAATCAGGGTTCATCAACGTTAACCTGGAGATAATCGCCTTAGTTATCCTTTGCATATTCTTTTTGGTGCTTTCCAAATATGCCTGGGACTTTATGGAAAGGCTGGGAAAGAAAGAAGGAAGATTGAGCTTGAGGTGGCAGTAGCTGGGGATGTCTCGAAGCTGGTTTAAAGGTGAGAGGTCTGTGAAAAACTACCGTAAATGGGCAAATCCCGATGGATCTTCGATTGGAGTGTTCACCTTATGGTCCTCAACCAAATAAGTTAACATACTCTGGTTCCACATAAGATCAAGGTCCAGTTCTCAGCCACTTTAGTGGCGTCACCTAAACCTGACTAAAGTCAGTTAGAACAATATGTAGTTGCGAGGGATGTCAAATTAAAAAGTTGATAACCTTTAGGTGAACCGGGTTGAAGTTTTTGTCTTTCAATAAGTTTTTTGCGGGATCCATAGGACAGGTCAAGCTAAAGTCCGCAGGATCTTGAGACTTTACACTCCAGAGAACCGTTCCCAATGTGACTTTTTCAGAGGTGTCTGGGAAGACTACTTGACAAAAAGGGTTCACTATGAAAAAACAGTTAAAGGAGAAAATTATGGCGATCTTCACCAAGACCAATGAAAATTTGAGAACCA
>Ga0315289_10011140_pt1 | contig 12769 bp, 10 predicted proteins | sample YL17G11_40_MG_FD_203452 | JGI IMG/M metagenome (GOLD analysis project Ga0315289, IMG submission 203452) | Sediment microbial communities from Yellowstone Lake, YNP, Wyoming, USA - YL17G11_40 | ecosystem: Environmental > Aquatic > Freshwater > Lake > Sediment | place: USA: Wyoming | collected...
GATGTTCAGCGACGCCCACGTCGAGCCGCGCACCAGCAGCGTCATCATGGACCTCCTGCTAGTCAACTGGGGCGCCGCGCTGAAGATCTGGGAGCAAGGCGGCCCAAACAACGACTGGCACGACATTTATACGCTGATCAACAAGGAGCTTTGACCCCGACGGTGCCGTCGCGGCCCCGGCCCAACCGGCTGCCGTGCAGAGCGGCTCCGTAGAGTGTTGGGCAGGCAAGTCTGCCCGGCCCTTTCTGCTGTCGCAGACGGGGGCGACCATCAGGAAGACTGTCTGTGCCATCGACCGCCAGGAGGGGGCGCGAGAAAACATCGAGCAGGCCGGCTACGCGTTCGAGGCCCTGCTGACGCGCCAGGACCTGGGCATCTGACGTCGCAGTGCTGTCCCCTCCGGGTGTGGTTGCTCAGGAGATGGGGTCTGGGCGGCCGCCCGGATCGATCCCGAATTCCCGCAGCCACTGGCGGGTCTGCTGAGGCGTCGAACCCGCGCGCTTCTCGGGGGGTTCGGGGGGCGGCGGCAGCGGCCGTTCCAGAGTTTTGAGCAGCTCTTGGGCGAAGTCCTGGCTGGTGATCTCCCGGCAGCGGCGGCGACGGGCGGCGGCACGGATCTGGCGGTCGGAGCTGACCACGCGCAGGCGGCGCGGGGCGGTGCTGGCGGCGATGGCCTCCAGCAGCAGGTCGTCGGCGCGGCGAAGACCTGAATAGCGAACCTGCACTCCGGCCGCGGCGATTGGCCGGGCGAGCGAGCCGTAAGGGGCTGGGCCGTCGAAGATCACGCACAGGCCGCGATCCGCTCCCCGCGACCGCGCCAACATGGCTGACAGGAGCTTGCACAGGCCCTCCCGGCCGACGTCGACGTCGAAGCCCTTAAGCGTGTGCATCAGGTTGTTCCCGTCAACCAGCAGGGGCACGGCGCCATTCTACGACATGTGCACGACGCGCGAACAGGCCGTGCCAAGCCCGTCGCACCGCGGCGGGGCGCCGTTCAGTTTGTCGCATAGGCACGACTCGCGTCGTTGTGTCCCAGGGAGGCGCCCTGGGCTTGCCGACGGCACGCGATGGTGTTCAGGCATCACGTGGGGCCCGCTACGGTCTGAGGTACTCGGGCAAGTCGGCGTCGGTGGCATTCTTCCACAGTCCGCGGCCTGCCTTGCGGGCCTGCTGGCCCAGCCGGGCGAACTCGCGCTTGCGGGGATGGTCGAAGCGGGGGTCGGCGTACCCGAAGCCCTCCTCGATCAGCACCGCGTTGAGCAGCCGGCCGTCGGGAAGCACCATGTACGCCAGCAGCCGGCCGTACTTGTCGCGGGTGTCGGTGCTGACCAGCTCCAGGCGCACCGTTTGGCTTAGGACCAGGTCCTTGGCGGCTTGGCTGGCCTCGCGGCCGAAGTGCTGAACGGGCGTGTTGGGCTTGACCGTCTCGGGGGTGTCCACGCCCCACAGGCGCACCCGCGTATATGGGTAGGGGTCGTCGGGGACGTCTACGTCGAGGGTGTCGCCGTCGATCACCCGCACCACCAGCGCCGACAGGTTGTGGTACTTCTGGAAATCCGGGGTGGGGGCACGGCCAAACAGGCCGAAACGGTCGGCAACAGCCAGCCCCGCCAGGAGGGCTGCCGTCAGCAGGAGGTATCGCAGGCGCCGGGCAAGATATCGCCGGCGGCGGAGCCGCGGGGGCATCGGTGCAAGCCTACGGTAGCGGGCGGCCCTGGAGGTCATGGTTCCCGTGCTATCCCAAGCCAATCGATTGCTTGGGTCCGCAGCGAATCCGGGCAGTTTGTTCGAGTGCCACCCTAGGCGTTACTGCCGCCGAGGGGTCTTTCTGGCCGGTGCAGGGGCCTTCCGGTCGCTGGGCTTGGCGCCCAACTCGAACGCATCGTGCACCACGCGCAGCGCCTCGCGGCCTTGGGCGCGGTCGATCAGGCAGGAAATCTTGATCTCGCTGGTGGTGATGTTCTGGATGTTGATGCCCGCCTGGGCCAGCGCGGCGAACATCCGCTCGGCCACGCCCGTGTGCACCCGCATGCCCACGCCCACCACCGAGACCTTGGCCAGGTTCTCCTGGTAGACCGCCTGGCACGACAGCTTCCGGCAAAGCCCCTCGACGACGCGCCGGGTGTCGGTGACATCTCCGGTGTCCACGGTGAACGAGACCGACGCGGTGCCGTCGGAGTCGATGGTCTGGATGATGTCATCCACCACGATGTTGCCGGTGGCCAACTGGTGGAAGATGCGGGCGGCCACGCCCGGGCGGTCGGGCACCTTGCGCAGGCTCACGCGGAAGAGTTTCTCCTTCAGCGCCGCCCCGCTGACCACGATGCGTTCCATGGATTCGGTTTCAGCCACGATCAGGGTCCCTTTATTGGTGTTGAGGCTCGAGCGCACATGGATGGGCACGTTGTATTTCTTGGCGAATTCCACCGCGCGGTTGTGCAGCACATTGGCGCCCAGCGAGGCCAGCTCCAGCATCTCCTCGTAGCTGATGCGGTCGATCTTGCGGGCATTGGGCACGATGCGCGGGTCGGCGGTGTAGATGCCGTCCACGTCGGTGTAATTCTCGCACTCGGCGGCCTTTAAGGCCGCGGCCACGGCCACCAGCGTGACGTTCGATCCGCCCCGGCCCAGCGTGGTCAGGTCCCCGTCGGCCGTCACGCCCTGGAACCCGGCCACGATCACGATTTTGCCGGCGTCGAGTTGCTGGTGGATCCGCCGCACGTCGATGGAATGGATGCGGGCCTTGGTATGCACGTCGTCGGTGATCATGCCGATCTGCCCGGCCGTGAAACTGATCGCCCGCTGGCCCATCGCCTCCAGCGCCATGGCCATTAGTGAGATGGTCACCTGCTCGCCGGTGGCGAGCAACTGGTCCATTTCCCGCTTGGGCGGGTCGGCGCTGATCTGCCGGGCCAGGTCTATCAGGTGGTCGGTGGTGTCGCCCATGGCGCTGACCACCATGACGACCTGCCGGCCGGCCTTGCGATGCGCAAGCGCCCGCGCGGCTGCCGCGCGGATCTTGTCCGCGTCGGCCACGCTAGACCCTCCGAACTTCATCACCACGATGCTCATGGCTCTTGGCTTTGCCGCTCCTTCCCGCCCCGGCATCCGGACCAATACTTGTAGCAGTTTCCCCGCCCTTGTCCACAGTGGATTAGGCTGGAGGATTGGGGCTCGATCGGTTCAGGCTGTCGCGGTTTAGGCTGTCGCGATTCAGGCTGCTGCGCCTACAAGCCGCCAAGGCCTGACAGCCTGCCTCTATCGCACGGTCAGGAAGAACTCCATCAACTCGTGGCCGTGCTCGATGTGCAAGTCGCCGGCGGCGCCGGACTCCTCGTTGAACGGGGCGTCTATCACGCCTCCCCCGACGCGCTTGCCCGCCAAGGCGAAAGGCACCGGGTCGGCGGTGTGTGTGCGGACCTTGCAGGGGGTAGGGTGGTCGGGCGTCACGAGAATCCGCCAGTCCTCCCCGAAGCTCTGGAGCTTCTCCAGCAGCGGGGCCACGATGTGCCGGTCGATCTGTTCCAGGGCCTTGACCTTGTCCTGCGGGGCGGCATTGTGGCCGGCCTCGTCGGGGGCCTCCACGTGCACGCAGACCAGGTCCACGTCGTCCAGGGCCTCCGCGGCGGCCTGGCCCTTGCCGGCGTAATTGGTATCCACGTATCCGGTGGCCCCCGGCACGTCGATAATCTCCCAGCCGATCAGCCTGGCTAGCCCGCGGACCAGGTCCACCGCCGTGATGGCCGCGCCCTGGACGCCGAAGCGATCCTTGAAGCTGGGCAACTGGGGCATTTTTCCCTCGCCCCACAGCCAGATGTGGGTGGCCGGGTTCTCGCCCAGGTCGCGTCGGACGCTGTTGACCTCGTGGTTGGCCAGCACGGCTGCGCTGCGATCCATCAGCGACCGCAACTGTGCCGAGCCCTCCCCGGTGGGCAGATGGCCATGGGTCTTCTTGTTGATGATGTCGTGCGGCGGAGTGGTCTGCACAGCCATCGGCTGGGCGATCGTCATCAGGTGCCGGTAGCTGACTCCCGGGTAAAACTGGATGGTCCGCCCGCCCAGCACGCGGTTGACCTCGCGGATCAGCAAGGCTGCCTCTTCGGTGCTGATGTGACCGGCGGAGTAGTCCTCCATAACCCCGTCGATGATCGTCACGAGGTTGCAGCGGAAGATCCAGTCATCAGGCCCGACCTTAAGCTGCTGGGCGGCCGCCTCCAGGGGCGCTCGCCCGGTGTAGTGACGGTGGGGGTCATAGCCCAGCACCGACAGAATGGCCACGTCCGAGCCGCAGGACATCCCGGTCGGGATGGTGCGGACGCTGCCGCACTTGCCGTGGCGGGCGATCCAGTCCATGTGGGGCTTCTTAGCCGCCGCCAGCGGGGTGCGGTTGCCCAGTTCCTCCAGGTTCAGATCGGCGGCGCCGTCGGGAATGATGATCGCGTATTTCATGGCGTCCTCGCGGGGCTTAGAGCACCTCCGGGTGCTCGTCAACAATGGGGATGCAGACGGTCCGGCCGCGGACCACCTTCAGGGCGTCCACCTTCTGGAGGGCCTGGCCAACGGCGCCTTCCTGGGCCCGGTGGGTCGTGATGACCACCGGCACGCCGGCGGCCTGGTCCTCGCCCTCGGGCGCCTCGTGCTGGAGGACCGAGCGGATTGATATCTTGTGGTCGCCCAGGATGGCAGAGATCTGTGCCAGCACGCCGGGGGCGTCCTCGGCCATGATCCGCAGGTAGTACCGGCTGCGGACGGCCCCGATGGGCAACTGGTTGGCCACGGGGCAGCGGTCGGGCCAGATGCCCAGGTGCTTGAAGGCCAACGGCGCGGTCCCCAGGGCCACGGAGGTCAGGTCGGCTACCACCGCCGAGGCGGTGGGCATTCCGCCGGCCCCCCGGCCGTAGTACATGGTGTGCCCGGTGGCGTGGCCGTACACGCTCACGGCGTTGAACGGTCCCGATACCCAGGCCAGCGGGTGGCTCTTGGGGATGAACGCCGGGCGGACCCGCAGACTCAAGCCTTCCTCCTGCCGCTGGGCAATGGCCAGCAGCTTTACCACGTACCCCAGCTCCTGGCCGTAGTTCACGTCGCACAAGTGCAGCTTGTCGATGCCGCTGGTGGGGATGGCCTCGAACTTGATTTGCTGCCCGAAGGCCAAGGCCGCCAGGATTGCCAGCTTGTGGGCCGAGTCGATGCCGGCCACGTCAAGGGTGGGATCGGCCTCGGCCAGGCCCTGTTTCTGCGCGGCCTTGAGGACCGTGGCGTAGCTGCGCCCGTGCTGGGTCATCTCGCTGAGGATATAGTTGCAGGTGCCGTTGACGATGCCGTAGAGGGCGTCGATGCGGTTGGCGATCAGACCGTCGGTCAGGGCGCGGATAATCGGGATGCCGCCGGCGCAACTGGCCTCGAAGCCGATGCAGACGTCGTGGGCCCTCGCCAGGGCCATCAGCTCGGGTCCGTGGTGGGCCAGCAATGCCTTGTTGGCGGTGACCACGTGCCGCCCGGCCTTGAGGGCGCGGGTGATGACCGTCCGGGCGAACTCCACGCCGCCGACCAGCTCCACTACCGCCTGGACCTGCGGGTCCGACAAGGCGGCCTCCAGGTCTTGGCGGAAGAGTCCCTCGTCGAGGCCCAACTGGCGGGCGCGGTCGAACTGGATGTCCACGATGTGCCGAAGGTGCAGGTGGATCTGCGAGCGGGACGCGAGGATGTCCTGGTCGCGGGCCAGCAGAGACGCCACCGCGCCGCCCACGGTCCCGCATCCCACCAGCGCCACGCCCAGTGTCCGACCCGTCGCTGCCATGATCGCTCTCCCAGTGATGGAGGCATCCTACGGGGGCCGGGCGGACGGTTCAAGGGCGCTGCGGCTGACTCCGTGCGCCGGCGACATGAGAGGCGCGCGCTTCGCCCCCGGCGGCCAGGTGGACGGGACGGCGCCGGGGTGGTGCGAGCGGACCTGGCTTCAGGACGCCACCGTGATCCGGCGGGCCGCTTTGCGGAGCCGCTCCTTAGCCTTGCGCGGGCTGTTCCTGATCCGGGTGGCTATCTGCTTGGCGCGGCGCTTATCCAAGCGCGTTCTGCGTCGCCCCATGGTCGATCCTTTCGGCAAATCGAGTGCAGGATTCTAACCGGGCCGCGCTGCCGCCGCAATCTCTTTGGCCGATGACTCATCCCTCTGCCCTGTTGAGAAGTTCGGCCAGCAGAAGGCGTAAGGGGACCGGCGCATTGGGGGCAGTAAGCGGAGCCACTTTTCTGTCCCTTGACCGATTCAACCCACGGCGCGCAGGCGGGAGCCCAAGAGGCGTTGGGCGTGGTTGAGATCGCTCCAGGCGTGTCGCCATGGCCTCCGAAATCACGATTGGGCCTGTTCGAGCCGCTGATAGAAGGATGAACCGCTTCGACGTTGGAGGCCAAATGGGCGAGGTATTGCCTTGACGGAACGCCTCTGCTCATGGAAAGGATGAGCCGGTATTCGACGGGCCCTGGGTTCTCTAGGCTGGGGGGACGCCCTTGTTGGCAGGCGATGCCAAACAGCTTGCGGCGACAGGGAGCCACCTCTTGGGCCGAGGGGCTCGCCACAGGGTTGGGGAGCAGGAGGATCGCCTCGATCGGCCGTCCGGAAGGGCCGGATCGTTGGCGGCCTTACCCGGCCTCATCCGCGGTGGCAAAGCGGTATCCCACCTCGCGAACCGTCTGTATATACACCGGGCGAGCAGGATCCGGCTCGATCTTGTTCCGCAGGGCGTTGACATAGCGGTCGATGCTGCGCTGCGTGACAAACACGTTGCAGCCCCAGACCGATCGCAGGATTTCGTGGCGCGTCCATGCCCGCCCCGGCTGGCCGGACAGCGTCGCCAGCAGGCGGAACTCCCGTGGCGTCAGCGGCACTTCTTTGCCTTCGCGGGTCAGGCGGTGGCAGGTGAGGTCCAATCGCCACGGCCCGAAGGTGATAATGCCCGGCTCGGCCTGCCGATGCCGTCGCAGAAAGGCCTCCACCCGGGCGGACAGCTCCCTGATGCTGAAGGGCTTGGTCACGTAGTCGTCGGCGCCCAGGTTCAGCCCCAGGACCACGTCGGACTCCTGCCCCTTGGCGGTGAGCATGATGATGGGCGTCTTCAGCCCGTGCTGGCGGACTAGGCGGCAAATCTCGTAGCCGTTGACCTCCGGCAGCATGATGTCGAGGATCACCAGGTCCGGCTGAAGCTCCAGAACCTTTTCCAATCCCGTCCGCCCGTCGCGGGCGACGACCACCTGGTAGCCCAAGTGCCTGAAGTTGTCGACCAGCCCCCGCAGCATGGCCACGTCGTCTTCGATGATCATCACGGTCTCAGCGGACATGAGCCTTGGCTTCCTCAGACGAACCGCGGTCCGGCGGGACCTGCGCCAGCGAAACCGTGAACGTGCTGCCCCGCCCGACCTCGGAATCGACCGCTAGGCTACCACCATGAGCGTCCACAACGAACTTGGCAATGCTCAGCCCCAACCCGCATCCGCTGGCGGATGCGCTGAGGCTCTGCTCGACGCGGTAGAACCTCTTGAAAATCTTGCGGCGGTCGCGCCGATGAATGCCCATGCCGTTGTCGGCGACCGCCAGATGCACAAACCTGCCGTCGGCGCGGGCCCGCAGGGCGATCTCTTTGGGGGCAGGCGTATACTTCCAGGCGTTGTCCAACAGGTTGACCAGGACGGTGGTCAGCGCGTCGGCATCCCCCAGCACTCGCGGCAGGTCCGGCGGCACGTCCACCTGAAGACGGCAGTTGGGCAGGTCGAAGCGGTCGGCCATGGCTTCCACGGCTGAGGCGACGATCGCCCCGACGTCCACCGGTTGAAGCCGGACGACGGGCTTGTTCTGCTCGATGCGGGAGTGGGTCAGGAAGTTGTCGATCAGGCGGCCCAGCCGCTGGTTCTCCCGGGCGATGAGCTGGTGGTACTCGCGCACCTGCCGCGGGTCCCGGCACTGGCCCTCCAATAACAGATCGATCAGCACGCGGATCGAGGACAGGGGAGTCTTCAGCTCATGCGTCACGGCGGCCACCAGACTGTTCTTGAGTTGGGCCAGGCGGAGTTGCCGACCCAGGACCGCGGCCACGGAAATCCCCACGACCACGATGGCGGCGATGGCGACGGCGCCCGCCCACAGATAGACGATGCGCCGGCGGTCGGCGGCCGATTCGAATAGGTCAGCCCCCGCCAGCACCGCCTCCAGCGTCCAGTTCGGCAGGTGGTCGCCCGCGGGCAGGCTCGCAACGGCCTGTGGATCACGGCTGTCGCCGGGGGGCACGAGGCGCAGGGTGGCGCCCGGCGCCAGGGCCCCCAGGTCCGCCGCCTTGACCAACGCCTCCGCCAGCGCCGCCTGGCGGAACACGCCGATCAGGCGGCCCTGGCCCCAGGCCACGTGCCACAGGCTATCCCCGCAGTAACTGGGCGTCGGGCCCGGAGGGGGGCGCGGCTTGGCCAGATAGGCGTCAGCCAGCACCTCGGCGTCAAAGGTGGCCGGGCGGTTCGGTCCGGCCGATTCCCACATCGCCCGCATCAACAGCCGGCGCTGGGCGGGCGGCATGGCCGGCGGGCTGTAATCGTCGGCCCGGCGGACAAGCGCGTCCGCCTGATCGCCCAGGCCGCCCCCCGCCAATTGCCAGGCAAGCAAGCCCGCGTATGCACCTACGAGCCGCCCATTAGCGTCGCGGGCGAGGGGGTACTTCTCGCTAACCTCCCTGAGCAGGCCAATCGCCTCGGCAGGCTGGTTCATGCCCAGCAGGCAACGCGCCTGCCCCATCCGGGCAGCGGCCCGCACGTCGGGCGTGAGTCCGTCGGCTGAGGCCTGCGCATACAGTTCCTGGGCCTGGGCCGGATTCGTCTGCTCCAAGCGAAGCATCTCCCAGTCCTCGCGCACGGCCGTCTCGTTACGAGCCGCTCCAGGCCAAGCCGGATAAGCGACGCCGCCCTGTGCATCGCGGACGATCACCGCCTGGGCCAGGGCGTCGTGCGCCGCGATGGCGAAGGCCTTCGGCGCCGGCTGGTCCGGAAGGTTTCCGGCTCGCCGGGCCTTGTCCTCCCACACGGCCCCCAGTCGCCGCCGGGCCTCGGAGAGCCGGCCCTGGTATACCTCCGCCAGGCGTTGGCGCACCGCCAGACGCTCATTGCGCATGGCGGCCACCATGAACCACAGGACGAACGCGGTCGGCACCAGCACCGCCACCAGCAGGGCGGCGAGAATCAACCAGAGGCGTCCCGACCCCCAAAGGGCGCCTCCGGCCTGCGGCAGCCGCGCTTTAGCTGCCACCCTGCTCTGTCCGTCCCTGCCCAATCGAATGGGTCTCCTGTGATGGAACCTAGATACGGCGCAAGACTAGACGCCTATTGGAGTCGCGCAACTCCACCGCCCAGCCGGCCGGGATGTTGGTGAACGTGCCGTCGATGGCATAGCCCGGCGCGACGCTCAGGATAGTGTACTCCAGCTCAGGCTGGGGCACGTAATCGCCCGTGAGCTGGACATCCAGCTTGCAACCATTGGCTAGCACGACGGTGCCGGCAATATCCTGAAGCTTGCCATAGTCGCTTGGGGAGGCTAGATGGACCGTCAGCACGCCCCCGGAGTTGATGGTCAGCGGGCCGCGCAAGCCGACCGCGGCACTACTACCCACCTCAAAGGTTCCTTTGGCGATTTTCAGTCTGCCCGTTACCAGTGAACCTCCGGTAATCGCATACAGGCCCGTACTCCCGGTGCTTTCGCCAATAATGGCCGCGGATGAGTTGACCAACCCGCCGGACTGGTACATCCTTCCATTGCCGCCGCGGAAGCCCAAAAGTATCTCATCGGCGGCGATAGTCCCGGAACGAAGATAGTAGTAGCCGTCCGCGCTGGTATCGTGGGTGTTGGAACCGTCGCCGATGATCATGTCGGCCCCGTCGTCCAGGACGAGGTCGCCTTCCTGGATGCCCACGCCGTCGGCATCCTTCCCAAAGCCGATCTTGAGGAACGAGGAGGGTCCGCCCACGTTCAACGTGCCGCCGGCGGCAATGGTCAGCGTGTTCGTGCCGGTGTAATAGACATAGACCCGTCCGACCGTGGCGGTGTAACCAGCCGGAATCGTGGGTGCAGCCGCGTCGCCGCGGATATTGACTTCATCGGAACCGGCGGGAATGCCCGCGGGATTCCAGTTGCCCGGCTCATTCCAGTTCCCGGCGGCGGCATTCCAGAGCTTCGCAGCAGTGGCGGCCGGCGTGGATTCAACGCTGACCTGTGCTTTCAGCCTGGTGGTCCTTCGCGGTCCAGAGGCTTGTATCTGGGCCATCACCAGCGGCAGCAGCTTTCCCATGGCCGGCAGGTTCTGGATGCCCAGATAGGCATCGAGCCGATTGACGTCCTCCTGCGTGTGCAGGCACAGGAGGGTCTGTCCCAGCTCCCCTGCCAGTTGCTCCAGGGGCGGGACGCCGCCAGCCGGCTGGGTCGTGGCGGTCTGTGCGGTCAGTCCGAGCTGCTTATCCAAGACGGCCAGCGCTTGGCCCGCGTTGACCAGCACGAGCTTGCTGGTCTGGGGCGGCAGGGCCGCCAGGCCGGCGGCCAACGGGCCTTCGTCAAGGGCGGAATGGCCCGACGTGCACGCCTGGAGGCATTGCTGGGCTACCGACGGGTTCAGCGCCAGCACCGTGACATTGCCGTGCTGGCCCAGGAAGCATTCCACCGGCCCGCCGCGCAGCTTGGCGACGACGTATCTCCGGATGCCCGAGGCGTCCGGGGTGGCTGGCCCAGCCGCGGCGCCGGTCCGCTGGACCGCATCGGCCAAGCCCAACAGCCCCTCCAGCAGCGACAGGGTGCGCTGGGGGTCGTGGCTGGTCAGCGTCAGGCCCAGGTTCACCAGCAGCGGATGGCCCTCGCGGGCGACGGGCAATTGGTTGGCGTCGGCGTCCGCCGGCAGCGCCATCAGGCACACCTGCTGGAGGTTGGCGAACAGCTCGCGCCCCAGGTCCAGGCCGGTCATTGATCCCAAGGCGCTCAGCGGCGCCTGGTTCTCTGCCGACAAAGCCACGGCCGCCACCGCCACCGCATCGCTGGGCACCCCGCGGAAACCCTCCGCCGTCAGCGGGGGCGTTCGCACGGCCTGGTAGGCGATGCAGCGGTGATCGGGCTGGAGGAAGCCTGAGGCGCTCACGTGCGGCTGCCGGGGGTCCAGTACGCCCCGCATCAGCAGGCCCTGGACGCTGGGCAAGTCCACCAACGCGCCAATGGCCTGCACCCGGGAGCTGTCCACGCCCGCTTGCCGGACCAGCTCGTATACCTTGGCGGGATTCACCCAGACCGTCAGGGCGTCCCGATGCCGGTTCTCGGCCCCCGCCTGGGCCGCGAAGGCGGGGTTCGTGCCGGCCAGGGAATCTCCCGCCGCCAATCCCTTGTATCGCCGCACGCATTCGGTTAGCTGCTCCGGCGGACTGGCAATCAGGAATACGGTGTCGTCAAAGGCGCATGCCGCCTGGCCCTCGATATTCACGGCCGTCATGCCCTCGATAGGCTCGACCGGCTGGCCCGCCATCTGAATGGCCGCCTGGATCATCCCGCGCAGCGCGTCGCTCTCGCCCGGCTGGAGGACGGCGACCGCGGGCTGGCTGCCGCGTTGCCCAAACCCGGTTATCCCGATCGCCAGGCCGCGAACCTTCTTGAACTCCTCGATCATGCTGGGATTCAGCAGCGCCGCAAAGACGTCCGCCGGGGACTTCTGGGAAGAGCCGGTGGCGGGCGCGCCGCCCTGGAGGGCGGCCGGCGGGTTGGCGAACGGGGTGCCCGCCAGCATGGCCGCCAGCGTCTCGACCTGCCGGGGTTGCCCACTTCCACGTACAGCAGCGTGCCGGGCGGCATCAGGGCGGCGGGGTCCAGGCGGAGTTGTTCATCCAGGAGTTGCCGGGCCCGTTCCACCAGCTCGGCCTGGTCGGGATACTGCCGCGCCAACTGCCGCAGCGCCGCGCGGGCCGGGTCAGGCTCGTCTTTGCGAAGGTGGCAGGTGGCCTTTCGGTAGAGGGCCTCTGCCACACACGTCCGGCTGGACTCGGCGTCGGCGATGACCTGCTGGTAGATCTCGATTGCCTTGGTCAGGTCCCCCGCAACCTCCTCCTGGTAGACGCCCTTCTCCAGGAGGTCCGAGGCGGCGTCGCCCCTGGCGCAGCACGGCATCACGACCGCGACGGCCAACAGCCCCAAAAGCCACTTTGCGACGTTCATGGTGAATTCCTTTCCCGAGGTATTGTCTAACGGTGGCGCTCCAATGTCTGCCCCTTTGTTAGCACGGGCGTGTTACGATCCGGTTACGAACAGTTCCGGATACCGTGTTTTTCGCGGCCCCCCCCGGCCGGGCCTCGGCCAGCGCGGCCGGCCTTGGCGCGGTTCCAGCGGGCCGGCGGCGCCGGCTGACCCGCCTCCGCTGAAGCTTCGGCGGGCAAGTCCCAGGGGCGTATGCCAGGAGAACCAAGGCCGTGTGGGGCCACACACCTGCGCGGCCTTTTCTTTTGGCCCGTCGGACTGGCCGGGGCGCCCCGCCGCAATGAAACGCGGCGGGGACCCCTGCCGCACCAGATGCCCGCGGGCAAGTACCTGGCCGCCAAGAAGGCGGCGGCCACAAGCCCGGCCCGCCGCTATGCACGGCCCAGCTACCCCCGCGAGCGCCGGCGCGGGGCGGGCGTTCGGCCGCGGCGCGGGCGGCAGAGGATGGTAAAGTCATTGGGCAGGTAGTTGTCCACGATCCGGCAGGCGCAGCCCAGGCCCTCGACGATCCGGCGCACC
>Ga0315289_10011142_pt1 | contig 12767 bp, 12 predicted proteins | sample YL17G11_40_MG_FD_203452 | JGI IMG/M metagenome (GOLD analysis project Ga0315289, IMG submission 203452) | Sediment microbial communities from Yellowstone Lake, YNP, Wyoming, USA - YL17G11_40 | ecosystem: Environmental > Aquatic > Freshwater > Lake > Sediment | place: USA: Wyoming | collected...
GAACGCTGCCGCCCCCAGCGAGGACGGAAAACCACCTCTGCATCAGGATACCGAAGGCGACCGCGACGTTCAGCGAGCGCTTCGCGCCCGCCTGCGGGATGCTTACCCGGCCGAGGCTCCCGTCGGCGAGGCGCAGCGCCTCGGGGCTCAGCCCGAGCTCCTCGGAGCCGACGAGCACGATGCCGCGCGCGGGGAAGGGGAACTCCCCGATGGGCGATCCGCCCAGTTCGAGCGCGAAGATGCCCTCGGGGGCGAAGACCCCCTCGGGGGCGGAGACCCCCTCGGGCCCCTCCAGCGAGGAAAGCTCCGCCACCTCCCAGGGCACCGCCGCTTCGGCGCCGCGTGCCGTTTTCCCGGCGCGGGGATGGCTCGGCAGCGGCGTGCTCGGTGAAAGCAGGATCCGCTCGACGCCGAACGCCTCCGAGGTGCGGAAGATCGACCCCACGTTGAATGGCGAGCGGATGTCCTCGAGATAGACGGCGACGGGGAAGAGGCGAGAGGCGGACCTGTCGAGGCTGCCGGTTTCGGGGACCAGCAGGTCCCACTCGGCAGGCTCTGCCTGAAGGGCGCGGAGCAGGTCGTGGCGGACGGCGTTCAGGCCGCGGAGGACCGCGGCGGCATCGTCGCCCCGGACGAAGGCCCGCATAGCCGCTCGCGCGGAACCGCCGGCTGTGGCGTCGCCGGCGAGAAGGGCGAGCAGCCGCTGAGCGTACGCCCGGTCAAGCGGGAGCGAGCGGCCAAGATCGACCTCGAGTGATTGGATCAGGCGCGCGATCTTCCGCTGCCGGGTCTTCGGCGGAAGCTCCGCCAGCTTCTGCAGGGGAAACATGCCGGGGTCAGAAGGCGGACTTGATCATCTCGTAGATGTCCTCGGTGGACACGACCCGGGGGAGGTAGTTCATCATGTCGAAGCTGCGCGCCGCGCCGGCCACCTCGAACATCTCATCGAGGCTGAGGTCGAACTCGCGCAGGCGCGTGGGCAGGGCGAGGGAGCCGATGATCCGCCGCACCGCCTCGATGGCCCGCATGGGCGCTTCCACCGACGGCACCTCGGAGAGGTCCTCGCCCAGGAGGCGCGCGACCTCGGCGATGCGGTCGCCGCGAACGTTCACCGCGAACTCCAGCACATAGGGCAGGAGGATGGTGGCCACCCAGGACTTGGGCGCCATGAACTTCGCGTTGATCGCGAAGGCGAGCGCCGACCCGATCCCGAGCTTGCTCGTCGCCAGGCCCAGGCCGGCAAGGAGGCCCGCGACGCTGGCGTTCATCCGCATGCGGATGTCGTCCACGTTCTGCATCCCCTCGGTGATGAGGGCGCCGAGGGTCTCGATCGCCTTCATGAGGTACGTGTCCGAAAGGAAGTTCGCCCTGCCGGACAGGTACCCCTCGACGCAGGCGAGGAGCGTGTCCATGACCGTCGTCGCCGTATACTTGGCGGGGAGGGTGAGGCTCAGCTTCGGGTCGATCAGAACGGTTTTCGTGATCCCCTTCTGCGTGCGCCCAATCCTGCCCGTCCTGTCGCGCGCGTCGACCACGAGGTACTCGTCGACGAACATGAAGGGGTTGCGGCAGGTGGTGGGGACCTCGATGTAGGGGAGGGGCGAGGCCTGCGGCTGCACGCCCGAGAGGTAGTCGTCCATGTCGGCGTCGGAGGGGACGGTCATTGCGATGGCCTTCGCGATCGACAGCGTGCGGGCCCCGCCGAGGCCGATCACGACCTCCGCGTGCGCCCCCCGCGCGAGGGTGACCCCGTCGTCCACGGTGCGGCTGGTGGCGTTGGGCACCACCTCGTCGAAGACGATGTACTGCGTGCCCTTCTTGTCGAGGATCTCCTGGACCTTGTTGATCACCTTCCCCTCGTACAGGATCGCCTCGGTGACGAGGAAGGCGCGCTCGCCGTACTCGGAGACGATCTGGCCGATGCGGTTGATGGTGTCCAGGCCGAAGACCACGCGGGTGGGAATATGGAAAAGGATATCCGGCATGAACGCGCCCCCTTTGAAAAAAAAGCGGAGAATCCCGAAGGATACCTCCGCTGACACCCCTGAGTCGGTCTGGTCTACACGCCGAAGGTCTTCAGGATCTCGTCGGCGGCCTTCTCGATGACTTCCTGGGAAGGATAGGAAGGATCCTGGAGCTTGCGCTTCACCTCTTCGACCCTGTCCGCGCGCAGACTCGGGGCCGACCTCGCAGCCTCGGTCGCCTTGAGGACTTCGGATTTCGAGCGCGCCTCTTCGGAGACGTTGATGGAGTCGGGCTCGCCCTTCATCCTGAGACGCGACGGCTTTTCCGTCTTCTTTACGTTCGATGCGGGATCGAGCGGGCCTATTCTCTCAACGGTCATAGGACCTTCCTTTCACATTTCCTTATCGACAGCCCGAAAACCGAACTTGAACCCTTTCCCTTCATTACAACGCCGGGCGCCGATGCAGAAGGCGGCGCAATGATACGTCCAGCCCTTCCCCCCGTCAAGATATCTCCACGAGCGCAACGCCGAGATCCGCAGTGTCGACCAGGGCGACGGTCGCCTTCCCCGCGAGATATCCCGAGCAGGTCCCCGGGTTCAGCAGCTTGCGCTCGGCCCCTTCCACCCGGGCCTGATGATTGTGGCCGTAGATCACGAGGTCATAGTCTCCCAGACGGAATAGATCCTCCGCCACATCGGGGTAGTGCATGACGATGATCCGCCTGCCGCCCAGGGTGAGAATGCGCACCCCATCGCTGAACGAGCAGAACCCTTCGCCCCGTCGGGTCAGAAGCACCCTGTCCCCGTCGTTGTTGCCGAAAACCGCGTGCATCTTCACGCCCTTTTCGGCAAGCGGCTTGAAAAGCGCAAGGGTGAAGGGGGAGCAGAAATCTCCCCCATGGATGATCGCCTCCACGCTGTTTTTCGAAAAGACCTCCACCGCCTTCTGAAGGTTGACGAGATTGTCATGCGTATCGGACAGGACTCCGATTTTCATCAGTCCCTCCTGATGACTCATCGGCTCCGGCAGCGGTTCTTTGTACTTCGGCGGCCTTTCTTTGGCAGCCTTTCTTTACACCCCGGCGAATCCGGTGCTACACTGCCCTCTATGAAGAGGCTCGGGATCATCGGGTTCGGGACCATGGGAGAGGCGTTCGCCGCGGGACTGAAACGCACCATGCCGAATCTCCCTCTCACAGTCTTCGACGCGAAGAGCGCGCGAGTCGAAGAGGCCGCCCGGACCGCGGGCCTGACAGTGGCGAGGTCCGCGGGGGAGGTGCTGGAGGCGAGCGACCTCACGATCCTCTGCGTGAAGCCCCAGGACCTGGGAGCCCTCGCATCGGAGGTTCGGGAGCGCTCGCACGGGAAGCGGATTGTTTCCATCCTCGCGGGGAAGAGGATCCAGACCATCTCCGAGGGGCTCGCGACCGACCAGGTCGCCCGGTTCATGCCCAGCCTCGCCGCCGTGACGGGCAAGGGAATGGTCGGCGTGTCCTTCGGCCCGGCCGCCGCCACCGGTTTCAAGGCGGACTGCCTCGCCGTTGCCGGCGCGCTGGGCAAACCTCTCGAGCTGCCCGAGAAGCTCATGTCCGCCATGACGGGAGTCTCGGGGTCCGGGATCGCCTATGTGTTCGCATTCGTCCACGCCATGGCCCTCGGCGGCGTGGCCGCGGGGTTCGACTATCCCACGGCGCTCTCGGTCGCCGTGGCCGGGCTTGAAGGCGCTGCGAGCCTCCTCACCGAGGGCGAGCATCCCCTCGCGCTCGCGAGCCGCGTCGCCTCGCCCGCCGGCACGACGATTCAGGGCCTCAGGGCGCTCGAGGAGGGAGGATTCACGGCGGCCGTGATGAAAGCCGTGGAAGCTGCCGCGCGCAAAGCCACGGAACTGGAGACCTAGCGAACGCCCCCTCGGGGATCGGCCTCGACCCGCTGCCGGCGCCCTCGCCGGCCTTGCCACCCGCACCCCCGTCCGCTATTATCCCCCACATGCTCGACCTCAGATTCATCCGCGACAACCTCGATGCGGTGCGCACAAACACGAAGAACAGGCACGCGGCGGCCAACCCCGACCTGGTCGTCGAGTTGTACGACCGCAGGAACGCTCTGCTGCACGAGCTGGAGACCCAGCGCGCCCTGCGCAACGCGAACGCGGAAAAGATGAAGGGCAAGCCCGCCGCAGAGGAGCGCGCGGCCCTCATCGAGGAGGGCAGGCGCCTGAAGGAGGCGATCGCCCGGCTCGAGAAGAACCACGAGGAGAACGAGAGGGCGCTCATCGAGGAGGCGCAGAAGATTCCCAACATGTCCCACCCCGAGGCGCCGATCGCCGCGGAGGAATCGGGCAACAGGCAGCTGCGGACGTGGGGCGCGGTTCCCCGGTTCGACTTCGCGGCCAAGGACCACGTGCAGATCGGCGAGTCGCTCGACCTCATCGACTTCGAGGCGGGCGCTCGGGTCGCGGGACAGAAGTTCTACTTCCTAAAGCACGAGGCGGTGTTCCTCGAGTTCGCCCTCGTGCGCTACGCCCTGGACATCCTCGCCCGCGAGGGGTTCACGCTGCACATCACCCCCGACATGGCGCGCGAGGAGATCGTGGCGGGTCACGGGTTCAACCCCCGCGGGCCCGAGAGCAACATCTACACAGTCGAGGGCACCGACCTGTGCCTCGTGGCCACCGCAGAGTTCACCCTCGGCGGCGCATACGCGGGGAAGGTCTTTCCGGCCGAGCGGCTGCCCGTGCTGCTCGCGGGAGTGTCGCACTGCTTCCGCCGCGAGGCGGGGGCCGCGGGGCAGTTTTCGAAGGGCCTGTACCGCGTGCACCAGTTCACGAAGGTCGAGATGTTCGTGCTGTGCAGACCGTCTGAGTCGGATGCGATGCACGCGAGGCTGATCGGCATCGAGGAGAGCATCTATCAGGGTCTCGGGATCCCCTACCGAATCGTCGACACGTGCACGGGCGATCTCGGCGGCCCCGCCTATCGCAAATACGACATCGAGGCGTGGATGCCCGGCCGGGGCGAAGCGGGCGAGTACGGGGAGATCACCAGCGCGTCGAACTGCACGGACTACCAGGCCCGACGGCTCGGCATCCGTTTCCGGGAAGAGGGCAGGAACGCGTTCGTGCACACGCTGAACGGCACGGCGGTCGCCGTCTCGCGCACGCTGATCGCGCTGCTGGAGAACTTCCAGAGGGAGGATGGGACCATCCTGCTCCCCGAGGCGCTTGCCGCCTACACGGGTTTCAGGGAGATCAGGGCGAAGAAGGTCTAGGGCCTGCCGCTATTTCGAGCACATCCGCGCGAGGTTCTTCTGCAGCGCTTCCTGGTAGTCGCGGAAAGCGTAGGGCGCGCGGGCGATCGACTGGCGCTTGTTCGTCTCCAGGAGCTTCTCGTTGCAGGACATGCACAGATCCTTGTCCAGGATCATGACGTAGTTCACGTCCTTGCGTGCTCCCGAGATGTGCTTCTTGCAGGCGTCGCAGGAAATCAATGTCATATGCCCTCTCCTTGCTGAATCTTCACTCAATTGTAGCTAAAATCGGGCCGATTGTCGAGTGCGCCGTCAGGGGGCATCCGCGCGTGCGCGGCTCCGAGTGGACGGCCTTTCGGCTTTCCGAGTAGTATATTCAAACCGATGACCGATGCTCTGGCCCGGCTGCGACGCGAAAACATACCCTGCCTCCTGTGCAGCTACTCATCCCTCGACAAATTTTTCAGGGTGAGGGGACCCGGGCCCGTCTTCGTCGCCACCGACTCCTCCATCGTCTCCCTGGCGAAGCTCTTCGACGACATCCAGTTCCCCGGGCTGCCCCTGGAGGATGCGGCGGTCCTGGACGGTGGCACCCGGCTGGTCTTCCGGTGCATGGACTCACTGGCGCGGCCTTCCGCGAGCCCCTTCACGGTGCTCAGTCTCCAGTACGACCCCGCACGGGATACCTTCATGGACAGGCTCGGTGTCTACCCCGAGCTCCGCGCCGACGGGCTCACCTGGGTCCCCGATTTGCACCCCTCCTGGCTCGCGCTGTGCGAGGCGGCGAAACTGGTCTCCCGCTACCATTACCGCTCCGACGGCCTGGCCTTCGGGTGGGCGAGGGGAGGGGGGCTGCCGCCCGTCAGCTACCAGAAGGACCTGCTCGCGTTCCTCCTCACCTCGGCCGATCCCGCCAAGGGGCTCGCGCTGCTGGAGTCCGCCGGGTTCGTGGCGGAGGCATGGCCCGAGCTGGCCACGATGAGCGGGATCCCCCACGTCAAGGACTACCACCCCGAGGGGAACGTCTGGGAGCACACCCTTGCGACATTCGCCCACCGAAAGAAGCCTGACCTGATCCTCTCCCTCGGGCTGCTCCTGCATGACATGGGGAAGCCGGATGCGGAGGGCGCGGGCGAGAGGCGCTTCGACGGCCACTCGGAGATCGGCGCCCGGCTCGCCTCCCGGTTCCTGCGACGGCTGGGCTTCTCCGAGCAGACCGTGGCAGATGTGGAGTACCTGGTCCGTTTCCACATGATGCCAGCGGCCTTGAGATCGCTCCCGCCCTTTCGCACGGACCCGATCCTCTCCTCCCCTCTGTTCCCGCAGCTGCTGGAGGTCTACAGGGCGGACTGCTCCTCGTCCTACATGGACGAGGAGACCTACTACGAGGCCTGCCGATTCTACAGGGCCTGGCTGCGAAACCGCAGCAACCCCTACATCCAGGAAAAGATGAAGAAACAGAGGGCGGCCAGAAGGAGGTAGGCTCCCGTGCCCGGGGACCGGCTCAGAACCGCTGCAGCAGCTCCAGCATCCCGCGGTCCAGGAGATGACCCTCCCAGGGCTTGTAGGCCACATCGGCCCGGTTGGAATCCAGCACACCGAAGTCGCCCCGGAAGTTCCACAGTGCCCAGCCCCAGCCCGCGCGAGAACGACTGCGTGGGGAGTGAAGCGATAGGCTCCGAACTCGCCGACCATGATGCCGGCGCCCCGGCGCTCGAGCTCCTGGAAAGGCTCGATGGCGCCCTGCCAGAGAGCCTGAGCCCCGAATGCCGCCCCAGCGCCTGGTCCCGCGTCAGCGGGAGTGAATGACGCCGTGTCACTGGCGAGGTCCGCTCGGATCATCCCCTGCCTGGTTCCCCACTCCGTGTCCCCGGGGGCAAGCACTTTCTCTCTGGCAGCCCCTGGTGCGAGGAAGCCCATCTCCGTGAAGGTCATCCAATCGCCATCCGCGGCATCGATCTCCAGCCTGCGCGCGCCCGCGGGGATGCGCACGCCCACATCGAGGCCATAGATGTTCTGCCAGATCTTCCACTTCTCGGAGTACACGGCTCTCTTCCACTCGCCCTTCCCAGGACCAGGCCGGAAGGCTCGATCGAGGATGACCTTCCCGTCCGCGCACACGCGCAGTCTGGCGAACGACGACACCTGGCCGACTCGGATGCGCAGGCGCGTCTCCCTGGCGAACGGTCCTTCAACCACGAGCGCGCTCGCGAGCTCGGGCTGCCCCGGTCCGTACAGGTACGCGCTCACCGGCAGCGGGGGCCACGCGGGCACGGGCCAGGCGTCCGATCCTTCGACCCAGTCGGCTCGGTAGTGCGTGAGGCTCATAGGCTGGTACCCGCGGGTCGCCTGCGCCACGCGCAGGGGCAGGAGCTCGAAGCAGGGTTCCCTGCCATAGGAGAGAGCATCGGCGATGATCAGCCGATCCGGGTCCTCGGCCCGGATTGCATCGCAGAGCAGCGAGACGACCTTCGCATAGGCCGCCCCGTCAGCGGTCCGCGGCTCGTTGAGGAGGTTGAAGCTGAGGCTGCGGTTCGGGATGCCGCGGTACCTGGCCGCGATGAACGCCCAGTGCCTCGCGCACGCCCGCTGGGCCGCGGGGTCGGCGAAAAGGTCGCGCGGCTCGGCCGGTGGATTCACGCAGTAGCCGGGTGCCCGGTGGAGGTTCAGGCAGACGTGGACCCCGTAGCGAATCCCCCACCGCACGGCCTGATCGATCGGGGCGAACGCGTGCTCGTCGATCCTCTCCCAGTCGCCACCGACGGTCCAGAACCTGTAGTCGAGCGGGAGCCGCACGAAGTCGAAGCCGAGCTTCGCGATGAGCCGGAAGTCCTCCTCCTGGAACGGCCCCTGGGCCCATTCCGCGGACATCATGTCGGGCAGATTGAATCCGCGCCACCGCGGCAGATGCGCGGGGGAGGGATCCGTCAGGGCCGAGGCCGCGAAAGGGGCGGCTTCTTGTGCGGCCAGCAGCCGCACTGTCCCGCACGCAATGACGACGATGAGCGCCGCGCTCGAGTTCCCGCGGATCCAGCTCCTCATGCGTCGATGGTAGAGCGCTGCGCGATCGCGCGCAAGTCACTCGGGCTCGAGGCGCCGGGATGGTCCATCTCACCCCCCCGTCGCCCAGAGGCTGCAGCTTTCTCCGCTCTTGTTTCCGGCGCCCGCGGACATTACTTTGCCTGCAGGGGACCCTATGAGGGTCTTGTTCCTGTGTACCGGCAACTCCTCGGCGCCGGGCAACGGGCGGAAGATGGCGGAGGCGGGCCGCGCCAGCTCGTCCACGAACTGGCACGCGCCTGCGGCGGCGGGTCGTGCTGTTCGTGCTGCTAGGCGTCCGGGTCCTGGACCGCCTGGAAGGCAGGGACGTGTTCCTGTTCATTGTGGAGTCCTATAGCTGCACGCTGTACAGCGAGCCGGCGCACTTCGCTCTGGCCGACTCAACCCTGGCCGCGGGCGTGCGGATCGTCGACCAGGCAGCACACGCCGCGCTGCTCGAGTCCGAGGTCAAGCCCATGGCCGCCCGGTTCAACGAGGCGGGCTACCTCGCCGGCCGCCGCGCGCTGATCGTGGTGGCGGGCGACCACCAGCCCTACAGCGGCATCACCGGACAGAGGGCAAGCCTCGCTCCGTGCCGATCCACGTGCTGAGCCGCGAGGCGGCGGTCCTGGAGCCCTTCCTGCCCGCCCTGGTGGAGGACTTTACCTTGCCTGTCGAATCGCTTCAGGGCGGGTAGGGAAGTGGCGGTGACCGTAGCGACGATTCCGGGGGAATAATCACTCGATCCTGTCGGCAGCGAATGCGCGGAAACAGCAAGCGCCTAAGTCCTCCATGGTGGTAGGAGCGATTCGGGTCGTGCAGCCTGTCCGATAGCATCGACTTTTTACAGCATCCGTTATACTGTGGTTCGAATGACTGAGCGGGCATGAGCGAACAGAACCGGCGGCACTTCGACGCCTACCTCGAACTCAAGCGGGCGGACCTGGGAGCGGCCATCCACGAGTTGTGGGGCTCCCGGGACGCAGAGGTCTGGTCCTCGGACCCCTACTTCTACATCCGGCTCGGCGAGGCGGCGGACCGTCTTGGCCAGACCATGTTCGCCCACGATGTGCTGCGCGAGGCTCTGGAGGTCTTCCCGGACGAGCTGCGCCTCAATCAGCTGTATTCGCTTTCGCTGGTCAAGTGCGGTTTTCTCTTAAAGGCCCGCGACCGCCTCACCCGCCTGGCGGGTCAAGGGCACCAGGACGAGGAGACCCTCGGGATCCTCGGCAGGGTCTACAAGGAAATGTGGCTGGCCGCCAGCGACGGGGCCACGGACCATCCGGCTTTACGAACCGCGCGGAACCTGTACCTGAAGGCGTTTCGCTTCAGCCGCGGATTCTATTCCGGCATCAATGCCGCCAGCCTGAGCCTGCTCCTTGGTGACCCCGCCACCGCCCGGCGGCTGGCCCGGATGGTGATCCGCATCTGCCTGGATGGCCTGCGCGGCCGGGGGGACGCAGACTACTGGGTCGTGGCCACTCTCGGGGAAGCGTACCTCCTGCTGAGCCGGCAGCAGGAGGCGGCCCGTTATTACGCGCGGGCGCGGAGCCTGGCGGGGGCGAACTACGCCGAGCTGGCCAGCACCCGTCGCCAGCTCAAGCTCCTGGCCCGGTACACGGCGGTGGAAGAGCCGGTGCTTGCCGGCCTGCGCATTCCCCCGGTCGTGGCCTTCACCGGCCACCTGCTCGACGCACCCGGGCGCAGGAGCCCCCGCTTTCCTGCGGAAGCGGCACCCGCAGTGAAGCGCAGCATCGAGAGCCTGCTTGAATCCATGGGCGTCGGCATCGGCTACTCATCCGCCGCCTGCGGCGCGGATGTTCTGTTCCTGGAGGCGCTGCAGGAGCGGGGCGGGGAAAGCAACGTCGTGCTGCCATTCGACCGCCCGGATTTCTTTGCCGCCAGCGTGGCCTTCGCCGGCGAGGAGTGGGTGCGGCGCGCCGAGCGGGTGCTGGCAAAGAGCGTCCGGGTCGACCAGGCCACGCGGGGAAAATACAACGCCGACGACCTGCTGTTTTTCTACGCCAACTCCCTGATCATTGGCAAGGCGATCCTGCGCAGCCGCTTCCTGGAAACCGAGCCGCACCTTCTTGCCGTCTGGGACGGGAAGGACAATCGGGCCGTGGGGGGGACCGCGGAGTTCATCCGCATCTGGAAGAACTTCAGACTGCCGCTCACCGTGATCAACAGCCGCACCGGTGAGGCAATGGAAGCGCGCGGCGGGGAGGCTGCCCGCCCGCGGCAGCCGCGGGGCGTGAGGCTTCTGGGCTCTCCCGGCCGCCGCCCTCGAGGACGGAAGGTCCGGCGCGGTATCGTTGCCATGCTGTTCGCCGACCTGGTAGGCTACAGCCGGTTCGCGGAGGAGCAGTACCCGCGCTATATCCAGGGGTTCCTGGGCACCGTGGCCGAGCAGCTGAAGGGAAGCCCTTCCAGGCCGATTTTCAAGAATATCTGGGGTGATGCGATCCTGTTCGTATTCAGGGACCTGCTGGCCGCCGCCGAGTACGCCATGGAGCTGCGGGACATGGTCCGCGCCACCGCCTGGCAGGAGCTGGGCCTGCCGCAGGACCTTGCCATTCGCATCGGGCTCCATGTCGGGCCGGTCTATTATGCCCGCGAGCCGGTGCTGGACCGACTCAATTTCTTCGGGACCCACGTCAACCAGGCTGCCCGCATCGAGCCGGTCACCAGTCCGGGCAACGTCTACGCCAGTGAACAGTTCGCGGCCTTTCTTCTGGCCGAACCGGACAGCGGGCTGGACTGCAAGTACGTGGGAGTGATCGTGCTGCCCAAGGATTTCGGCAGCTACCCGATCTATCACATCCGGCGGAAATCCGAGATCGAATAGAAAAAGGAGAGACAGCGGTATGAAAATGACGGTCCGCAGGCGGAAGTCGAAGAGCACCGGGAGCAAGCGCAAGGTTAAAGCCAGGCGGGCAGCGCGGCGACCGGGGGGGGCGCGCAAAGCCGCCGCGGTGAAACGCAGGCCGGCGAAAAAACGAGTCCGCGCTGGGGCGAAGAAGGCCGTCCGACGGAAGGTTGCCAAGGGAAGAAGCCGTCGAAAGACTACTACGAAGGCAGCAGCCAGCCGCCGTCGCGCGCCCGCGAAGAAGAAGATCAGGGCGAGCAAGAGCCGTCGCGTGAAGAGGGCCGGGAAGCCGGTCCGCAAGACCGCCAGACGCAAGATCGTCAAACGGAAGCCGGCGCGGAAAACTGCGCGCAAGACCGCCAAACGGAAGCCGGTCCGGAAGACCGCCAAACGGCGGCCGGGCGGCCGTAAGACTGCGCGCAGGGCCGTCAAGCGCAGGACCACCGCGCGCAAACCGGCTGCACGGAAAGTTGCGCGCAAGACGGCCAGGCGAAAACCGGTGCGGAAAGCTGCGCGCAAGACAGCTCGCAGACCGGTGCGCCGCCCGGCCGCCCGGAAGGCGGCGCGCAAAGTCGCCGCACGCCGGCCGGCACCCAAGCCCAAGAAAGGGCCTGCCGTGAGACCGCCCTTCGAGGCCTACAAGGGGAGCAAATCCTATATCTTTGTCAGCTACTCCCACAGCGACATGCGGGAGGTGTTCACCATCATCCGCAAGCTGAACGATGGGCGTTTCCGCGTCTGGTACGACGAAGGGATCGAACCGGGGGTCGAGTGGCCGGAGGTGGTCGGCAAGGCCATCCTTCGCAGCGGTCAGTTCATGGTGTTCATGAGCCCTTCGGCGGTCAACTCCAGGAACGTGCGCAACGAGATCAACCTTGCCCACAGCGAGAGCAAGAACATCCTGGTCATTTTCCTGCGGGAGACCAGGCTGTCGGAGGGCATGAAGCTGCAGATCGGCACCGTGCAGCACCTGAACCGCTTCGAAATGACGGAGCGGGAGTTTCTCGACAAGCTCTCCCGGGTGCTGGGCAGCGAGCTCCGCAACTGAGCCCCGGCTGAACTGGAACACTCGCCTGCGCCCGCTGCGCGGCGGAACCGGCGACGTGCTGCTCTCCGGCCTGGACAGCGACCTGGTGAGCCTGGAGTCGGCAGCCGGGCGACTACGCTCGCAGCTGGAGGCCGAGAGCTGCGGGAGGCGCTTCTACGGGGCGCGGGGGCCGGCCGGCTTCGAGATGCTGGGCGCCGGCAGCTCCGACTGGAACGTTTTCCCCACGGGGGGGCGCTACGCCGAGGGAACCGCCCTCTTTCTGAAATCGCTCCTGGGCGTGATCGTGGCCGAAGGCCTGGGGAGGCGCCGGCGGGGGCCGCCTTGTGCTATGCTCGCTGGCACGGACACATCCATGGATGCCATAGTGGGGAGGCTCCTCGGTTCCGCCGAAGCATCGGTCCGGTGGAAGGCGCGCAGATCGCTCCTGGGCGAATCGCCCGATTCCCGCTCGATGCGGTCCCTCGCCCGGGAGGTCCACGACTCGCCGCTGGCAAGGAGACTGCTCACTGTGCCGAGCAGCCGACCTCACCCCTACCAGAAGTGGCAGGGCCCTCACTTCACCCTCATCTGTCTGGCGGAGATCGGCTACCCCCCGGGCG
>Ga0315289_10011144_pt1 | contig 12766 bp, 8 predicted proteins | sample YL17G11_40_MG_FD_203452 | JGI IMG/M metagenome (GOLD analysis project Ga0315289, IMG submission 203452) | Sediment microbial communities from Yellowstone Lake, YNP, Wyoming, USA - YL17G11_40 | ecosystem: Environmental > Aquatic > Freshwater > Lake > Sediment | place: USA: Wyoming | collected...
CTCGCCCTCGCCGCCGCTCCCGCCACCCGCGACCGCCCGCATGACGCCCCTCGTCAACGCCGCCGCCGCGGCCGCCGCGTCGGCCTCGGCGGCGGCGGCGGACGACACGGGCCCCGTGAGACAGGGGTCGGCCAGCAGGGCCAGCCACAGCCGCGTGCGCAGCTCTTGGGGCGCGTCCTCGATGAGCACGGCGCCTAGCTGGACGTCGACCGGGGCGTCGCGCGCGACCTGAAGGGGGAGGGGAGCGGGTGAGGGTCGCCCGCGCGCGGCCGGTCCCCGACCAACGCCCGCCACCCCCCTCCTTCCTCACTTGCAGCGCCCCCGCCAGCCGCTGCTCGGCCAGCGCGCGCTGCAGGCGGGCCAGAGTCTCTCGCGCGCGCCTCGGCGCCGACGCGACCGCGTGCGCGCGGCCGGCGGCGGCGGCGGCGGCGGCCGCCACGCGGGACGCCGCTTCCCGGCCCAGCAGGTCGCCGGCGCGCGAGCGGAGGTCGGCGTGCGCGAGGAGCTCGCCCGCGGCGTCGGCGACCCGCTTGAGCATCCCGGGGAGGGATGGGGGCGGCGGGCCTCCTCAGGCGTCGCGTGGCAATGCGGGCTGGTGTCGGGGCGGGCGGGCGGGCGGGCGGCGCCGCGCCCTGGCGGCGTTGTGTGGCCGCGCGGCACGCCGCCCAGACCCCCGCTCTCGTATGGGCCCCTCCGCCCGCCCGCCCCCCCCCGGGCAGCCCCCGGCGGGCGCCGCGGCCGCGGCGGGCGCCGCGGCGGGCGCCGCGCGCGCCGCGGCGCGCGAGGCAGGCGCCGCCCCCCCAAAGCGGGGGCTGTTTGGCTTCGTGGGCGACCGCCTGAACAAGGACTCGTGAGCAGAGGGGAGTGGGGGTCGGCCCGACATCGTGGCGGGCGTGGCGGGCGGCAGAGGGGGCGCCTGGGGCGCGCGGGGGCGCGCCATGCTGCGCGCGACGCCGGGCAACCGCGCCGCCCGGCTGCGGCCGGGCCCTCACGCGCAGGCAGAAGCGTTCGAGGTCGTGTCTCGGCGAGCGGACGCCGCCCACGCCTCCTCCCCCTCCTCCCTCCTCGCAGCGGCGCGCTGCGCGGGTGGGCCGACGCGTGGGCCGCCAAGTCGGCCGCCCTCGCGGACGACCTGAAGCGCGGCGATTTGAAGTTCCAGATGCCGGTCCATGTGAGGGCGGGGGGAGAGGAATGAGTTGGTCGAGTCGCGGGCGACTCGACCCAACTCGACGCCGCCGCCACCCCTCCTTCTCTTCCCTGCAGGTCGACGTCGACTTCATCGGCCCCTTTTTGCTCGGCGTCAAGAAGAGCGCGTCCAAGGCGTGGCGCGCGCTGCCGCCGTCGGCGCGCGAGCGCGCGCCCGTGGTCGGCGCCGGCGTCGGCGGCGCGGCCGCGGCCGGCTACTGGGGGCGGCGGCGCATCGCGGTTCAAAGGGTGCGTGCTGACGTGGCAGAGGCGGCGGTGGTCAGGCTGACGTCTGACAACGGGAAGTTGCGTGACGCCGTCAAGACGCTGCGCGCCGCGGCCGCCACCCCGCGCGCCGCGGCCGACACAAAGGCCGCGGCCGCGGTGGCGGAAGCGACGCAGGCGGCGGCGGCCGCCGCGAGCGCGGCGGCCGAGGCGGCGCGCTTCTGCGTCGTGCGCCTCCGCGCGGCGGGGCCGCCCGCGTGATGGAGGGGGGAGGGGGGGCGGCTCTGTCGAGCGAGCGCCACCACGCACTGCCAATGAAGGTGTGGGACAGAGACGGAAACAGCGCAAAACACCCGCCCGCTCTCTCTCGCTCACCCGGCCGCCGCGCCCGCCTTTCGTCCCTGAATCTCGCGCGTAACGACTGCCTTCCATTTCTCGACGAGCCTATGCGCCGACACCGCGACGTCGACGTGCCTGCACCGTTTCAGCCTCCGCACCGCCGCGCCGACGCCGGTCGACGCCAGGTCGGCGCGCCGCACGCTCACACACGCCAGCTTGCGCAGGTGTTCCAATGCCGCTGCAGGGTCTGTATCCGCTGCCTCCAGGGCGGGGAGGGCGGCGCGCGCGACGTCGGCCGCGGGCGCGCCGCGCGCGAGCCGCACGACCTGCAAGAAAGGGGGGGGGGCTCATTCGGCCTCGGCCCGCGCTCGGTCCTCTCTGAGAAACTCCCGCATTCGTCACCCCCCCCCTCCCTGACCTTGGAGAGCGAGTCGAGCGTGCGCTGCGCACCCGCGCGCGGGCGCGGCGCGGGCTCGCCGCCGGCGGGCGGCGCGGTCAGAAAGGCGGCCAGGGTGGCCTGGCGCCCGGCGCCGGGCGCTGGGGCGCCGCGCGGCGGCATGGGACGGCACGCTCGCAGAGTGCCCCGGCTGTTTGATGCGCGCCGCGCCCGGAACGCCACTCCGCTGCGCCTCTCGCCCGAGCGACGCCGCGCGCGCGCCCCCCGAGGAGGAGCCGACACGACACGGGCGCCCCACGCGCCGCGCGCCCCATCATCGTGCGACAATGGACGCGCCGCCGCTCGCGTTCGACCCGCCCGAGCTCCACTTTCCCCGCGTCAAGCTGGGCAAGGTGTGTGTGAGGGGTTGGGCGGGTGGGATGACGCGACGTTGTCGGTCGGCGCGCGCGCGAAACCGACGCGACCCCTCTCCTCCTTTCCTCCCCCATCAGCCCCGCACGCGCACGCTCACCGTGACCAACACGCTGGACGCCACCCTGGACGCCGAAATCCGGCCCGGCGCGGGGGAGAGGTTCCGGGTCGAGCCCGCGCGGCTCACGCTCGGCCCCCGCGCGAGCGCGACGGTCTCCATCACCCTCCTCGTCGCGCGCTGCCCCGCCGCCCGGCGCGCCGCCGAGCGCGGCGTGCGGGACGCGTTCCACGTCAAGGGGCTGTACTTTGACCAGAAGTTTGTGGCGGCCTGGTTTTTAGAGGAAGGGGAAGGAGGGGGGGCGCCGGCGCCGCGGCGTGCAGCCGCGCCCAGCCCCGCGCGCCGCGCGCCCCCTCGCGCTGCGCGCCTGGCATCGCCCCTGGCCGCTGCCTACCCGCCATCGCCGCCCGCGCCGGCGTGGGCCCCGCCGTCGCCGCTCTACGAGGGCGGCGACGCGCGCGACGCCCCCTTTTTCGCTTCCGGCCCGCCCCTCTTCGGCGGCGAGGGCCCCCAAGAGATCGACCCCGGCGCGTGGGACGCGCTCGGCCGCAACGCGGCGGCCACTGCCGATTCGGGCGACGACGACGGCCCGCCTAGGTGGGACCCCTCCGCCGCGCTGGCGAGGGACGCCGAGCCCGCCGCCGCCCCCTGTTTCGCCGACGACGGCCCCAGCGTGGACGATGAGGCCCTGCTGCGGCGCGACGCGGCGGCCGCCGCCGCTCGCGCGACCACTCTCGCTGCCTCGGCGACCCCAGCCTCCCTGCGCCGCGCCCTGGCCGAGGCCGGCGGCGCAAACGACCAGCTTCGCGCGCGCTTGCGCGAGCTGGGCGCCCGGCTGACGGCTTCCCGGGAGGCGGTAGCCGCGGCCGACGGCCTGCGCGCGGGCGCCACTGGCCGCGCGCCCGGCGCCGACGCCCTGGTCGCTGCCGCGCTCACCGCCGAGCGCGCGGCCCAGGACGAGCGCAATGCGGCCGCCCTGGCCGCGCTGCAGGCCAAGGACGACGCGCTGGCCGCGCTGACGGCGCGCGTCGCCGACGCGGACGCGGCGGCGCGGCAAGCGGTCGAGCGCGCGGCGGCGGCCGAGTCCGACAGAGACACCGCGCGCGCCGACGCCGAGGCCGCGCTGCAGGCGCGCGACGCGGCCGAAAACGCGGGGGCGAGGGCGTCGGCGCGGATGGCGGGGCTCGAGGCAGAACTGGCCGCGAGGCCTCCGCGCGAGCTCGCGGCCGCCACCCAGACCGGCGATGAGGGCGAGGACTCGGAAAGAGTCATTCAGTTGCAGGCGGAGCTCCAATCCATCAACGTTCGCGCCGCCGCCGATGCGGCGTCGGCGCGCGACGCTGTCGCCGCGGCCGAGGCGCGCGCGGCGGCCGCCGAGGCGGTGTTGCGGGTTCGGCGCCAGGCGTCGGACGACGACGACGAAGATGGCTCCTCCTGCCTGGCCGGCGAGGCCGCGGCCGCGCAGCGCGCCGCGCTCGACGCGGCGCACGCCGCCGCCGCACGCGCGCGCGCGCGCGCCGCGGCCGCCGAGGCCGAGTCGCGATCCCTGGCCGACGAACTCGACGCCGAGCGCGCCGCCGTCGCCCGTCTCACAGCCCGCCTGGCGGCATCATCTGAAGACGGCGCCGCGGACGGCGACGCCGCGCTCGCCGCCGAGCGCGGCGCGCGCGCGCGCGCGGAACGCGCCCTGGCCGACGCCCTCGCCCGCCGCTCGTCCGACCACGGCAGCGCCGACGCTCTCGCCGCCTCCCAAAGCGAGGCCGCCACCGCACGACGCGCGGCCGACGCGGCGAGCGCGCGCGAGGGGCGCCTGCGCGCCGCGCTCGCCGCGGCCGACGCGCGCGCGGCGGCCGCCGCGGCCGACACCAAGCGCGCGCTCACTCTCGACGCGGTCGCCAAAAAGGGCGACGCGCTCGCGGTGCGCATCCACGCCGCGGCCGCGGGCCTCGAAGCTGGGGCCGGAGCGGCGGCCACGGCCGCCGACGCCGCAGCCACCGACCTGGACGCCGCTTCCGTTGCCGCTGCCCGCGTCTCCGCCGCCGAGGACGACGCTCACCGCTTGGCCACCCGGCTGCGCGAGGTGGCGGACGCGTCGGCGCGCGACGCGGCCGCCGCGGCGGCGCGCGCGGAAGCGGCCGACTCGGAGTTGGCGACCGAGAGGGCGCGGGGAGCGGCCGCGTCGGCCGCGGCCAAGGCCGCGTTCCGGCGGTACCGGGCCGCGAGGCTGGCGGACGGTGCGAGGCTCGAGGCGGCTGCGTTTGCCGCGGCGCCTGCTGGAGGGGACGCGTGCGCGCCGCCGCCACCTGACGCGCCGTTCTCGCCACCGCTGCACTCGGTGACAGCCTCCGAGGAAGTGGAAGCCGCCGCCGCCGCCGACGCGGTCACCGCCGCAGACCGCGAGGCGCGCGTGCAGGGCGCGCTCGCGGCGTGGGCGCGCGACGCGGCGGCGGCCGAAAAGGCGACGAAGCTCAAGGTCAAGCTGGAGGCCGCGCTGGAAGAAGCGTTCGCCGCCAAGGCCGACGCTCACGCCGCTCGCGACGCGGCTCGGCGCGCGGCGGCCGACGCGGCGGCCGTGCCCTCGCGGGGCGGCGACGCCTCGCCGCGCGCCATGCGCGCCGCGTTGGATGCCGAGCGCGCGGCGAGGGCGGAAGCCGAGGCGCGCGCGGCGCGCTTCAAGGCGCGCGCCGCGGAAGCGGCCGCCGCGGCGGCCGCGGCCGACTCGCGCGCGCGCGACGCGGCGGCCGCCGTCGACCGCGCGCGTCAGCTGGAGCAGCAGGTGGCGGAGAGGGATGGAGCCCTGGCCGCTCTGCGCGCGCGCGCCGGGGCGCTCGCCAACCAGCTCGCGGCGAGCCCCCGCGCCTCGGCGTGCGGTGGAGACGGCCTCGCCCCCGCGCGCGCCGCCTTGCGCGCCGCCCTGCGCGCCACAGCCGCCCTGCGCGCCGCCGCCGACGCCGCGGGCCGGCTGGGCGGCGGCGCGCCGGCGCCGCTCGACCCCGCCGCCGCCGCCCGCTTGTCTGGCCTCTCCCCCGCCGAAGTCGCCGACCTGCTCGGCGCCCCGCCAGCGACCGCGGCCACCGACCTGGAGGCGCGCGTGGAGAAAGCGTTGGACGCCGCGGCCGCAGGCGGCCTCCTGGCCCCCGTCGCCGACGCCGCGGCCGCCGTCGCGGCCGACGCGGAAGGCGCCGAGCGCGCGCTCGCCGACGCCATGGCCCGCGCGGTGGGGGTGTGAGCGTGTGACAGAGAGTCGTCGAGTCAGGCCGTCCGCCCGCCTCACTCTCTCGCCTCGCGGCGCGTCGCCCGCCGATGCCCGCCCGCCCCTGACGCCCATTCTCTCTAAAATGCGCGTGGCCGCCGCGGCGCGCGGCGCGCCGCCGCCCGCCGCTGCGCGCCGCCCGCCGCCGCGGCGACCGCGCATTCGCGCCGCCGGCCCCCCCCTCCCCCCCATTCGCGCCCGCAACGACGACGAGGACGACGGTTTTTTCGACGACGGCGACGGCGACGGCTTCTGGGGCGGCGACGAGGGCGCCCCGCCCGCGACGGCTGCCGAGCCCGCGGTCGCCGAAGCGGAGGCGGCGCCCGCGCCCGCGCCGCGGCGCAAGAAAAAGACAAAGAGCGCGGCGCGCAAAGTGGCGGCCGCGGCCGAGGCGGCCCCCGCGGGCGGGCCCCCCCCCCCCCCCCGGCCCGCGTCCGCACCCCCCTCGCCTACTCTGACGCCGACACCGCCAAGCTCGCGCACGCCCTGGACGAGTGGGCCGCCGCCGACGCTGGCGCGTACGCGCAACCGCGGGCGGCGGGGCAGCCGTGGCGGTCGATGACGCCGCGCGACGCGCTCGGCGCGGGCTGGCGCGAGCTCCAGCGCCGCCTCGACCACGAGTCGCTCGTCCCCCCCATGGGCGGCGCCCACATCAGCTACGCGAGGCTGCTGGAGCTGCTGGCGTCGCGGTGCGTGCACCGGCTCACCATCCTCGGCGGCGGCCGAGCCGCGCTCGTCGAGGTGCCCGTCGAGGGCTACGCGGTCGACTACTCGTCCGCCGGCTACGACGCCCTCGAGCGCGGCATGCTGCGCGGGCGGGGGCTGCCGCCGTGGTCGACGGAGGTCACCCGGTTCTGGTGCGACCTCCCCGGCGACGTGTGGGAGGCCGGCACCCTCGTCCGCCTGGTCAAAGACAACGCCGCCCCCGTCATCGGCGCCGACGGCACGGTGCGGCCCAAGGACATGTCGCTCGCCGACACGGCGCCGACGACGGACCTGGTGGTAGCGCCGCCGTACAAAGCCTTTGCCTTCGCCGCCTCGCTCAAGGGCTCCGCCATCCCCATCGCGGCGTTGCTCGGCATCAGGCTGGCGACCGGCATCATCGGCGCGCTCCGGCGCGCCATGGGCAAGGGGCCGGCCGACCCCGAGGTGGACGACCTCCTTGGCGAACTCGGCCGCTCCCCCGCCATGCAGTTCAACGTCCCCCTGCCCGGCGGCGGCGCGGCCGACACAGGCGTGCGCTACACCGACGTGGCGGGCGTGGACCACGTGCTGGCCCGGGTGCGGGAAGTCGTCTCCATGCTGCTCGGCGGCGACGCGCGGTACGCGGCGATCGGCGCGGCCCCCCCCCGCGGCCTCCTCTTTGCCGGCCCGCCCGGCACTGGCAAGACCCTGCTCGCGCGCGCCATGGCGGGGGAGGCCGGCGTGCCGTTCTACGCGTGTTCGGGGTCCGACTTTGTCGAAATGTACGCGGGCGTCGCCGCGGCACGCGTGCGTGACCTGTTCAAGCTCGCGCGCAAAACCGCGCCCTCGATCATCTTCATCGACGAGATCGACGCGATCGCGCGCTCGCGCTCCCTCAACTCGGGGTCGGACCCCGGGTCGGTGGAGCGGGAGCAGGGCCTCCTGCAAATGCTCGTCGAGATGGACGGCTTCTCCCGCGAAGACCGCGTCCTCGTCATTGGCGCCACCAACCTGATCGACACCCTGGACCCCGCCGTGCTGCGGCCGGGGCGCTTCACGTTTACGCTGCGCATGGACGCGCCGCGGGCCGAGTCGAGGTTGAAGATTTTGAAGGTGCACGCGGCCGGCAAACCTATCGACCGGTCCCCCTCCACCGACCGCCCCGGCGGCGACGGCCTCCTGTGGCGCGTTGCCAAGAAGACGGGCGGGTGGTCGGGCGCGGAACTGGCCAACCTGATGAACGAGGCCGCTATCCTCATGGTGCGCCACGACAAGGACGAGATCGATTGGCCCATCCTCGTGGAGGCCATCGACAAGCGGGAGATGCTGGACGCGCCGTCGCGCATGCCGGCGGGGGAGGCGCTGCGGCGGTTGGCGACGGTGCACGCGGCGCGCGCGGTCGCCGCGCGGCTCGTGCCTGGGTTTCCCCGGGTTGACGCCGTCGGGGTCGACGGCAGGGGGGCCATGGCGGCCCGCATCAAGTTTGACGCGGTCGACTACCGGACCGACGGCGACGCGGTCATCGCGTCCGCGTTTGGCGGCGGCGACCCCGACCGCGCGCGGCCGCCGCCGATGCTCCCCGGGGTGGCGCTGCCGCTGTCGCCCTATGAAGTCGCGTGCGCGGCCCTCGTGCCGTTGCTCGTGCCGCGCGCGGCGGAGCTGATCCTGTTCGGGCCGGACGGCGCGACGCTCGCGACGGCGCGCGAAGTCGCCGCCGCGGGCGACTATGCGCACTGGCTCGCCACCACCTCCGCCATGCACCCCGGCGTCCGTTCAACCACGCGGGCCACTGCCCTCATCACCGACGCCGGCGACGACCCGCTGACGGCCGCCCGGTCGGCGGCGGGCGCGGCCGCCGGCGCGGCGCTCCAGGCCGCCGCCTGGGCGCGCGCGCGCGCGCTCGTGCGCGCGTGGCGCCCCGCGGTCGACGCCATCGCGGGTGCGTTGTTGGCGTCGCCGGAGCTGGCCATTGACGGGGACGAGCTGGCGCGGCTGATGGAGGCGCACCCGCCACCGCGGGTCGCCGCGCGGGTGCCGGGCGGCGCGGCCGCCGGCGCGGCCGCGTTCCGCCGGTCGGCCGGCGCCGGCAAGCCCGGCGCCGCCATCTTCGGCTCCACCCCGCCCTCGCCTCTCGCCGACGCCTTCGCCGGCGACGGCGTCGACCTGGCCTCCCCCGCCGCCGCGACCGCGCTCGCTGCCGTCGCCGGCGCGCTCGGCAGCGCCGACCTGACCGCCGCCGGCCTGCCCGCGGCTGCACGCGCGCGTTTACTCGACGCGTTGCGCGACCCGGTGGAGGCGGCACGGCTCGCGGCGCAGCGCCTGTACTCGACGACCGACGACGCGCCGTTTCCGCCGCCGCCCGCGGGAGGGGGGGAGGACAAAGGGGCGGGGCTGGCCGCCTGGGCGCCGGCGCTGGGCGGCCCTCCGTTCATGCGGGGGCGGGGATGAGAGAATGGGAGGGGCGTGTGAACTTTTTGGGGCGTGTGAACTTTCTGGGGCGTCGGATGACGGGGGCGGTTGAGCGTCGACGGCGCGCGGCGCCCACACCGCCACCACCCTTTCCCTCTCTCCCCCGCCCGGTCCCTTTGGTCAGGTCATTGCCGTGGCCCGGCTCCACCACTCCACACGCGCCACTAGCCCCCACTAGCCGCCCCAATGCGCGTCGCCGCCTCGGCGCTCGCGCTCCTGCTCCTCGTCGCCGCCGCGGCCGCCTCCCCCGTGCCCAGGCGCGCAGTGACCGCGGCTGAGCTTGCCAGTGCGTGGAGAGAGCAGAGGGCGCGGAAAAGGCGCCGCTTCTGTCGCCGCGCGTGTTCCAACCTCCGTTGCCCCCACCCCTCTTCCTGCAGCCTCCCTCGCCTCGGACGGCCACTCGCTCGTCTCCATCGCGCCCGCCACCGAGGCTGAAGCGGCGCAGGCGGCCAACCTGCTGCCCGCGCTGCAGTCGCTGGTCGCGAGCGCGGCGCGCGCCGTGTCGACCGCCGCGCCCGGCGCGACGGCGGGCGCGGGCCAGGTGGCGCAAGCGGCGGCCGCGCTGGCTGGGGCGGCGGTGACGCAGCAGAGCTTTGCGGCGGCGAAAGCGGCGGCCGCGCCGGCGGCGCCGGCGGCCGCGCCGGCGACCGCGCCGGCGGCCGCGCCAGCGGTCGCGCCGGCGTCGACCGCGGTCGACGCGTTGTTGAGCGCCATGGCGGCCGCGGTCAAGCCTATCGCCGCGGCCGCGCCGGCCGCGGCGCCGGTGGCAGGGTCGGCGGTCGCCGCCCCCCTCCAGGCCAAGCCCGCCGTCGCGCCGGTCGCCGCCGTCCAGGCCGCGCCGGTCGCGGCCGTCCAGGCCGCGCCTGCTGCCACCACCGACCCCGACGCCACGGCCGCAGTCGCGGCCGTGGAAAACGCGCTCCGCGCCGCTGCGACCGAGCCCGCCGCGCGCGCCGGCCTCGACCCCGGCTCCGATTCGGCGCGCGTCGCCGACCTCACGGCCGAGCTGGCTTCCACCCTGGCCAAGTACTCGCCCACCGCTGCGGACAACATTTGGAAGGCGGTCGCGTCCGTGGCGCGCGACGACTGAACAGGAAGGAGGAATTGGGTTGGGCGGCGCGTTCCCGGCTCCCTCCCCAGCCCGCTCGTCGCATGTCGCGGCGCAGGGCGGCGGGCGAGCCGGGGCGGGCGGGGCTGCGGCACGGTTGTGTGAAACCGCCCGCGCCAACGTGCGGCGCGTCGGCCACACCCAGCCAGGGCGCCGCCCCGGCGCCCCGCTTGTCTCTCCAGGCCGCGCCCACACTCGCTCCTCCCCCACCATCATGCTCTTCGCCCGCGGCGCCCCGTCGGCCGCGCGGCATGCGGGCGCCGCCGCGCGCCGCGTGTGGGGCGACGCGGGCGCGGCCGCCAGGGGGGCCGACCTGTTTTACGACTCGCGCGTGGAGCAGGTGTGTGGGAAGGAGCGCGGGAGCGGGCACTCGGCTCACGCGCGGCTAGCCGTCCGCGCGCCCCGACCCCGCGCCCCTCCCCTCCCCTCCCCCCCCCACCGCAGTACGCGCTGCAGCCCGTGGAGCAGCTCTCCCTGCGCTCCATGCTCGACTCCGGCCGCGCCGCCGCGCGCGACGGGTCGGGCGCGCTGCTGCTCGCGTCGGCGCGCCGCGTCCAGGCCGACCTCCCGCGCCGCCTCGCGCGCCGGCTCATGGACCTGCAACTGTTGCCCTTCATCGCGGTCAGCAACCCCCACATCCGGGCCGTGTACGATTCCTACAGGCTCGCGTTCGACACGATCACCGCGCTGCCCCCCGTCGAGACGGCGGCCGCCAACGCGGAGTTCACCGCCCTGCTCAAGCGCCTTGTGGACGAGCATGGTGTGTGTGAGAGAGAGAGGGAGAGGGGGGGGAGAAGAGGGAGAGACCTTCCTCACCTTTCCCTCCTCCCTCCTCAGCCCCCATGCTCGACCTGCTCGCCGCCGGCCTGCGCGAGGTCACCGTCCGCCCGTTCACCGGGCCGAGGCTGGACCTGGACGCGTTCCTGGAGGCGATGTTGAGGTCGCGCGTGTCGCGCCGCGTGCTCGCGGAGCACCACATCGGCCTCGCGTCCCCCCGCCCCGGCCACGTGGGCGCGGTGTGTGCGGCCGTGGATTTGGCGGACGCGGTGCATCACGCCGCTGCCCGCACGCGGCAGGCGTGCGTCGAGGCGTACGGCGTCGCGCCGTCCGTCGTCGTCGACGCCCCCGCCGCCCCCGCCATCCCCCACATCCCCGCCCACGTCGACTACTGCCTGCACGAGCTGCTCAAAAACGCGGCCCGGGCCACGGTGGAGGCCGCGCTGCGGCGAGCGGGGACGCGCACGGTGCCCCCCACCGCCCTGCCCCCGGTCCGCGTGCGCGTGTGCGACGCGCCGGGGGACGGCGGCGCGGCGACCGTGGTCGTGTCGGATGAAGGAGGCGGGGTGCCGGACGGCGACCTGGGCAGGGTGTGGCGCTTCGGGTTTACGACGGTCCCCGCCGACGGCCTCGGCGGCGGGGGGGACCCCCTCGCCGCCGCCTCGGCGGGCGGTGGCGACGCTCGGTACAGGTTGGCGGGCCTGGGCTTCGGCCTGCCGCTCTCCCGGCTCTACGCGCGCTACTTTGGCGGCGACCTGCGCCTCGTCTCTCTCAGGGGCCACGGCGTGGACGCGTTCCTGACGCTGCCGCACCTCGTCGGCGACTGGGTGGAAGCTGGAGGGGACGACGTGGTGGGCGGGCGGGGGGGCGGGGCGGGGCGGGGCGGCGCCGCGCTTCCGTGACGCGCTTCCCGACCCCAACCCCAACCCGACCCCAACCCTAACCGCCGCGCTGTTTCCGTGGCGCGCCGGTTTCGTCTCCCGCCGCACAACGCTCGCCGGCGGCCCGCCGGCGCCCCGCTCCCGCCACCCGTTTCCGCCCTCCTCCATGGCCCGGGCCCGGCCCCGGCCGCCGTCGGCGCCCGGGTGGCGCGCGAGCGACGCGGGCGCGCGGGCGGGCGCCCTGCGGCGCGCGGCGACGACCGCCCAGGCCGACCTCGCCACGCTGCGCGCGTCCCAGGCCGCGTACGCGGCCGCGCTGGACGCGCAGGTGGCGGAAAAGGCGGCGGCGGAGCGGGAGGCGGCGACGGCCGCGGCCGCGCGCGAGCGCGCGCTCGACGCCGCGGCGGCCACGGCGGCGGCGCGCGAGGCGGCCGAGGTGGCGCGCGAGCGAGGCGCGCGGGCGACGGCGGGCGGCGGCGTCGTCGTGGTCGCGCGCGCGGCGCCGCCGGCGCGGACGCCGCCGCCGCCGCCGCGCGCCCCGCAGCTGCCCGTCGCCGCCGCCCCGGCCACCTGCTCCTGTGGCGCTGCCGCCGCCGTGGCCGAGCTGGCGGCCGAGGTGCGGCTGATGCGGGCGGCCCTGGTCGGCGCGCCGCACGCGGCGGCCCCTCCCTCTGCGCCGCCGCGGCCGCCGCAGCGCCCCCTGCTGCGCGCCTCCTCCCGCCTGCTGCCCGCCGACGGGTGCTCCATCCCCGATTGGGCGGCCACCGCGCCCGCTGAGCGTCAGGCGGTTGGAGCGCCTGCGCAACGCCCGCGCCCGCGCCCGCCCGCGCGCCGCGCGCCGCCCACGTGCAAGGCGCCCCGCTGGCGCTCGTGAGGCATTGATTTCGTGTGGTGGCATGTTTGCACAAAGCTGGCGCATTCTCTCCCCTCCAGAGAGGCGGCGGCGCCGCGGCGCACCCAAAACCGCCGCGCGCGCCCC
>Ga0315289_10011145_pt1 | contig 12765 bp, 10 predicted proteins | sample YL17G11_40_MG_FD_203452 | JGI IMG/M metagenome (GOLD analysis project Ga0315289, IMG submission 203452) | Sediment microbial communities from Yellowstone Lake, YNP, Wyoming, USA - YL17G11_40 | ecosystem: Environmental > Aquatic > Freshwater > Lake > Sediment | place: USA: Wyoming | collected...
CCCGCTGGAGAGCGACCGCCGGGCGGCTTCCCGGACGGCGCCCGGCCCACGGCTTTAGCTGCCTGTAAAAACGCAGAAACAGTTCGCCGGAGTCATCGGGGGTCGGCCAGCGAGTGGCCACCACCGTCGAGGCTCCCGCCGCCAGCCAGGCCCTGGTCAAGCCCATCAAGCCGACGCCCGGCAGGGTTTCCCCCTGGGCGGAACTACAGCCGCTCAGCACCACCAGGTGCGGCGCCAGGCGCTGATGAGCGATCTCCAGCGGGCTGAACAGCTCGACATCACCGCTGGGCAGCAGACTCAGGGCGATCAAGCCCCGCTGACGCTCGGAGGAGAGCACGTGGGTGGCGAAGTGAACTACTGCCGGGCGCTGCTCCAGGCTCCTGAGTACTGTCTCGCGCGAGGCCTTTGCCCCCTCCAGCAAAGAGGGTCGTGAACTGGACGCGGCCCAGAGCTGCGCGCAGGCGCGGATCTCCCGCCCGCTGCCCGCCAGCCGCGGGAGCTCCACCGGGCGCCGGCCGCCGCGTGACGCCGCGGGAGGCCCTCCCCAGCGCGGGTCCGCGGTGTTGTATACCGGATCCCCCACGCCGACAAAGGCGCCCTCCGCGGAGCGATCGCGAGCGGGTCGCTCCCGGCTCGCCACCAGCAGGTGAGCGCTGGGCACAACCTGGAGCGAATGGCGCTCGATCAGGAACGTGGGCCTGCCCGACCGGGAAACCTCAGGCAGCGCAGCAAAGGGCAGCTCGAACAGAACGTCGTCCAGCGCCAACAGCCAATGAGCCTTCGACCGGGTAGGCTCCTTCAGCCCACCGCAGAGCTCCCCGTAAAGGCGCTCGCCCAGCGTGAGCGCCTCGGCGGAACCCCGCTGGAGGGCCTCCCCGAACTGCCTGACGTAGTCCCGGAAATGGGAGCGTGAAGGCAGCCGGTGGAGTTCCAGACCGGCCCGGGTCACGCCCCAAACATAGGACTGCGGCTCGGCCAGATGGAAGCTCAGCAGGGCCTCATCCGCGCCGAGAACTCGCTGGGTACGCGCGAGCAGGTCCGCCCCGCTGCGGGCGCTCTCGACCGGTCGGCAGAAATCCAGCCCCGCCCGGGCTTCCATCTCCGTCAGCCGATAGTGGAGCTCACGCAGACGGTTCGTGGCCGGGGGTGAATCCCCCGCGACCACCTCCAGTTCCGCCGCCCGCAGCCGCGCCAGCGTCTCGCCGTAGTCCGGCGGAAGCTCCTGGCGCCACTCCTCGGGCGCAGCCATCAGAGCGCGCAAGCTGTAAGCCCTATTCTCCTCAGCCACTTCGAAGGTTTCGCGCACCCGCTGTCGATCGCCAGCGGCGAAGTAGAGGCGGTTGCCGGCGTCGATGAACGACGAGTAGACCTCTTGGAGACCAGCTTCCAGGCTGACACGAACCGGATCGGCCGGCAAAACCTCCGGCCGCCAGTGGCGGGCCGATGCCACTGACACACGGAGATCCGCCAGCGCTTCCGGCAGCCTGCCTTGCGCCAACCTCACCCGGCCACGCTCATGGTACAACTGCCAGGCCGGAAGCACCTTAGGCGAACTGTCCGCCAGCGCGACGGCTTGATCCAGCAGCGCAGCGGCTGACTTCAGGTCGCCCTGGGCCATCCGCAACATGCCCAGCATACGGTACGACGTCAGGAGCGCCTTGTCGCGGGTGAACTTGCGAAGCCGGTAGGCCTCCAGGAGGGCGCGTTCGGCGGCCTCCAGCGACCCTGCGCGCAGCATTTCATATCCGAGATGGCTCCAGGCCAGGGCCAAGCTGGCGGAATCCCCCCTGCGGTCGGCTTCCCATATAGCTTCCCGGAAGAGTTGAATGGCCTCTTCCATCCGACCGGTGCGTGCGCGCAGTTTCCCAAGCTGGGTCAACAGTTTAGGCCTGTATTCCGGCGCCGGCCGGCCTTCCAGCCAGCTCAGGCCTGCCTCGGCGGACTCGACCGCCGAGTTGATTTCCCCCATCTCCATGTACAGCGCCGAGATGTTGGACGCGAGACCTGCAACAGCCACCCAGTCGTTATTCCTGATGGCTAAGTCCCTGGCAGCCAAGTAGCTGGCCATGCCGTCCCGATACCTGAACGCCGCCACGCGACAGGCGCCCAGACCGCCCAAGAAGCGGATGGCAAACGCCTCATCCGCGTCTCTGGTGGCGCCGTCCAGACCACTTTGGTATCTGTCGGCTGCGGCCGAGTACAGTCCCGCCTGAAAAAGCCCGGTAGCCTCAGTGTATAGCTGGCGCACGCGCTGCCTGGCCGCCGCCTGGTGGGCTTTGGGCGCTGGCTTGGGCAGGGGAGTTGATGTGAATCGCGCCAGCGTGCCGGCACATGCCAGCACGATCAGAATGCCCAGCGGCGCGAGTGTGAGTGATGCCCAGCGCTTCTTAAGCCCCGGCTTGTGGAACATGGCCTCTCGTGTCCCAGCCGGTACCCCGTCGGGGGTACTACCAGGGAATGATACCAGACTTTGGCGGGAGAAACTCAGATTTCTCACTCTTTTCTGTCTTGCCGAGGGGGATGCTGAAAAACGCCCGGAACCGCTCCCTGACGGTCGCGGCTCGGAACCAGTCTTGTTGACAGTGAAGCACTTTCCGAGCCGCGCGCGTTAGCAAGCGGTCCGGAGTGGGCGTTTTTCAGCACCCTCTGAGGGCCGTCGGGTGGGATATTCGGCTGGTGATCCGGGCGGCACGCTCCGCTGGAGGCGCCACCCGGAATCATACCAGGTCGTCAGATGCTGCCTAGCGGCAGTCGTGGTGATCTTTCCGTAGGTTAAGCACGCGCCAGCGTTGCGCGTCGGTGTCGCTGTCGGCTCAGCCTCCCCTCACAGCCACGGTGGAGGGGGGAGGATGATAATGATCGGGTCTGGTTCCATGTTCACCTCGGGGTTGGGCAAACCCAACCCGCGTCTTGAGGTTAGGGGGGCCACGGGAGCGGCAGGGCCAACCGGCGGGTTTAGCTTGGGTAAAGAAACGACTTATTGAATTACCAGGCAGGTGAACGGCGTCCTTCGGACTCAGGTACACTGAGCACCTGGAGAGTCTATGAACCGACGTGAAGCCCTGCGCTTAATGGCCGGCGGCGCGGTGGCCGGCTGGGGAGGCGCGGCGGCGCGCCAGCGACCCAACATCGTCCTGATCATGGCCGACGACATGGGCTTCAGCGACCTGGGCTGCTACGGCTCGGAGATCTCGACGCCGAACCTGGACCGCTTGGCCCACCAGGGCGTTCGCTTCACGCAGTTTTACAACACTGCGCGCTGCTGCCCTACGCGGGCCGCGCTGCTGACCGGACTCTACAACCACCAGGCCGGCGTGGGGCACATGGTGGCGGATCGCGGGGTACCTTCCTACCAGGGCTACCTCAACGACCGTTGCGTCACCCTCGCCGAGACCCTGCGCCAGGGCGGCTATCACGCGCTCATGTCCGGCAAATGGCATGTCGGCGAGAACCGGCCGCACTGGCCCACCGACCGCGGCTTTGAGCGCTACTTCGGCCTGATCAGCGGCGCCACGAACTACTTTCGGCTGGATGAGGGCCGCCAGATGGCCCTCGACGACCAGCCCTACACGCCCCCGCGGGAAGGCTTCTACATCACCGACGCCTTCACGGATCACGCGCTGAAGTTCATTGACGAGTATGGCCGGAGGGACCGGCCGTTTTTCCTCTACCTGGCTTATACGGCGCCGCACTGGCCGCTGCACGCTCTGCCCGCCGAGATCGCCAAGTATCGCGGCAGGTACAGGCTGGGTTGGGACGCCCTGCGGCGAGCGCGCCACGCGCGGATGATCCGCATGGGGATCGTCGAGCGGCGCTGGCCGCTCACCCCGCGCGACAGCAGCGCTCCGGCCTGGGAGGAGGTCGCCGACAAGGAGGCCCGGGATCTGAAAATGGCCGTGTACGCCGCCCAGATCGACCGTCTGGACCAGGGCGTCGGCCGGGTGCTCCGCAAACTCGCGGAGATCGGCGCCCAGGAGAACACCCTGGTGATGTTTCTGGCCGACAACGGCGGCTGCGCCGAGGAGGTGGATCGCGGCAAACCCGGCGTGCCGCCCGGAAGCGCCGATTCATTCATGAGCTACGGCCTGCCCTGGGCCAACGCCAGCAATACGCCCTTCCGGCTATACAAGCATTGGGTGCATGAGGGAGGCATCGCCACCCCCTTCATCGCCCGCTGGCCCGCGGTGATGGGGCGCGGGAACACGATCACTCACCAAGTCGGCCACATCATCGACGTGATGTCCACCTGCCTGGAGGTGGCCGGCGTCGAATATCCAAAGACCTACCAGGGGCGGGAGATCCTGCCGCTGGAAGGCAAGAGCCTGCTGCCAGTGCTGCAAGGGCGCCAGCGCCAGGGCCACGAGTTCTTGTCTTGGGAGCACGAAGGCAACCGGGCCGTCCGCCAGGGCCGCTGGAAACTGGTCTCGCGCCACCCGGGCGGCTGGGAATTGTACGATCTGGAAGCCGACCGCACCGAACTGACCAACCTGGCGGACAAGCATCCCGACAAGGTGCGCGAACTCAGCCAGCAGTACGAGCGCTGGGCCGCGCGTTGCGGCGTGGCGCCGTTCGACAAACTGCCCAAGAAGGGCGGGTAGGGGCAGAGGAAAGGTCAGGCCGCGTAGCGGATGACCTCGATCTCGGCGCGCTCGTCGGTGGACGACAGGATCCGCTCGACTTGCTGCATCACCCCGTGAGCCAGCACGTACTCCTCACAGGTGGAACACTGCATGACGGGCAGGTCTCGCACGATCACGATGGAGCGGTCCCCCAACTTGAAGGGCAAGTCACTCACTCGCTGCTGCATGTTCCCGCCGCAAATCCGGCAAGTCACGGCTGTCTCCTGATTCTCAAGTCATGGTCCCATTTGCCCGGGTCAGGAACGTATACGGTGACGATCCGAACGTTGTCCCCGGCCACATCGGTCGCAACCAGGACATGATGGCCGTCGGATCCACACGGGTATTCTACAGTACTGGCGACGGGTACCCCTGGTCGGCCTCTCTATCCATGCGTTGTGGGCAGGCCAAGAAGGGCGGGTAGCGCTTCGCTACCCCCAGAACTCCTCGCCGGGAGCCAGGTTCTTCCGGAGGAAGTCCCAGTTCAGATCCAGACCCAGCCCGGGTCCCGCAGGCACCCTGAGCAGCCCCTGGCGCACCTCGGGAGGGTTGCTCGCCGCCATGCTCTCGACATAACGGTTGGGCCGGCCCAGAGCGCTTTCCGAGCGGTAGAAGTTGTGGATCGAGGCGCCGAAATGAGCGTTGGCGTAGCACAGCACCAGCGAGCCTACGTTGTGCAGCGCCACCGGCGTGCGAGTGAGCGCGGCGTAGTCGGCGATCTTCCGGGTTCCGGTGATCCCTCCGGCAAAGGCCAGATCGGGGTGGATGATGTCGAGGGCCTGGTTGTCCAGGAAGGGGCGGAATCCGCGCACCAGCTCCAGTTTCTCGCCGGTGAGAATGGGGATGCGCGTGGAGCGTTTCAGCGCCATCCAGGCCTCCGAGTAGGGCGGGTTCAGGGCGTCTTCCAGGAACAGCGGGTTCATAGGCTCGACCGCCTTGGCGATGCCGATGGCGCTGGGGGTGTCGAATTCGTTGTGGCAGTGAACCGCGATGTCGATCTCATCGCCCACCGCCTCGCGCGCGTTGGCGTAGGCCCGGGCCACCCTGCGCAACTGCGAACTGTCCAGCGTGTTCGCGAAGCGCGCAGACGGCACGCCGACTACCGAGTCGATGCCGTTCTTGAAGGCCGTGAAGCCTTCCGGCTGCTGCTTGATGCGCTGCGCCCAGTCGCGGCAGGAGGCTGGGTCCAGCATGTTCAGCCCCAGGCCGTGCGAGTACATAGGGATGGCGTCGCGGAAGGGCCCGCCCAGCAGCACCGCGACAGGCAGCCCGGTGATCTTCCCAGCCAGGTCCCACAGCGCCATGTCGATGCCGCTGATGGTGGGGATGTGCGCCATGTAGGTGTGCATCAGCGTGGTCAGGTTGTGGAAATGGACCTCGATGGCGAGCGGATCGCGGCCGATGAGCAACTGCCGCATGGTATCGATGCGGGCGCGCGCCATGGGACCGGTGGCGCCGGCTTCGCCGTAGCCGGTCAGGCCCGCGTCCGTGTCGATGCGGATCAGGCAGTTGCCGGCGATGTTCTGCAAGGCCATGGCCTTGATGGCGGTGATCTTGACTTTGCCCTGGTAGGGCGCGGCCAGGGCCTGGTAGCGGGCCAGGAAGGAACCGGCGGGCAGGGCGACGGCCAGCCGGAAGAGATCGCGACGAGTCCATTTCGAGGGCATGGATGAAAGTGCCTCCGCAGAGTAAGCGTATCGCAGATGCGGGCAGGTAGGGCAGGCCCATGGCCTGCCGTCAGGGCTGGACGTCCGGCAGTAACTCGATGTGGTCGATGATGCCGATGACGGCGGTCTCGATGGGGGCCATGGGGCGGCCGACGCTGGAGAAGGCGCTGAAGCCTTCCGTGGTCAGCAGCACCTGCTCGCCGATGCCGGCCTGGACGGCGTCCACGGCCACCAGGGCGTCGCCGCGGTCGCTGCCGTCCAGGTTGAGCGGCTGCACCAGGAGCAGCTTTAGCCCCTCGTGGCTGGGGTGCTTGCGGGTGGCCACGACTTCGCCGATGACGCGAGCGATCAGCATGGGGCCCTCACTGGGAAAGAACTGGACCGCTCCCTGACGGTCGCGGCTCGGAAGGCGGTTCGGAGCCGCGCGCGTCAGCAAGCGGTTGCCTCTTCACATGCAGCTCATCCACGATGGCGACGATGGTGGCGTCGGTGACCACTTCGTCGGGCAGGAAAGCGAAGCTGGCCTCGCGCGCCCGCGTCCAGTAGATCAGCTCGCCGGCCCCGGCGCCCGTACAGTCGGTGCAGATGATACGCTTCCCGGTGTCTTCGAGCTCCGGGGTGACCGGCTGCACGACGAGGAGCCGCTGCCCTTTGAGGCTCTCATCCTTGACGGTGGCCCAGACCGAGCCCACCACGCGACCCAGTAACATGGCGGCTACTTCTTCTCGTCCAGGCTGACGTTGTCCACGATGCCCACGATGGCGGTGTCCACGGGCCTGTCCTTGCAACCCTCGGCTATGCGTGCCGTGCTGCCCGAGACCGCCAGGACGGTCTCCCGGTAGCCGGCGCCGACCGTATCCACCGCCACCACGTAGCCGGACTCATCCTTGCCTTCCGGGGAGACCGGCTTCAGCACCAGCAGCGTCTTGCCCTCCAGGCGAGGGTCCTTGCGGGTAGCGACCACCGTGCCCACAACGCGGGCGAGAATCATGCGATACCTTCCCCGCTCCCCGACTACTTCCCGCCGCCTTGGCTCTTGCCGATGGGCAGGGTGTCTTCCAGGCTGGGATGCGGCCGCGGGATCACGTGGACGGCGATCAGCTCGCCCACCCGGCGGGCGGCTGCGGCGCCCGCATCCGTGGCGGCACGCACAGCCGCCACGTCGCCCCGCACCAGAACGGTCACGTAGCCCGAACCGATCTTCTCCCAACCTATCAGGGTTACTTTGGCGGCCTTCACCATGGCGTCGGCGGCCTCGATCATGGCCACCAGACCGCGTGTCTCGATCAACCCCAGTGCTTCACCCATTCATCCTCCCAGAACCGCTCCCTAACGGTCGCGGCTCAGTCACGCCGCACTGCGCGCGCGGAGCGCGTCGTTGACCAGCCCAATCAGCTCCTCACGCGTCACCAGAAAACGCTCCCCCGGACCGCCCGCTTCCTCGGCGGCCAACGGGCAGCCCGCCTCCAGCCCGGCCCGGCACTGGATGCCGTAACGGGCCCGCGATTCAAACAGCTTCTCGACCTCCGAGCGGGGCAAGACCTTGGCGCCGCCCAGCAGCTCGGCCACCAGCGCGATCCGCGCGAAGTGCTCGACCGTCTCCATCCGGAAGTAAGCGCTCCAGATGTCCGGCCCGTAACACACGGCGCCGTGGTTGCCCATCAACAGCGCATCGTACTTCGGGATCAAGGGCAACATGGGCTGGAGGAGTTCCGGCGTTCCGGGCAGGCCATACTCCGCCAGGGGTACGCAACCCATCGCCAGGACCACCTCCGGCAACAAAGCCAGGTTCAGCGGCTTGCCGGCGCTGGCGTAGCCGGTGGCCACCGGCGGATGCACGTGCAACACCGAGCGCACGTCCGGCCGCAGGTTGTAGATCGCCAGGTGCATGGCGATCTCCGAAGTAAGCTCTTTCTGCCCGCTGATCTTGTTGCCCTGGAGATCGCAGATGATCAGGTCGTCGGGATGCATCAGGCCTTTCGACACCCCGGTCGGGGTGGCCAGGATGCGGTCCGGATCCAGGCGGACGGTGAGGTTGCCGTCGTTGGCGGCGATCCATCCTTTCTGCCAGATCAGGCGGCCAACCTCGACGATGTCCTGACGATGCTCCCGCTCGGTCTTGACCATCAGACCACTAGATTGTATCAGACGGGCCTCGCAGGCGGACTGGCGGTCGCCGGATTGTACAATGAAATGAAAGGTATGGACAGACGCCGGATGTGCCCGCATTGCCGGGCCTTCATCAAGTCGAGCGACCGGGTTTGCCCATACTGTGAGACCGCGGTCGGTCCCCGCGCGATCGACCGGCGCCAGCCGGGCGAGATCCTGGGCGGGCTCATCCCGCACGCGCGCTTCACCACCACGCTTATCCTGCTGCTGAATTTCGGCCTGTACGCGGCGACGGTCCTCCAGAGCATGCGCGCCGGCAATGCGGACGCCCTGTTCAACATCGACGGGCGGACGCTGTTCGACTTCGGCGCCAAGTACCGCCCCGCGGTTCAGCTCGGGCAGTGGTGGCGGCTGATCACCGCCGGCTTCCTGCACGGCGGCCTGCTGCACCTGTTGATGAACTCCTGGGTGCTGTTCGACCTGGGCGCGCAGGTCGAGGAGATGTACGGGCCCAGCCGGCTGATCGCGATCTACTTCCTGGGCACCGTGGGCGGGTTCTTCGCCAGCACGTGGTGGTTTGCGGGTCTCTCGATCGGCGCTTCGGCCGGGGTGTTCGGGCTGATCGGGGCGATGATCGCGCTGGGGCTGCGGCATCCGCTCGGGGCCGGGATCCGGGCCTTGTACATTCGCTGGGCGATCTACGGCCTGCTGCTGGGCTTGCTCCCCGGATTGCGGATAGACAATGCCGCCCACCTGGGCGGGCTGGCCGCCGGGTTCGCCTGCGGCTACGTGGCGGGTCTGCCCGAGGCGGTCCGGGGGTGGAAGGAGCGCTTCTGGCGCGCGGCGGCCGGCGTGTGCGTGTTCCTGACCGCCCTGGCGTTTTTCAATATGTACCTGTGGTTCGCCGGCAGCGGGACAAGCTGAAGAGGGTGCTGAAAAAGGCCCACTTCAAGGCCCGAGGACGACAAGCTAAAGCATGTCCCACAACGCCAAATCAGGCAATTGCGCGCCCACGTAGGACATGCTTCAGCTTGTCCAAGGCCTTTTTCAGCACCCTCTGAAGCTTGTCCTACCTGAACCCGCAGGCGGTGCGCTTGCCCTCGCGGTAAACCGCATACTCACACCGGTCGCCCTCGACCGAGGTTAAACGCACCGTCTCCAGCGCGCTGTTGCCGGCCAGCACCAGTGCCATGCGGGTGGCGTCCAGTGGATTCGGGGCCGCCAGAACGAGGGCCTCCTTTTCGGAAGCGTAGTCGTGGTCGCCCACGCGGAACTGGGCCCCCTGGTAAGTGAGGCCGAGGCGCTGCTGGAAGGCAGCCAGGGCGGAGTTGGTTTCCGGGCGGCCCACAAAGATCACATCGTGCCCTCGCAGTTCCTCTTCGGAGACCTCGAAGTCCTTGCGGAGGGGGACGGCGCTCTCAAACCAGTCAAGGAACTTCCGCTGCCACTGCTCGGCGGCGTAGCGGTTGGCGCCGGCGTCTTGAACGGTGCCATAGACCAGCAGGGCGGTGCGCAGGCGCTGCCCGAGGAGGGTGGGCATGTAGACGGGCTTGCTCTCGCTTCCGGGCAGCCCTTTGCCGTCCAGCCAAGTGGCGAAGAAGGGCTGCATGGAGCGGCCGGCGGCCTTGTCTGCCGCTTCGAGGAAGGCCTGAGCGGTCACGCTTCGCGTGGTGTGGGCGGCAAAGAAGTCCTTCATCAGGGCCAGGAAGCGGTCGTCGCCCAGCTCGCGGCGCAGCGCGTCAAGTAGCAGCACTCCTTTGTTCGCGGCCAGGTCGAACCAGTGTGCGGTTTGGGGAGTGCTGACCAGTGTGCGGAGAGGTTGATCGGCCTCGACGGCCGCGGTCAAGAACTGGGCCCGGTAGGCCTTCAGCTCCCGTTCCACATCCTCGGCGCCGAGCACGCGGTAGTAAGCCGCCGAGCCCGCGGACAGCCACAGCTCGGCGTCCGAAGCCGGCAGGATCCAGCCCTCCCAGAGCCGGTCTTTGTATGAGGGTTTCTTCGGCGCGGGTGGTTCTGGGTTTGCAGTGGGACCGCTCGCTGACGCTCGCGGCTCGGTTGGCGGGGTCGCGGTCAGTGCCGTCGGAAGCGGCTGGATGAGCCGGTAACCGGAAGAGTAGATGCCGGCGATTTGTGGATCGTTTTCCTGGTCCCGTGGCGAGGGCGTCCACTCGCGCTGGTTCGGCTTGCCGAAGACCGCCCAGCACATCAGGCGCGAGGCCAGGTCCGCGGTGGCGAGCTTGGCATCCAAGGAAGAGGACGAAACCAGGGGCGCCGTCCGAAATGCCAGGAAGCCGAACTGCTCGTCGATCTGGCCGCGGTACTGGCGGTACAACTCCTGCCACTTGACGTCACGTGGGGCAGGGACGAAAGGCACGTGCGTGGGCCGGCCTTTCGGGTCGGGTTGGTACTCCAGCCGCACGTCAAGGTCTTTGGTGTTGTTGCAGCCCCAGTAGAAGCCTTCAGTGCCGCCGAACCATTCGTTGCGGGAACTGCGGTAGAGTTTCGTCCGGTGGGTGCCGAGCTCCAGCATGGCGATCTCGTTATTCTTGGCGTCGGCGATGAGCCACTCGTTGGTGTAGAGGCCGTTGTTGTCGCGCATCAGGTGCTCGACCACCCGGTCGATGTCCGTGCCGTACTGAATGGCCTTGCGCGCCCGGAAGGAGATGGGCGTGCCGCGGATGTTGAATGGCGTCTGGCGGATGGTGGTCTCGGTCAGGACCACGCCGGCGTCGTTCTGGTAGTAGTCGGTGCCGCTCTGGATGCCGCCGGGGTAGCTCTGCATGAGCACGCGATGGCCGGTCTCCGGTTTGACGTCGAGCAGGACGTTGGTCAGCTCGGACAGGGAGAGGCCGGCCATGGTGATGTGGCCGATGATCATCTTGCCGTCGCGGGTGGCGGGCCGGGTGGCGGCAAAGGCGCTGCAACGTTGGGTGACCGGGACGCTGCCAGGCTTGGGGTACTCGGGCCGCTGGAGCTTGAGTCCCTCCAGGCCGGTGGGGGTTACGGACAATGCGCCTCTCAAGGTCCAAATCTCGATCAGAGTGTTCGCCGCCGCGATATCCATCAGATCGATGTCCCGGTTTAAAAACTTTGCCCCGGCGGCAGTGGCGCCGTCGGCGATGCCTTTCATCTCCTGAAGGATTTCGCTGTCGAAGCCGCGGAGGAACAAGGAGTCGGCGGTGGCCCTGGCAAAGTCCCAGGCGCGCTCTTTCGACTTGGGATCGAAACTCAGGGCGCAGCGGTTCAGGTACTGCTCGATCTCGCGCGCCAGCAGGCGCCCGTGCTGGTAGCCGCGCTCATAGGGCTGGCCCTCGATGTGGAGGTAAATCCAGCCGCCGACGGGGTAGCGGTAGGCCGGGCCGTAGGATTCCAGTGCCACGCGCGTGGGCCAGTCCGGTTCGGTGGAGAGCTCAGTCAGGTTAAGAGCGTCGAACCAAGCCCGTCCTCGGATCTGGCCTCCCAGGCCGGCGAAGACCACCACGCGATCTTCGGAACGCGTGGCGGTGAAGCGCAGCCGGACCTCGGTCCAATCGCGGGTGCCGCCCAGGGATTCCGAGTGGAGGTCGAAGGGGGCCGAGGCCATCGAGACCGCGGCGCCGATGGCCACCGGCGAGCGGTCCAGGTCGCGCACCTCCAGCCGCTCGGTGCGGACCCAGGCGCTCAGCTCGTAGCGCTTGCCGACGGATAGCGAGACCACGGGAGACCGGGCCGCGGCGTCGGAGCCTTCCGGCGACGATTCCAGGCGCAGCGAGACGCGGCCGTCCCGGGCGACGCGCTGATCAGCCGCGGCCGAGCCCCGCTCCACTACCCAACCGGCGGGCAGAGACCCGCTCACGCTTTCGAAGGAGCCGTTGAACTGAGGGCCCGCAGCGTGCAGTGCGGCCAGCGACACAACACCGACGAACGCGAAATGGACGCGTCTCATGAAACCTCCGTATGAGTTAGGGTACTACGCAGCGGCGGCGGGGGGACTGGCAAGCACACGGATGGCGGCCCGGCAGAAGGCCGGCAGGTCGTCGGGCTTGCGCGAGGTGACCAGGTTGCGGTCCACGACCACCTCGGCGTCTTCCCAGAGGCCGCCGGCGTTCACTACGTCGTCCTTGATCGCCGAGAAGCAGGTCACTCGCCGGCCACGGAGGATGCCCGCCGAGCACAGCACCCAACCGGCATGGCAGATGGCTGCCACCAGCTTGCCTTGCGCGTCCAGGTCCTTGACCAACTGGAGAGCTCTCCCGTAACGGCGGATATGATCGGGCGCGTAGCCACCCGGGACGACGACACCGTCAAAATCCCCCGCCGAGACTTGCTCGTAGGATTTCTCGCAGACGATCGGGTAGCCGTACTTGCCGTGATAGGTCTCGCCGGCCTTG
>Ga0315289_10011146_pt1 | contig 12765 bp, 9 predicted proteins | sample YL17G11_40_MG_FD_203452 | JGI IMG/M metagenome (GOLD analysis project Ga0315289, IMG submission 203452) | Sediment microbial communities from Yellowstone Lake, YNP, Wyoming, USA - YL17G11_40 | ecosystem: Environmental > Aquatic > Freshwater > Lake > Sediment | place: USA: Wyoming | collected...
GACCATGATTCGACAGCTTCCCCGATGTATTCATAATACTTTGCAGGGTCAAGCTGGTCAGCCACGATCTTGCCGTCTGGATCAACTATCCGTATTTTGCCATCATAGTGTTCGAGCCCGCCCTTAGCCGTCACCAAACCCATGTAATACGTGGGGAAGTTGCCGAAGTTTTGCACTTCCTCTTCTAACCCCTGCAAGCAGTTTTTAAACATTGAAATTGTCTTAAGCGTGATGTCTAAAGCTTCAGGCAGATTAGACAAAAGGTAGTCGGCGTTTTCCTTTGAGAGCGGCCATTTCGCGCCGCCAGGCACAATCCAGTCGCTGGAATGTATTTTTTTACCCGCTACTTTCTCTATTATTTCCTGTCCAAACTTGCGTAGTCTAATGCCCTGCTTAGCTAACTCAGGCTGTTTCTCTATTAAACCAAAAATGTTTCGCTCAGCTGGATCTGCGTCCATCCCTAGAAGTAAATCTGGAAAAGAGAGATGGAAAAAGTTCAGCGCATGTGACTGAATAAGCTGTCCCATGTGTATTAAGCGTCGCAGCATGATGGCGGTTCTAGGTACGCTCACCGCAACTATCTCGTCGCACGCCTTCGCTGAAGCCAACAGATGACTTACGGGGCAAATGCCACAAGATCTGGAAGTTATGCTGGGCATTTCGTAAAATGGGCGCCCCTCACAGAACTTCTCGAAACCCCTGAAGTCAACGACTTGGAATCGAGCCTCCTTAACAGAAGAATCCTCGTCAAGAAGGATAGTTACTTTTGCATGCCCCTCTATTCGCGTAACTGGACTTATCACAATTTCCTTATTCATTTTGCCTTCCCTTTCGTCAACCATATTTGGACCTGCCCTCCATATTGGGCGTCCTTCCAACCAATAATTCAGTTAACACATAGTTTATGAGATCCGCAGAGGGTGGACATCCAGGAATAAAATAATCCACTTTAACTACTTCGTGCAACGGATGAACCTTCTTCAGCAGTTTGGGAACATCCATTGGAATTTCAGCGCCCATATCAGAAAGATCAACAAATGCTCTTTTGAGGACAATTTTGTCACTCTCACGCCACGCGTTCCTTAACGCCGTAACGTTCCCTGTAACGGCACAGTCTCCAAGCGAAATCAGAATCTTCGTTCGAGCTCTCGCCTGTTTAAGCAGACTTAATTGTTCTTCATTTGCAACGGCACCTTCAATAAGGGTTACATCGACGTTTTCGGGGAAGACTTTTACGTCCACGATTGGGCTGTAAACCAGCTGAATCTTCTTAGCCAAATCCATGAGAAGCTCGTCTTGGTCGAGAAAAGACATGTGACAGCCTGAGCAGCCGCTTAGCCAGATGGTCGCCACTTTAGTTTTTTCTGTCGTCATCATTTATCGACTTCTCCTTGCCAAGATGAATTCAGCTATATCCTTACGTTTGGTGTGAGAGATAGGTTCCCCTTCGATGTAAATAGCGCCAACTGGACAAACTTTTGCGCACTTTCTGCATGAGGTGCAAGAGCAAGAATTAAGCCAAGGATCATCAAGATCCATTATGACCTGAGCGTCTTTTCCTCGCAGTTTCAGATCCAGCGTGTGAACGCCTTCTATTTCGTCGCAAACTCTTATGCAGCGCGTGCACAATATGCATCTATTCCGGTCGATAACAAGAAAATCATGAGTGGAATCAATCTCGTTGCTGGTCCAGTTCCGCTCGAACATAACGTGATCAACCCCTAGCTGATTCGCTAAGCTCTGCAGTTCGCAGTGGTCGTTAGCCACACAAACAGAACATATGTGAGTTCTTTCTGCAAGCAGCATTTGCACAGCCATTTTGCGGTATTCCTTGAGTTTATCCGATTGGGTTATAACCTCCATCCCGGTGCTGGCAGGCGTGATACAAGCTGGGAACAGCTTAGGTGACCCAAGGATTTCCACGAGACAAAGGCGACATCCGCCATAACTGGTCAAACCTTCCAAATTGCAGAGTGTGGGAATAATAATCCCGCTGTCCTTAGCGGCTTTCAGAATTGTTGTACCTTCTGGAACAGTAACTTCAACACCATCTATCTTCAATGTGACAGTTGAAACGCTCAAGGTTTACACCTCTTTCTCCTTTCTAAAACACTTCCCAGCGCGACAAGTCTTATCCACAATATGCTGAACATATTCATCCCTAAAGTAGCGCAGAGTTGTTATAACAGGGTTCGGTGCTGTTTGCCCAAGACCACAGAGACTGGCGTCCCTAATGTAAACACTAGATTTCTCTAACGTAGCCATATCTTCAAGTTTGCCGTTTCCCTCCGTGATTCCTTCAAATATTTCCTTTACTCGCGCAAGGCCTGCCCTGCATGGAGTGCATTTGCCACAGGACTCATCCACACAAAAGTCAGTGAAGAACTTTGCAGTGTCCACCATACAAGACTGATCATCAATTACAACAATCCCGCCGGAACCCATGATGGCTCCAACCTTTGTGAGGGAGTCATAGTCTATCGGGAGGTCTAGAAGATTTTCTGGGAGGCATCCGCCTGAGGGACCTCCAACCAATACCGCTTTAAACGTCCTCCCGTCTGGGACTCCACCGCCTATTTCGAACACCACTTCTCTCAGGGTGGTCCCCATTGGAACCTCTATGAGTCCAGGGTTGTTAATTTTCCCTGTTAGAGAGAAACATTTGGTTCCTGTGCATTTGGGCGTGCCGACTTTGGAAAACCATGCTCCGCCATTCTGCACTATTATGGGTATGTTTGCTAGCGTTTCCACGTTTTGTATGAGTGTTGGTTTGCCCCACAAGCCTGAATGAGCTGGGTACGGTGGACGCGGGCGAGGCATAGCCCTGCGACCCTCAACCGAAGCAAGTATGGCTGTCTCTTCACCTGCTACGAACGCTCCAGCCCCAAACCTAAGTTCAAGATCGAACTTGAAAGGTGTTTCGAGAATGTTTCCCCCTATGAGAGACATTGATCTTGCCTGAGCGATAGCTTTTTGCAGAGTTTCAATGGCCAACGGGTATTCGGCTCTTGCGTAAATGTAACCCTTTTCCGCGCCTATGGCATAAGCAGCTATGAGCATGCCTTCAAGTATCGCGTGTGGATCAGCCTCAGCTAAGGTTCGATTCGCAAAGACGCCAGGGTCTCCCTCATCCAGATTAGCCACAACGTATTTTGGAGAGTTGTGGGTTCTTGCAACCATACTCCATTTTCGACCCGTTGGAAAGCCAGCGCCTCCCCGCCCCCTAAGACCGCTGTTAATAACTTCATAGATAACGCCTTGCGGGGTCATCGTAGCTAGGCACTTGACGATGGCAGAGTAGCCGCCCATAGCTATGTAATCTTGAATTCTTGATGGATCAATCTTGCCAACGTTTCTAAGAACCAGGCGATGTTGCTTCTTGAAAAACGCCTCGTTCTTGTAAAGCATCTCTTCCGCGGGTAAGCCTAAAATCATGTGATCTTGAACTATGGTTCGGGCTTTTTCGGGAGTGACATTCTGGTACAGGCGCGGTCGCACTGCCCCGACTTTGTCAACTATCACTACGGGACCGACGGAGCATGTGCCCACACACCCAGTTTTGGCTACTTTGCATTCCTTCTCAGCCCCGAATTCCTTAACTGCGTCTTCAAATGCCTTCAGCACTTTCAGAGCACCTAGGTGAACGCAGCCACTTGAACAACAAACGTTGATACGGTACTTGTAGGCTCTCTGAAAATCCAGCTCATGTTCAGCAATTTTTTGAAGATCATCTAGTTTCAGTCGTGACACCTCCGAGTAAAAGCCTTATGTGCTCTAACACTCCTTCCTTCGTTGCTTTGCCAATGACTTCGCCATCAACGATTATGTTAGGTGCCATGGCACACGCACCTATGCAACGGGTGACGAACAGAGAAAGTTTCCCGTCAGCGGTGGATTCACCCCGCTTGAAATCAAATTCTCGTTCAATAGCTAGGAGGATTTCCTCAACGCCTTTCACGTAACATGCAGTTCCCAAGCACGCTGTAACCAAATGCTCGCCAGGCGCTTTGAATCTGAAAAAGCTATAGAATGTCGCCACGCCGAATACGTGGCTGGGAGGAAGATTAAGAGAACCAGAAAGTTCCATCAATAAATCTTTGCTCAAGTATCCATAAAGTTCTTGTGCTTTGTGAAGTATCTCTAGAAGAGCACTCTCTTGGAAGTCATTTTCTTTCATAAATTTTTCAAGCATTACGCGGCGATTGTCATCCTTCAACATGCACTATGATCCTCCTATTCTTATTTCAGGCAGTTACAGTTTTCACCAAAAACGTATTAGTCTTATTAAAGTTGCGATGCACAAAATTAGAGACGTACGTTTAACCGTACAGTTCTCCGACTCCCCCTGAGTTGTGAAAAATACACGCGCCGTAATTGGGCGAGATTTCGATATACCGAGCAAGAGTTTGGTCTACTCTTTCACTGTAATAGTGTTTGTCTCTAGGAAAGAAATAAATTCAACAATCATGCATTATTGAGCCAAAAATCTGCAACCTAAGGCATAGGATTGAAACAAAAATGAAAATAATTTCTAAAGAAGACTTTGCTGAGTTTGTAAATGCCCTGATTGCCGATGATTCTTGGAACATTGTAGGTGTCAAATCAAAGAGAGACAAATACACTTTTGCCCCTTTGGAAACTGCTAGTGAACTTCGGCTTGATTATGATGTGACTCTTCTCCCTCCAAAGAAGTATTTCTTTCCTCAGCGCGAAACTCTGTTCACTTATGATTTGTCTAACGGATTTTCGGCTAAAGGATTTACGGCTGAGGCTAAGCCTACAATAATCATTGGAGTTCATCCCTATGACATAGTGGCCTTGCTGCACATGGATGAGATTTTCTCAGAGACAAAGTCAGACCCCTACTACTTTGAAAAAAGAAATACATCCATTATTATTGGGGTTAACATTCAGAAGATGTCAAAGTGGTGTTTTGCTCCATATATGGGCTCCGCCACAATTGATTATGGTTATGACCTTATGCTGACAGATCTTGGAAATAGGTACGCTATCAACATAGGCTCTCCGAAAGGTGAGGATCTTCTGGAAAAATACGCAAAGAATGTTACAAACGCTCGTGCGCGCGACAGTCAGTTGGTCGGTCAGAAGAAAAGGGAAATAACGAACATGGCCGCCCAGCAGAAGTTTGACTTCCCACCAGAACTGATTCCTGAACTGCTGAAAAAGACTTATGAGGAAAGCGGGTTTTGGGAGAAACACTCTGAGAAGTGTCTGGCTTGCGGTTCCTGCGTCTTGGTATGCCCTACTTGTTATTGCTTTGACGTCAAGGATAATCCCGACTTATCACTTGAGCGTGGCGAAAGGATAAGAACATGGGATGGTTGTTTACTAGAAGATTTTGCGAAGGTTGCTTCAGGAGAGAACTTCCGTTCCACAAGACCAACCCGATATAGACACAGGTACTTCAAGAAGGGAAAATATCTATTCGACCGTTTCGGTTTCATATCATGTGTTGGCTGTGGCAGATGCTCTTCAAACTGTCTTCCAGACATCGCCAATCCTGTTAACCTCTTCAACGACATGTACCGTGAAACCCTAAACTTGGGAATGCAAGTAGCTCCTGCAACTATGCCCGACGTGAAAATTGAGACTGAAGGGAACATAGATTATGTTCCCAGGCTGGCGACTATTGTTAAAAAGGTACCCATGACAGCCAATGAAACATTGCTAGAGATCAAGTTGGACGACGGTTCCGAACTGGGTCATAAACCAGGCCAATTCGTTGAAATCTCAGTTTTCGGAATAGGTGAGGCACCGATATCTTTGGCATCATCGCCAACAAGGAAGGACACTTTTGAGCTTTGCGTTCGTAAACTAGGAAACGTGACAACTAAGTTACATACGCTCAATGTTGGTGATCGGGTGGGCGTGAGGGGTCCGTTTGGAAACGGGTTTGACGCGGACTCTTTGAAAGGCAAAGACCTCTTGTTCATCGCAGGTGGTCTTGGAATCGCTCCGCTGCGGTCTTTGTTCAATTACGTTCTGGACAACAGGAAAGATTATGGCCGCGTAATTCTGCTCTACGGTTGCAAAGAACCGCGGGAATTGCTTTTCGGCGAAGAACTTCTTTCACTGACGGAAAGAGATGACGTGGAGTTTAAACCAACAGTTAACTGGTGCCCTGAAAGTGAAGTCTGGACTGGCAGCGTAGGCGTCATTACAACGTTGATCCCCCAAGTCGATTTCGACCCGAAGAAGATCTACGCAGTAGTCTGCGGTCCGCCTATCATGTACAAATTCGTTATCAGCGATTTGAAACAGCGAAACGTTCCAGACGACCACATAATCGTGTCTCTTGAGCGGAGAATGAAGTGCGGCGTTGGGAAATGTGGCCACTGCCAAATCAACCAGATTTACGTGTGCAAGGATGGTCCCGTGTTCAATTATTCGAAAGTTAAAGGAGTACCGGAGGCTCTTTGATGAAGCCAAAAGTTGCTTTCTTTGACTTTGCAGGTTGCGAAGGAGACCAGCTACAAGTCGCCAACTTGGAAGAGGAACTTCTTACTCTTCTCGGGCAGGTTGAAGTTGTAAGCTTTAGAGAAGTCATGAAGGAACACAGCGACAACTATGACATAGCCTTCATAGAAGGCTCTTGCACTAGACTTATGGATGAAGACAGACTGAAACAGATTCGAAAGAACGCAAAAATCGTGGTCGCAATCGGCTCCTGCGCAACAATCGGCGGCATCAACTGCATTAGAAACTACAAAGACCTAGACGACGTCAGAAAGACTGTGTACGGCGAGAGCGCAAGATTATTTGACACTTACGCTGCGAGGCCGATAAACGCGGTGATAACAGTGGACGCGTACGTGCACGGATGCCCGATAGACAGGGATGAATTTCTCCACGTGGTCAAGTCGCTTTTACTGGGAAAGAAACCAGACATACCAACCTACCCCGTATGCGTTGAATGCAAGAAAAACGAGAATGTCTGCGCATTTGAAAGGGGTCAATTTTGCGTGGGAACCGTAACTAGAGCAGGTTGCAACTCATGCTGCGTGAATGAGGGAACTATCTGTTGGGGATGCCGCGGATTAGTGGATAACCCAAACGAAAATTCCCACAAAGAAGTTTTAATCAAATACGGTCTCACAGTTGACGACGCAATAGGCAAGTTTAGACTATATTTCGGTTGGCAGGAGGGCAAAAAATGAAGAACCAAAACATCGACATTGAATTACACCACGTGACAAGAGTCGAAGGTCACGGCAACATCTACGTAAACGTCAAAAAAGGGATAATAGAGAAGTGCGAATGGAACATTTCTGAGGCACCAAGATTCTTTGAAGCCATGGTTCTAGGACGCCAATGGAACGAGCTACACCACATAACCTCCCGCATCTGCGGCATCTGCTCTATAGGCCATACACTCGCATCGTTGAAAGCAACAGAAACGGCAATGGGCATAAAAATAAGCGACCAAGACCTTAAACTAAGGAAACTGGCATTACACGCAGAAAACCTGCAAAGCCATATTCTACACTTAGGATTTCTGGTTCTACCTGATTTAATGGGCGTCGGCTCAGTTATCCCACTTGCATCTTCCAATCCAGAAGAAGTCAAAACTGTTTTACGGTTACACAGAAACGCGAACGAAATGTCCAACCTATTATGCGGCAGAACAACGCACCCTCAAAGGCTGATACCTGGAGGTTTTTCAAAGATTCCTTCGATGAGAGAACTGACGGAGCTCAGAAACAAGCTGAAGAACTCAATTTCAGAACTTCAGGTCGTCGCGGAGCTCATTAAGAGCGTGGCACACAGGTTCCCTGACTTTGCAAGGGAAACTGAATTCATTGCGCTGACTAGACCTGATGAATATGCACTTTATGATGGTGACCTCGCATCATCTGACACTGGCACTGCTCCAGTAAACGAGTACCTTTCATTCACTAACGAGTATATTGTACCGACATCTACGGCGAAGCGGGCGAAACATGCTCGTGAATCGTACATGGTGGGCGCGCTGGCCAGGCTGAACATCAACTTTGAAAGGCTTGCGCCCTTAGCCAAGAAGATAGCTGAAATGTTCAGTCTGAAGCCTGTCAGCCACAATCCGTTTATGAATAACGTTGCACAACTGGTGGAAGTTGTTCACAGCGTAGAAGATTCTATTCGCTTGATTGATGAACTTGAAGCCGCTGGTTTGCAGCGTCAGCCCGACTATCATAAACCAGAAGTCAAAGTGAAGGCGGGCCGCGGCGTCGGAGCAGTAGAAGTTCCAAGAGGCATCCTGTTCCACGACTACACTTACAACGAGAAAGGCATTTGCACAAAGGCTAACTGCGTCATTCCAACAAATCAGAACCACGGTAACATCGAATTGGACATGAAAGCTCTATTGCCAAATGTGCTTGGCAAACCAGAGAAGGAAATCGAGTTAAGCTTGGAAATGCTGGTAAGAGCCTACGACCCGTGCATTTCATGCTCTACCCATTGCATAAGAGTACACTTCGTCTAAACCCAATCGGTACCGCATTAATCTCTGCTTTACGTGGGAGACGCTTCTGCCTCGTGCTTGGCATCTTTATTTTCTACGGAGACAGGTGCCTTCTGCTTTTCGGCTTCGGGAATTTCCTGTAGACTTTTCAGTTCTGGGCATTGGACTTCAAGGAGTTCTTCTTTGAGGTCAAGAATTCCTTTAACGGTGCCGTCATCTAGGTATTCAAGTTTAAAGCCCATCTTTTTTGTCAGGTTTAAAGCTCTGTAGTTGTCAGGCAGCATTATAGCATAGATTGTTTCAATCTTCATTTCTTTGGCGATTTCTATGACATAGTCCACTATTTTTGTTCCAAGCCCTAAACCTTGCCACTGGTCACCGATTATGAAGGCGAGTTCTCCGCTTTTTCCGCTGGGGTCAATGCTGAGTCTGCCTACGCCCAAGATTCTTTTGCGATTTTCTTCAGTTAGTTCTGCCACTATAGCGATTTCTCGGTCGTAGTCAATGTTGCAGTAGCGAACTCGGACTTCATGCGGCGTGTCTTTTAGTATCTGGAAGAACCTGTACCGTATGGACTCATCAGAAAAGCTTTGGAACATCTCCAGCCATAAAGGTTCGTCTTCAGGCTTTATGGGTCTCAACAGCACTTCTCTCCCGTTCTTGAGCGTCCACAGAATCTCGTATTTCTTCGGATAGGGGCTTATCACCATATGCTCGTGAAGCTCAAACTTTTTGAAAACATGCTCCTTGTCAACCGTTATTCTTGCATCGAGGATGAACGCTTCCTTCTCATTTATCAAGAGCGGGTTGATGTCAATTTCCTTTATCTGAGGAAAGTCAATGAGTAACTGCGAGAACAGCAGCATGATTTCTTCTAAAAGTTTAAGGTTGGCAGGCGGCACATTTCTGTAACCCTTCAAAAGCTGATAGACCTTTGTTTCCTCCATAATCCGCCTAATAAGCGTCGTGTTTAACGGCGGAAGCCCTATGGAATAATCCTTGAAGAGTTCCACGCCTACGCCGCCCATGCCGAATAGAATCACGGGGCCGAAGAGAGGGTCGGTTTTCCCGCCGATTATAACTTCGTAGCCTTTTCTTTTGATCATGGGCTGAACTGTAACGCCGATTATTTGAGCGTTTGGACTATATGACTTGGCTCGCTGCACGATAATGTCGAAGGATTGTCGCACTTCAGCGTCAGAGTTTATGTCGAGAATAACACCGCCCGCTTCGGTTTTGTGAGTAATCTGAGGAGACAGAACCTTGAGAACCACAGGGAAGCCCATCTGCCTCGCAAAAGCAACAGCTTCATCCGCGGAGGTGGCAACTGCGGTTTTCACAGTTGGGAAATTATAGTATTTCAAAAGTTTCTCAGCTTCATCTTCAGTTAACAGTTCACGACCTTCCATCGCGGCGTTTCTAAGAATAACCATGATTGGCCGTTTAGGCGGCGCAGCATCAACTGGAAGCTCCTCAGGCGTCTCATAAATCAGTTCAAGGTTGCGCTCGTACTGGTACATGTACATGTACGTTTTAATCGCCTGTTCAGGCGTAGAATAGGTTGGAATATGGTTCGCGTTGAAAATACTGTTTGCCTCCTGCACCGCACCGTAGCCCATGAAAGAAGTCAAAATCGTCTTGTTCTGGTAGGCTTTGCTTTTGACTAACTCGACTATGGCTTTGGCTATTTCCACAGACTCCGCCACTGCTTGTTGGGTAAAAATTATTAGTATACCGTCAATGTTTTCATCGTTGAGGCAGGCTTCAACTGCTGCCTTGTAGCGGTCAGCTTTGGCGTCTCCAAGAACATCGATAGGGTTGCCTCTGCTCCAGAAATTCGGCAAAATCCCGTTGAGAACATCCATGGTCTTTTGGCTTAGTTTAGCCAGTTTTCCTCCTTTGGCGATTAAAGCGTCAGTTGCCATAACTCCTGGTCCGCCCGCGTTTGTTATCACGGCTAAATTAGGTCCACTCGGCAGAGGCTGCGTCCCCAAGACCTCGGCAGCGTTGAACAAATCGTCAATTTCTTCAACTCGAACTATTCCAGCACGTTTGAAGGCAGCGTCGTAGATGTCGTCTTCGCCCGAAAGCGAACCCGTGTGTGACGCAACTGCTTTTGCGCTTTCACTGAACTTGCCTGCTTTCACCACTATAATGGGCTTGGTTCTAGCGAAATGCCTAGCAGCGCTCATGAACTTTCGGGCTTCCGTTATCCCTTCCACGTACATGAGTATGCTCTTGGTCTTGGGGTCGGTGCCGAAGAAATCTATAAGATCACCGAAGTCCACATCAATCATTGAGCCTACAGAAACGAAGTTGCTGAAGCCTATATTCTCATGTATCGCCCAGTCCAGAATAGCAGAGCCTAAAGCGCCGCTTTGAGACAGGAAAGCGACATTGCCTTCCTTCGGTACTTTGTCAACGAATGTTGCGTTCAGGTTTATTCTCGGGCGAATAATGCCTATGCAGTTCGGTCCGATGATTCTTAAATCGTATTTCTTTTTTATTTCAAGAATCTTATCTTCCAAGGCTTTGCCCTCAGGGCCAGTTTCCTTGAAACCTGCTGAAACTATGATAACGCCTTTAATTCCTGCCTTTCCGCACTGTTCCACCACGTCTGGAACGGTTTTCGCGGGCGTCGCGATAATTGCCAAGTCCACGGGTTCAGGAATCTGTTCCACAGTCTGGTAGGTTTTCACGCCGAGAATTTCGGGTTTACGTATGTTAACAAAGTAAACTTTGCCAGCGTATCCTAACTGAGTGAAGTTTTTCACTATGGCATATCCAACGGAGCCTTCCTCATCGCTGGCGCCTATTATGGCTACGCTTTCTGGGTTGAAAATTTTATCAAGATTTAAAGTAACCACGGTTAAGTAACCTTCTTCGGTAGGGTCTTGCAGATAGGAAAATTAAAAGTTTATGTATTCAAATTCAATCTTTGATTGAAAACTTTCAGCGCTAAACAGTGAAAGGTAAAGTTTGCAGCAACATAAACCGTAACGGAAGAATTAGATTCAACAGCTGATATGTAAAAAGGAGAATAGCGGCGCTAAAGCACGCGTTTGCCAAGGTTTCGTCAAGGTTTTTTCCGTTCTGGTCTTAAGGATCGCACCGTAGCGCCCGCACGCCACATCTCAGAATTGCCCATTGCCTCCAACTCGGCATCCAGCTTCTGCCGGTAGTCAGGCATCTTGCTTTTCTCGAAAACGATTCGCGTTTCTTCTCCCGTTACTACCAGCTCATACAGCGAGTCGAATAATGGTTTTGTGGTGTCGCGGAATCTATTTCTCCAGCGAAGCGCGCCTATGCGGGCAGTCTCGCTGCAATTGCAGTACATCCAATCCATTCCGTTTTCGTCAACCAGCCTGATGAGGCTTTGCGTGAGTTCCTCAACTGTTTCGTTGAAGGCTTCGCTGGGGCTATGTCCATGCTCCCGTAGGCAGTTGTACTGAGCTTCCATTATGCCTGCTAATGCTCCCATGAGAACCCCTCTTTCGCCTGTCAGGTCACTGAAGACTTCTTTCTCAAATGTTGTTGGAAAAAGGTAACCTGAGCCGATGGCGATTCCCATGGCTTTCACGCGGTTCTCAGCTTTTCCAGTGTAGTCTTGATGCACGGCGAAGCTGCTGTTAATGCCACTTCCCGCCACGAAATTCCTCCTGACTGAAGTACCTGAACCTTTCGGCGCAACCAAGATCACGTCAATGTTCTTCGGAGGAACGACGCCCGTTTGATCCCTGTAAACTATTGAGAACCCATGCGAGAAGTACAATGCATCGCCTTCTTTCAAGCCAGCTTTAACCACGGACCAGACTTCCCGCTGTCCCGCGTCAGTGAGCAGAAACATTTTGATTGTTCCTCGTTTTGAAGCCTCTTCCATTGAAAAGAGAGTTTCACCTGGAACCCAACCGTCTTCGACAGCTAAATCGTAATAAGCCTTATGAACGCCGCTTTTTTCTTGCCCTATAATAACTTTGATTCCGTTGTCCCGCATGTTCAGGGATTGAGCGCGACCTTGAATGCCATAGCCAAGCGAAGCGACAACTTCATCTTTTAGAATCTTTTGAGCTTGCTCCAAGGTAAACTCTTGTCGTGTGATAACATTCTCTTTTACGCCGCCAAAGTCTAATTCTACCATGATAATTCCTCAAACCAGAGTATTTTACTGAAAAGAAGTAATTAAGATTTACCTCGAACCCAACACAAAGTGCAGATATAACCCAAGACCCAAGTAGTAATTATTTTTATGCTCTTGAAAGCGTCTCCATCAAGTCGGCAACTTTGAATTCTTCTTGTCCATT
>Ga0315289_10011149_pt1 | contig 12763 bp, 10 predicted proteins | sample YL17G11_40_MG_FD_203452 | JGI IMG/M metagenome (GOLD analysis project Ga0315289, IMG submission 203452) | Sediment microbial communities from Yellowstone Lake, YNP, Wyoming, USA - YL17G11_40 | ecosystem: Environmental > Aquatic > Freshwater > Lake > Sediment | place: USA: Wyoming | collected...
TTCAAAAGAAATTTCACCGACAAATTTAATCTCCTGGGATAAATTTTCTTTTACCGATAATGAACCTACCGCGACCCAAATTCTTTATCACTTTCTTTATTTTGATGGAGAAAATTGGGTTTTAATCTCTGATACTGATTTACCAGGTAATTCTTTAGGCTTTGGAGTCTCGCCAGTAGATTTATCAAATTTAAGTCCCTCTACCTATTCTCAATTGAGACTAAAAGGAAATCTTTCTACCACTGACTCAACTGTCTCTCCAACCCTTTACGATTGGCAAGTTTCTTGGATAACCAGTTTACCAACCCCTATTCCCAATGTCACCTTTTCTCTGAAAGGAGCAAAAATTATTGGAACTGATGCTAACGAAGAACCGGTTTATAAATATTCAGCCGCTTTGACTTCTGACCCAAATGGCAAAGTGACAATTCCTAATTTAGAATGGGATAATTATACTTTTTCTGTCGATCCAGCTTCTGGTCTGGATTTAGTTTTAACTGACCCTTCTCCTCAACCAATTTCTCTTATCCCGGATACAAATTTGCTAGTCAAACTTTATTTAGACTCTCAAAATTCCCTTTTAATTACAGTTCAAAATTCTGAAACCTTAGAACCGGTTTTCTCAACCAGTATTAGATTGTATAATTCTGCTTTGGGTTATGACAAAACCCAATATACCAATGAAAAGGGTCAAACTTATTTCATTCCTTTGAGTTCAGCTATTTACAATTTAGAAATATCAGCGCCAGGATATGCAATCACAATCGATTCAGTTTCGGTTTCTGGCGATGTGACAAAAACAATAAAAATAACCCAAGTCGAATAAAATGAAATCTTTTACTTTAATTGAAACCTTAGTTGCTATTCTTGTTTTTACCTTGGCGATGGGAGCAGTTTCCGGTTTGATTTTGATGGCTTATCGAGCCCAGAGTTATACCTGGCAGCAATCAATAGCCATTGATGAAGCTCGTCGAGGAATTGAGACAATGGTTAAAGAAATAAGAAAGGCAAAAGAAGGAGAGGATGGCTCTTTTCCAATTGAGTTAGCTGGAGATAAAGAATTCATATTTTACAGCGACATTGATAAAGATAGGGATACTGAAAGAGTAAGGTATTTTTTAGGAACAGAAAATTCTGGTACTCAGATAAAAGAATGCCAAACCTCTATTAAAGGAGGTTCTTGTAGTGTAAGTTTTTCCAATTTTTTAAAGGGTAGTTTAAAAACAGCCCAGATTAAAGTTTCGGTTGATGGCGATTTGGGCCAATCGACAGAATATGTTGAAATTTTTGCTGATGGCCAAAAAATCGACGAAATTTGTAAAACTGGCTGTTCAGATTGCCCTGGCACCTGGCAAGGAACTCAAACCTTTGATGTCACTTCCCAAGCTAGCGATAATACAATCTCATTTTTAGCTGATGCCACTTCTTATGTTGACCCTTCTTGTCCTCATTCAATGAAGGCAAAGTTTGATTTTTCTTTTACCGAAGATATTTCTGCTTTTGTTCACGAATTTAAAAAAGGAATAATAAATCCAGTTGGTTCTCCGCCAACCTATTCTTCAGATCAAGAAGAAATTTCTATTCTGACCTCTTATGTCAGAAATGTTCCTCCAATTTTTGAATATTATGACCAAAATGGAAATAAAATTTTAGATTATCCAGCCAGATTAAAAGATACAAAATTGATGCGGGTTTATTTAGTGGTTAATATTGATCCCAATCGACCACCCCAAAATTTTGAACTAGAATCAATGGTTCAGTTGAGAAATTTAAAAGAAGAGTAACAAAAATACCCGAATTTATATGCGAATTATGTGCGAATTATGTGCGAATAAAAGAGGAATAATCACTACTTATGCTTTGGTTTTTGGAGCAATCTTTTTGATAATGTTGGCCGGGCTTTTGGGTTTTATTCTTTTGCAATTAAGACAGGCATCTCAAAAAGTGGCTTGGAATGAAGCAATAGAAATTGCCGAAGCCGGGGTTAATTATTATAGGTGGTGCCTTAATAATGAGATTGAGGGAAATTGCCTAACTGAAAAAGATTATTATGATCCGGTCGGAAAACTAGTTGGAAAATTTTCTCTCCAGGTTTCTTCAGCAGTTTCTTGTGGCCAAACTATTCAAAAGGAAATCACTTCTACTGGCTGGACAAATAAATCTCCTCAGATTAAAAGAAAGGTTCGTGTCTTATATGCTCGGCCTTCAGTAGCTAAGTATTCTTATATTTTAAACGACAATGTCTGGATTGGTTCAGACCATAAAATCAGAGGTCCCTATCATTCCAATGGCGGCATTAGAATGGATGGGGAAAATCAATCCTTGGTTACTTCAGCCAAGGATACCTGGCTTTGCACTTCTTCCTTTGGTTGTAATTATTCAGCCTGTCCTTCAGGCTGCACTCGAGAAGGTTCTGCCTGTCGTTGTCCGGGAACATTTACCACTACCAAAAATAGTAATCCAGATTTATTCTCTTTTCCCGTTCCTCCTTTTGATTTTACTGGCCTGACTATTGATTTAGCTCAGATTAAAACACTGACCCAACCTTATCCTCAAAAATATTATTGGCCTCCGGTTACCCAACTTGACCCTGGAGGAAAAGGTTATCATCTAAAGTTCCTCAATAATGGGAACTTTGAAGTTTGGATAATTAAAGGACTTTCTTCAACCTATGCCTATAGTCTGGAAGAGGATTGGCATTACGATTATTTTACGATTACTAGCGAATACCGCTATGGCAATCCTATTTCTATTGACCCAAGTTGCTCCCTTATCTTTTTTGAAGACAATCTCTGGCCAGAAGGAGTGGTTAAAGGAAAAGTAACAGTTGCTTCAGCTAATCTTATTAATCCCAACTTAGATACCGATGTGGTTTTGCCAGGAAATATTGACTATACGGTCAAAGATGGCTCGGATGGCCTAGCTTTAATTGGAGAAAGAAATGTCTTAATTGGTCCCCAATCTCCTAATCAAATGGAAATTCGGGGAGTTTTCGTCGCCCAAAAGGGTCGCTTTTCCAGAAATCACTATCCTAATAACATTAGAGAGATATTAGAGATTTATGGTTCAATAATTTCAAATGGTCGAGTGGGAACCCAATGGATTTCTGGAAGTCAGATAGTTTCTGGATATTTAAAAAGAGAAAGTTATTTTGATTCAAATTTAGTCTATGACCCCCCAACTTTCATTCCTTACATTAGCCCTGACTATAAAATTGTAAATTGGGAAGAATTATAATAATCGCTAATGGGCACGAATCTACCACGAATTTCGCGAATAAAGATTAATGATATAATAGATATAATAGATATAATAATATTAGTGATATTCGTGCTCAAATTAGTGTAAATTCGTAATGTTAGAATTTTTAACTTTAAAACTAGAAGCCTTCGGATTGGATATTTCTGATTTATCTTTAAAGATTATTAAACTCAAAAAAAGAGGAAAATCTTTAACCTTGGCTTCTTTTTTGGAAGAGAAAATTGAGCCAGGAATAATTAAGGGAGGGGAAGTGCGAGATGAAAAGAGATTAGCTGAGATTATTAAGGAAGCAATCAAAAAAGTCAAAGGGAAGAAATTGAAAACAAATTATGTTGTAGCCTCCCTTCCAGAAGAAAAGGCATATTTGGAAGTAATTCAAATGCCTAGAGTTCCGGAAGAAGACTTGAAGTCGGCCGTGATTTATGAGGCCGAAAATTATATTCCTCTACCCATTGAAGATGTTTATTTAGATTCCCAAATTATCCAGCCGGTTTTCAACCATTTAGACCATTTTGATATTTTAATTGCTGCTCTACCAAAAAAGACGGTTGACCCTTATTTATCTTCACTTAAATTAGCTGGTCTTCAGCCCCTGGTCTTTGAAATTGAATCACAAGCCATAGCCAGAGCTTTAATTAAAAATGAAACGGCAATCTCGTCCTATCTTTTAATCGACTTAGGAGCAACCAGAACCGGTTTTATTATCTTTTCTGGTAACTCTCTAAGGTTTACTTCTTCTATCCCCGTTTCTTCTGGTAATTTCACTGAGATTATTTCAAAAAATTTGGGAGTAAGCTTTGCTGAAGCCGAAAAATTAAAAATCAAATATGGTTTAGAAGAAAAAATTAAAATAAAAATTAGAGATGGAATGGTAGTTAGGAGAGAAAAAGGGAAAATTTTTGAGGCTTTAGTTCCGGCTTTGGTTGATTTGATTCAGCAAATTAGAAGATGTTTAAATTATTATCAAACCCACGCTTCACATGAACATTTGCCGCCAAATGGGGGAGGAGTTTCAAAAATTTTACTTTGCGGTGGAGGAGCAAATTTAAAGGGGCTTCCAGATTTACTTTCTCTGGAATTAAAATTACCAGTGGAGTTGGGAAATCCCTGGATAAACATTTTGCCAGAAGGTAAAAGAGAAGCAGGTGAATTATCTTTTGAAGAGTCGTTAAAATACACTACCGCCTTAGGATTAGCCCTTCGCGGTATTAAAGAAAAATGATAAACCTACTGCCATCAGAACAAAAAGAAGAAACTTTTTTAAGAGAGCGTTTAACTCTAGTTTTGATTTTGGGAATTTTATTTTTTTCTTTTTTGATTTCTTTATCGTTAATTTTACTTTCAATCAAAATTGCGCTTTTGGGCAATTTAGAAGTTCAAAGAATATCTTTAGAAGAAAGAGAAAGAGAAATTTCTTTTAACCAAGAAATAAAAGAAATAATTAAAAACTCAAATTTGACTTTTTCTAAATTAGATTCTTTTTATCAAAAGAGGCTTGATTTAACCCTGGTTTTAGAAAAAATCCCAAAGCTTTTACCTCCGGGGACCTATTTAACCAATTTCAATTTTAATTTACCTCAAAAAAAAGAAAAATTTAGGGCTCAGATTTCTCTTTCTGGATTTTCTGAAAGTAGAGAGGTTTTACTTTCCTTTAAAGAAAACCTGGGAAAAGAAGCAGAATTTGCCGAGATTTATTTTCCGCCAGAAAATTGGGTGAAACCAAGCGATATTAACTTTACTGTTACTTTTAAATTGAAATGATCCTTCAACTTCGTTCAGGATCATACTGAGTTTATCGAAGTATGACCACAAAAAACAAAATTAATTTATCAATAGTTGTCTTTCTCCTCTTAAGTCTTCTTTTAATTTTGTTTTTGATTTCTCCTCTTTTTAGCGATATTAAAAAGAATTCTCAAGAACTAATTTCTCAAAAAAAGAAAATGGCCATTTTAGAAAATGAAATCAGAAATGTTGAAGAATTTAAAAAAGATTATCAGAAAATAAAGCCGAACTTAGAGAAGATCGAAACTTTTTTTACCAATTCAGAAGCACCCATAAATTTTATTACTTTTTTAGAAAACAATTCTCAGGATTGTGGAATTTCAATCAAAATTATTCCCGCTTCCATGATAAGCGCGAGTGAAGACCCCTGGCCGGCAATTGGCTTTACAATAAATACTGCTGGCCCCTTTTCAAATTTTTTGCGGTTTCTGGAAAAATTAGAATCCAGTCCTTATCTGATTGAGGTTTTGAATTTAAACATTAGAGGGTTAACCGAGGGGGAATTAAAATTGAAAGATTTTGAAATGTTTTCTCTCGGCGACATCCAAGCCAGTTTTTTAGTCAAAGTGTTTACCAAATGAGATGTTAAAATTAAGAAAAATTGAGATAAAAAAAATTGAAGTTTTTTTGAAAAAATTGCCGAAAATTTTAGGCGAGAGAGCTTTTTTAACTTATTTAGGATTATTAGTTTTGGCCTTAATTTTGGGCGGTTTTATCTTCTACCAATATAATATCTTGGCTAAAAAAACTGAGGTCCAGATTACTGAAAAACTCCTCCGGTTTGAGGAAGAGGTTTATGATAAAGTTTTAAAAATTTGGCAGGAAAAAGAGGAAAAATTTGAAGGGGCCGATTTTAAAGAATATCCTAACCCCTTCCGTTGACCCCGTTAGAAATTTGCCGTTGTAAACCTAATTTATCTTTAAATTCTCGAAGTAATCTCGTTAATCTCTGGCGGCGGACTAAACGAATAGTTTGTCCTCCTTTGGAGGACTGGCCTATTCGGCCATCGTCCGCCGCTGCTTTATTCTTAAGAAAATTTCTAACGGGGTTGATTTAATTTTGATTTTGAAGTACAATTTAAGGGCAAAAAGCACGTCTAGGCCCCCGTAGTTCAGTGGATAGAATAGCCCCGCACTAAAACGCCCCCATAGCTTAACGGATAAAGCACTGGCCCTCTAAGCCGGTGATGTAGGTTCGATTCCTACTAGGGGCATAAATTTAGTGCGGGGTAGATCGAGGTTCGACTCCTCGCGGGGGCACAAGGGCAATTTTGCCTTTTTGTTTTTTTATAGTAAAATGAGGTTGATGCTTCGACTCTGTTCAGCATCAACCCTGAGCTTGTCGAAGGGTTGAATATGCTTATTCCAGAAGAAAAAGAAAAAATAATAAAAAAATATAAGCTGAATAATGAATTATTAGCTTGAGGGCAGTTGCCGAGGGTGACACTTCGCAGCCGAGCCCCAGAAGAATTTTGAATTTCTTTGTAAGGTAAGTAAGGCTCGGCGAGAAATAGCAGCCGCGGGGATTAACTTAGCCTCACCATTTAAGCGGACTGCGTGTCACCCGAAGCAATTCTGTCCGAAAGCTTCTAATGTAAACTAGATTAAAATATGCTTATTCCAGAAGAAAAAGAAAAAATAATAAAAAAATATAAGCTTCACGATGTTGATACCGGCTCTCCCGAAGTCCAGGCGGCTTTGTTGACCGAAGAAATTCAAAGATTGGTCTTACATTTAAAAAAGCATTCCAAAGATTTTCATTCAAAGAGGGGTCTTTTGAAAATGGTGGCAAATAGAAGAAAATTTTTGAATTATTTGAAGGAAAAGGATCAAAAAAGATATAACGCCCTTATTAAAAAACTAGGGTTAAAAAAATGAGAATTAAAAGTCTATGTTAATAAAACACAAAGGACAAAGGGTGGCTATTTTAATTGATGTTCAAAATTTATATCATTCGGCCAAAAATTTATACCAGGCAAAGGTAAATTTTCGGGAAATTCTAAAATTGGCAATAGGCCAAAGAAATCTCATTAGAGCTTTTGGTTATGTAGTCAGGACAAAAACTGGCGAAGAAAAACCTTTTTTTGAAGCCCTGTCAAAGTTGGGCATTGAAACTCGGGTCAGAGATTTACAGGAATTTTACGGGGGATTAAAGAAAGCGGACTGGGATGTGGGAATTACGGTTGACGCTATCAGAATTGCCCCCAGCGTTGATACTGTTGTTTTGGCTTCAGGCGATGGCGATTTCCTCCAATTAATTGAATATTTAAAGAATCAGGGAAAAAGGATCGAGGTTGTTGCTTTTGGCCGAACGACTTCGTTAAAAACAAAGGAGGCGGCTGATGAATTTATCGATATAGAAAAAAATCCAGAAAAATTTTTATTAAAAAAATGACCCTTCGGCAGAGTTCAGGGTCATACTGAATTTAGCGAAGTATGATAGAAAAAAAATTCGAATTGGAAATTGGAAAGAGAAAACTAATCGCAGAGATCAAAAATTTGGCAGAACAAGCTTCGGGTTCTGTCTTTTTACAATATGGCGATACTTTAATTTTAGCCACCTGCGTTATGTCAGAAAGGAAAGTAGGAGCTATCGAATTTTTTCCCTTGACCGTCGATTACGAAGAAAGATTTTATGCGGCTGGAAAAATTAGAGGATCCAGATATATAAAAAGAGAGGGTAGACCTTCTGATGAAGCTGTTTGTAATGCCAGGCTTATTGACCGAGCTATTCGTCCCCTTTTTCCTAAAGAACTTAATCGGGAAATTCAAGTAGTGATAACTGTTCTCTCCTGGGATGGAGAAAATGAACCTGATATTTTGGGCCTCTTAGCTGCTTCTTTGGCCCTCTCAATTTCTAATATTCCCTGGCAAGGTCCGGTGGCTACGGTTAGGGTTGGTAAAATTGGAGAACAATTTATTTTAAATCCAACCTATGAAGAAAGGGGAAAAAGCCAAATGGAGGTGATTTTTTCGATCAAGGAAGGGAAAAAAGACTTGGTTATTAATATGATAGAGGGGAATTTTGAAGAGATTGGGGAAGAAAAAATTCTCCAAGCCTATCAATTTGCTAAACCTTATTTTAAAAAACTCATTGATTTTCAAAAAGAAATTGCGCTTGGGGTAGGTAAAGAAAAACTTATCTTAGAAAAAGCAGAAATTAACCCAGAATTAGATGAAGAAATTAAAAAATTCTTAGGGGAAAAATTAGAAAAAGCTATCTATCAGCAAAAAAAGGGAGAGAGAAATGATAAATTAAGCCAATTGCGAGAAGAGTTAATTGGTTTTATTCAAGAAAAATTTCCAGAAAGGATAAATTATGTCTTAAAATTTCTTGAAAAAGAGATTGATAGAGTAGTTCATGAAAATGTGATCTTGCGAGAAATGAGGCCTGATGGCCGAAAATTAGACGAAATTAGAGAAATCCATTGCGAAGTCGGGGCGATACCAAGAACTCATGGTTCGGGAATTTTTTGCCGAGGGCAAACAAAAGCTCTTTCAATTTTAACTCTGGGGGCTCCGGGAGACGTTCAGTTATTAGAAGGAATGGAAATCGTTGGGAAAAAAAGATTTATGCATCATTATAATTTCCCCCCTTATTCAACTGGGGAAGTAAAACCAATCAGGGGACCGGGCCGAAGAGAAATCGGTCATGGAGTTTTGGTGGAAAAAGCCCTTTTACCCCTGATTCCCTCTTTGGAAGATTTTCCTTATACGATTAGAATTGTTACAGAAATTTTATCTTCCAATGGCTCAACCTCAATGGCTTCTATTTCTTCTTCTTCTCTGGCTCTGATGGATGCTGGGGTGCCGATTAAAAATCCGGCAGCTGGAATTGCCTTGGGGTTAATGCAGAATTTAGAGGGTAATTATAAAATTTTAACCGATATTCAGGGTCCCGAAGACCACCATGGCGATATGGATTTTAAAATCGCCGGAACCAAAAATGGGGTAACGACCATCCAAATGGACGTAAAAGTTGAGGGTATTTCAGAGAAAATTTTTAAAGAGAGTTTAGAACAAGGAAAAAAAGTCCGACTTCAAGTTTTAGAAAAAATGAAAGAGGTTTTGGAAAAACCAAGACTCGAGCTTTCTCCTTTTGCCCCCCGAATCTTAGTCATCCAAATTAATCCGGAAAAAATAAGAGAGGTAATTGGACCCGGGGGAAAAATAATTAATGAAATAATTAAAGAATGTGGGGTTTCAATTGATGTCGAAGAGACAGGAAAAATTTTTGTCACGGCTGAAAAAGAGGAAGCGGCTAAAAAAGCGGTTGCCTGGATTAAAAATATTACCCGAGAAATCAAAATTGGCGAGGTTTTTCAAGGTAAGGTTAAAAGAATTTTAACTTTTGGCGCCTTTGTTGAAATTTTGCCTGGCCAAGAAGGTTTAATTCATATTTCAGAATTAGCCCCTTATAGGGTGGAAAAAGTTGAGGATATCGTGAGGGTGGGAGATATTGTACCGGTCGAAGTAATTTCAATTGATGAACAAGGTAGAATCAATCTTTCTTTAAAAGGAAATGTTAGAAGAAAAAAGAGAAGTTGAGAAAGAAAAATTAAAAAGAGAAAAAGAAGAAATTGAGAAAAAAATTGGAGCTCTTCCCGAAAAGAAAAATCCTTTAGAATTGGAAAAGATGAAGTTAGAAGAAAAAATAAGAGAATTGGAAAAAATTTTAGAGCCGATTTTAATAAAGGAGAAAGAAATTGAGGAAAAAAAATTAGAGATTGAAAAAGAAGAAAAAGAGACGAAAACAATACTTGAAAAAAGAGAAAGAGAAAGAGAAAGATGGAAAATCGAAGAAGAAAGAGAAAAAATAGAAAAAGAAAAGTGGTTCCAGTTAGAAAAAATAGAGGAATTTAAGAAGAAAAGAAGGGAAATTGAGTTAAAAATTAAAGAAATTTTAGAAGAAGGGGAAGAATTAAAAAGAAAGAGGGAAGAGATTATAAAAAAGGAGGGAGAGATTGAACTAAAAAAAGAAAAGGAGAAATTGGAAAAAATATTAAAAGGAGTTTCAATAAAAAGAGAAGGGCTGGAAGAAGAAAAAGAAAAAATTTTAAATGAGAAAGAGCAATTGGAAAGAGAGCTCTCTGAAATTTTACAAAAAGAAAAAGAAATTGAAGAAGAAGAAAAAGCTTTTGAGGAAGAGGAAAAAATAATTGGAATAGTTGAAGAAAAAAAGGAAATTGAAAGTCAAAGGGCAGAAATAGAAAAAGAAAGGAAGGAAATTGAAATCAAAAGATGGGAAATTGAGGACAAGAAAATTGAATTAGAAAAAGAAATTAAAAAAATAAATGGGGATTATCAAAAAATTTTTGAAAAAGAAAAAACATTAAACAGGAGAATTAAGGAAATTTGCGAGGTCTTGGGTTTAAGCTTTGAGGAAGAGATAAAAAAAATTGAGGAAAAACCTGAAATTAAAGAAGAAAAACCAGAAATTAGAGAAGAAAAGCCAAGAGAGGAAAAACCTGAAATTAAAGAAGAAAAACCAGAAATTAGAGAAGAAAAGCCAAGAGAGGAAAAACCTGAAATTAAAGAAGAAAAACCAGAAATAGTTAAAGAGGAAGAAAAACCAGAAATGGAAGAAGCAAAGGAGGAAAAACCAGAAATGGAAGAGGTCGAAAAAAAAGTTGTAATTTTTCCTGAAGAAGAAAAATTAGAATTTCTAAAAAGAGAAGAAATAAGAACGATGGAAAAGGACATTAGAATGTTTCGAGAAATTGAAGCCAAAAAAGAAGGGGAAAGGGTTTCAACACTAGAAACGGAAAAAAAAAAGGTAAAGGTAATGCCCCCAACCGAAGTCAAGGTTCCATTAAAAGAAACCGTCTTACCAAAACCTCCCAAAAAATCTTTGCCAAGGGAAAAGATTTTAGTCAGAATAGGAGCTATTTTAATTTTTTTATTTCTCTTAGCTTTTTTTTATTGGTTCTTTTTGGGGGGAAAGCCTCCTCCCTCAGAAAAGGAACCAGAAGTTATCGAAGGACCAGCTGAAGAAGTGACTGAAAAACCAGAGATTGCCGTTCCCCCTCCTTTAATTTCAGTTAAGGAACTGATTACTCCTGAAATCTCAGAATTGGAGGAGGTTCCTGGAGTATTTAGTCAAATTATTGAAGAAGAATTTTCAGAGGGAGATTTTTTTCAAATTGCAATAAAAAATGTAGCCGAAAATAGATTGGTTTCCTTGGAAGAACTATCTCAATCTTTCCAGGTTGAATTTCCGGAAGGTTTTTTTCAAAAATTGGATAAGGATTATACCCTTTCTGTTTTTACTCAAAAAGAAGGAAAAAGAATAGTATTAATAACTAAGGTTAAAGAAAAAGAGGGGTTTTATGATTTACTAAAAAGCTGGGAGGGAAAGCTTCAAAAAGAAGGGGTTTTTCTTTCAGGTCAAAAGATTCCAACTCTCTCTTCTTATTTTCGAACCGCTTTTTACCAAAATATTAGTTTTTACTACTTAACCATTTCCAAAGAAGATTCGGGAATTTGTTATGCCTGGTTTGATAATTATTTTGTTTTCACCACCTCTTTTCAAAGCATAAAAAAGGCGATCGAGGAAGTGCAAGAAAGGGAATTAGAAGAAAAAATTGGTCAATTGTTTATTGTTGGTTTTGAGGGAAAAAGTTTGACCCCGCAGTTAGAAGAATTTTTTAAAAAATATAAACCAGGTGGCCTACTTTTACTTTCAAAAAATATTGAAGACGAGAATCAATTGAAAAATTTAATCTCTGACCTTCAAAATCTTTCCCAAAAAGAAACCGGTCTTCCTCTTTTTATTGCTGTTGACCAAGAAGGCGGCCAAATCAGTCGAGTTGGGTTTTTAGAAGAAAAAACTTCCCAATCAGAAATTGAAACTAAAGAAGAAGCTTACCAGATTGGCTTTAAAAGGGGTGGGGAATTAAGGGCTTTGGGAATAAATCTTAATCTGGCTCCCCTTTTAGATTTTAGCCAAGAAGGGGATTTTCTTTTTTTACGCTCTTTTCAAAAATCGGCTGAGAACATTGGAGAATTGACAAAATCTTTAATCTCGGGGCAAAAAGAAGCTGGAATATTAACCGCAATTAAGCATTTCCCAGGTTATAGTGGTATTTCTTTTAACCCTGAAGAAAAATTAGCTATTTTAGAAAAAATTCCTGAAATCTCCCAATTTAAAGCAGCAATGGATGTCAATCCTGAATTAGTTATGGTTTCTAATATTGTCTATCAAGAAGTTGACGCTTCTTTACCCTTTACTTTTTCTCAAGCGGGAATCCAATTTTTAAAAAATAATTTAGGCCCGGAAATCTTAATTATTTCAGATGATTTGGACCAAAATTCTTTATTAGAAAAGTTTTCCTTAAAAGAAATAATGACAAAACCGATTGGGGCTGGAGTTGACATCTTAATTTTCTCTGGTTATAGATTGCCAGTAGAACAAGGTTTAGACACTTTTTCTGAGGCGGTAAAAAACAAGGAAATATCTCAGACAGAACTCGATGAAAAAATTACAAAAATTATTGAATTTAAACAAAAATTGCTAAAATAAAAGTATTGAACTATGAACCCCGTTAGAAGTCTTTGGCAGAAAAAATTATAGAAATTTTTTCTGCTCTCTGATAACGGGGTAGAATTAAAAAAACAAAGTCTGTCTAAAATTAGCCATACCCTAGTCGAAGAGATAAATCTCTTCTTTGGCCTTCATTGCGATTCGGCTATATAAGGACAGACTTCTAACGGGGTGAAA
>Ga0315289_10011154_pt1 | contig 12759 bp, 12 predicted proteins | sample YL17G11_40_MG_FD_203452 | JGI IMG/M metagenome (GOLD analysis project Ga0315289, IMG submission 203452) | Sediment microbial communities from Yellowstone Lake, YNP, Wyoming, USA - YL17G11_40 | ecosystem: Environmental > Aquatic > Freshwater > Lake > Sediment | place: USA: Wyoming | collected...
GCCATATTCAGAACCTCCTTTTTCTCTCATTTTAATAGTTAAGAACTTAGCCGATTATCGCTAAGATATCGCTTTCTCTCATTATCAGGTATTCCACGTCATCAATGGTCACTTCAGTGCCGGAATATTTTCCGTATAAAACCTTATCCCCTTTTTTGACCTCCATTGCCAACTGCTTACCCTCTTCAGTCACTCTACCGGTACCCACTTCAATGACTTCCCCCTCCTGGGGCTTTTCTTTGGCAGTATCCGGGATGATAATTCCACTCTTCTTGACGTCTTTTGCCTCTAAGGGCTTTATCAAGACTCTATCAGCTAATGGCTTCATCTTCATAGACGATCCTCCTTTCTTTAGGGCTTCCCCGAAGGGGAAGATATTTTTAGGTTTGGTTTTTGATGGTTTCTTGCTATATGTCAGGTCAAGGACCTGGCATAACTGCATCCTGTCAATTTTCTATCTCTTTGTCTTAAAATAAAATATGCGACTTTTTTAGCACTCCATCTTCAAGATTGCTAAGGATTGGTAGAAGATATAATCTTAGCTTTTAAAAAGCAAGTAAAATTTTATTTAAAATTTCAGTATTATCAAGACAAAAGTTAAAATTATCTTAAGCTCGATTATTTTTCCAATAATTACTCAGATTTTCTTCATTTTATTTGATTTTTTTACTCTGTCATAAATGATTTTAAGCCCCTTGAGGGTTAAGGTAGGGTCAATTTTCTGAATGGAGCTTGATTCCTTATAAATCAACTCTGCTAACCCGCCTGTGCCTATTATCTTAGGAATATGTTTCAGCTCTTTTTCTATCCTTTTAACAATCTCGTCTATCTGACCAACTGCTCCATAGATTATCCCTGACTTAAGGCTTTCCTGGGTGTTTGTGCCGATGACCTTTTTCGGTTTTTTGAGTTCCACTTTAGAAAGGAGTGCGGCTTTCTGGAAAAGGTTAGCGGAAGAGGTCTCGATTCCTGGAGATATTACTCCTCCAAGGTATTCCCCCTTTTCAGAGACCACATCAAAAGTTGTGGCTGTTCCTAAATCCACTACGATAACCGGTCCTCCATAAATTTCAAAAGCGGCTATGGCATTGGCGATCCTGTCTGCGCCAACCTGTTCGGGGTTATCGTAAAGTATCTTCATCCCCAAAGGTAATTTTGAGGAGATTATAACCGGCTCAGAATGCAGGTATTTTATGCTCATCTCCTCATACACAGTGGTCAGGGCTGGCACAACTGAAGCAATAACCACCCCTTCGATCTTCTCGGTTTTGATCTCTCCAATCAACTGCCTGATCAAAATCCCGCATTCGTCCACAGTCAAAAAATGATTGGAGGATACACGATAGTAATTTCTCAAGATATTTTTTATGAAGATGCCGATTACAGTGTTAGTATTGCCTATGTCTATGCATATAAGCATATATCCTCCTGAAAGTTGATTGGAGTATAAAGCTTCAGCTTTATCAAAGCTAAACCTATCCGAGAAGCGGATCCGTAGGAAAGGTTTACACTCCAGGGTTTTCAAATCAAGGTTACCTCGCCTGAGCTTATGGTTCTCAGACGCCCCCGAGTTTCAAGGATTAAGGAACCGTTCTCATCAATGTCTTTGACGATGCCCCTGATCTTCTCCTTTCCGTATAGAAGCTTCACTTTATGTCCCAACATGGAAGAAGAGCCTTTTATCTCGTCCAGATAGAATTTCAGTCCAAAGGTTTTGAAATTCAGATAAATTTTCTCTAATTTCTCCAAGAAAGTTTTCAGGAGCTCGACCCGGGAATACCTCTTCCCTGATTCCATAAAGATGGAGGTGGCTTTTCCTTTCAAATTCTTAGGGAAATCGGTCTGGACCTGGTTCACATTTATTCCTACTCCGATTATGACGAAATTTACTTTATCCAGCTCTGCTGATAGCTCTAAAAGAATGCCGGCAAATTTTTTACCTTCAATCAGACAATCGTTGGGCCATTTCAGGTCTGCCTGAAGTCCGGTTTTCTCTCTTATCGTCTTGACTAAAGCTAAACCAGTACATAAGGAAAGTCCGGGTGCTTTAGCTGGCGGGATTTTGGGTCTTAAGATCAAGCTCATCCAGATTCCCCTTTCCGGAGGAGAGAGCCATTTTCTGCCGAGTCTTCCTTTTCCAGCAGTCTGTTTTTCAGCTACGATCAAAGTCCCTTCAGGAGTTTTTTCCTCAGCTAATCTGTAAGCTAAGTCATTGGTCGATTTCAAAGTGCGGTAAGAGAGGATTCTTTTCCCTAAGATTTTGGTCTTGAGGTTGTCGTGAATTTCTAAAGGTATTAGGCTATCAGGCACCGAGGTCAGGCGATAAATTTTCCCTTTTTCAGTTTCGATTTTATACCCGAGTTTTTTTAATTCCGCAATACCTTCATAAACTGAAGAGGTGGGCAGACTTAACGAAGAGGAAAGAAGACTGGCACTTAATCCACCAGACTTCTTTTCTCTTTTCAAAAGGGTAAGAATGCTCTCAGAGGTCATTTTCTATTTACTGCTTCTAACTTTTTTCAAATTGCAGCGGTCCCGCCATTCTCCACAACCCAAGCAAACCTGATCCCGCCAACGGCGGAACGCACTACGAAAAAAATCTGGAGGTCTGAAGACCTCCGCTACATTTTCTACATCCTCACTTCAGCACAAGGCTGAAGTCTAAAGCCTCGGCTGAATGGGTCAGTGCTCCTACGGAGATATAATCGACCCCGCTCAGGGCGATCTTTCTTATATTTTTCAGATTCACCCTGCCAGAGGCTTCGATCTCAACTTTTTTGTTTTTTGAACGGATGAGCCTGACCGCTTTTTTTAAATCTTCAGGTTTGAAATTATCCAGCATTATCCGGTCGATTTTAAAATTTAAAGCCTCTTTAACCTCTCCAAAATTCCTGGTCTCGACTTCGATTTTAAGTCCTTTTTTATTTCTCAGAGCTTTCCTGATTGCTAAAGGGATGCTACCGGCTGCCTCAATATGATTATCTTTAATCAGAATCATATCGTAAAGCCCCTGGCGATGATTCTTTCCTCCACCCTTTTTTACTGCATACTTTTCCAAGAGCCTCAGTCCTGGGGTGGTTTTGCGGGTATCTAGGATCTTCGCCCTGGTGCCTCTAATTCTCCTGACAAACTCGCCAGTAAGGGTGGCAATTCCAGAAAGCCTCTGCAGAAAATTCAGGGCCGTCCTTTCTCCAGCTAAGATACTTTTTGCCTTTCCCCGGATCAGGGCGACCTTCTGGTTTGGTCCCATTTTGTCTCCGTCACTTACTAAGGGCTTAAAGACTAATCCGGGATCAACCTGCTTGAAAACCGATTTTGCCACTTCCAGCCCGGTGATTATCCCTTTCTCTTTGGCTATGATAAACCCCATCCCCTTTTGTTTTTCCGGGATAATCAGCTCTGAGGTTATATCTCCTTTTCCCAGATCTTCTTCTAAGGCGATTCTAACTATCTCTTGAATTTTTTGGAACCCGGATTTCCTCATAGGGGTAAAAATTAAGATAATTCTGCGGGATGTCAACATAAAACTCTTGACAAATTACCTTGAAGAGTTTATAGTAAATTTAAACAAATTTTTGGAGGGGGAAATGAGATCAGATTTTTTTGATATTCCTCTTTCTTGTTTTTCCCAGGATAAAAAGGAGCAGGGGAACTGCTGGCTCAATCTTTTAGCTTCACGGGAGAAGCTCGAAATCTTCTTTCCTTCAGACAAAAGATTGGGAAACTGTCTGGAATGCAGCTTCTTCCAGAAGCTTTCCTCCAGGTCTACCGGGAGAAGGAGCGCTGACCGGATTGCAGAGGAGTCTTTAAAAATTCTGCTCGGACAGGTGAAGACCTTTGATAATTATCTGGAGAAGATAAACCAGAACCTCAACAAGAAATTAGAGGAACTTTCCCTTCTGAAAAAAGTATCTGATGCCTTGCTTAAGTCCAAGGAGCTGGATAAAACCTTAAGGATAATTTTAACCGGGGTAACAGCCGGGGAGGCGTTCGGCTTTAACCGAGCTTTCATCTTCTTAGTCAATCCTAAAACTCAAACCTTAGAAGGAAGGATGGGCCTGGGTCCTAAGGACCAAGAAGAAGCTTTCAAAATCTGGTCTCATATAAAAAAAGAGAAAGTCACTTTTGAGCAGATGCTGGAGAATGTGCTTAACTCTCAGGAACAGGAGAATGAACTGATATCTAAGGCAAAGGGTTTTTCTTTCTCCCTGGAGGAAAAGGAAAATATCCTGGTGAGGGCTATTGCAGAGAAGAAAAGTTTCAATTTAAAAGAAGAAGAGATCCCGAATTTAAAACCTGATGAGATTTTGAACCTTTTCAGTCCCAAAGGGTTTCTGCTTGTGCCGATATTTTCGGAAAGCAAAGCCATAGGGATTTTAGCGGCTGACAATCTCATCACCCAGGATAAAATCTTAGAGGATGACCAGGTGGGGCTGGAGACTTTTGCAAACCAGGCCGCTTCCCAGATCGAAAATATCGTTTTGCACGAAGAGCTCAAGCAGAAAATAAAGGAATTAGAGCTTGCCTCCCAGATATTAAGAGAAAATCAGAACTATCTTTTGCAGACTGAAAGATGGGTGGATATAGGCAAATTAGCCACTACCGTAGCTCATGAGATAAAAACTCCACTGGTGACGATGGGAGGTTATGCACGCCGGGCTTTAAGAAAGGCCGAAGAAGGAAAGCTGGTCCCGCACGAGTTGGAGATCATCGTGAAGGAAACCGAAAGGCTGGAGAGCATAACCTCTGAGATCTTGGACTATTCAAAAGCTACCGGGTTAAATTACGAGAAAAAGGATTTGAATCTGCTGATTAAAGATGCTATAGAGGTGTTCAGAGGTAAGTTAAGATATAACGGCATCTGGTTAAAAACAAGGTTCTCACTGGAATCCCCCATTCTGAATTTCGACCCCAAACGGATAGAGCAGGTTCTTTTCAACCTGATAGAAAATGCGATTGATGCGATGCCTGAAGGAGGGACCTTGACTATAAGGACTAAAAGAAACGAGGATTTCGCTATCTTCGAGGTTGAGGATACCGGCTCCGGGATAAGTGAAGAAAATCTGCAGAAACTATATATCCCCTTTTTCACCACCAAGCCCAAAGGCTCAGGCTTGGGCTTGCCGGTTTGCAAGAAGATAATCGCAGACCACCATGGGTATATCGAAGTCAAAAGCGAGGTGAACAAAGGGTCAAAGTTTACAGCGTATTTGCCGTTTTAAAGAAAAAAGCGTTTTAGAAAAATATTTACAGGGAGTTCTTTTAAAAACCGTAGAAAAGTTGTCGGGCAAGGGTGCCCGACCTACGAAGACCAATAACTTTTATCCTCGTAGGCAGTCCGCCAAAGGCGGACCAGCCCTGCCAAGGGTGTTTTGCGTGGAGATCTTACACTAATTACGGTTAGAGAGGTTTTTATGTATAAAATTCTGTTAGTAGAGGATGAGCCTCATCTTTTAGAGCTTTACCAAGAGGAGCTTCAGGATGAGGGTTATGAGGTTATGAGCACTATGGATGGTGAAGAGGCGGTCCTTTTGACCAAAAAGAATCTTCCGGACCTGGTGGTTCTGGATATAAAGATAAGGAAACTTCACGGCTTGGAGGTGCTGAAAAAGATAAAGGAATTCAATAAAGACCTGCCGGTCGTTCTGAATTCAGCCTACGAGACTTTCAAATCTGACTTCTCCTCTTGGATTGCAGATGCATACTTAATTAAATCCTCCAATTTAGCCGAGCTAAAAGAGAAGATCGCCGAGCTTCTGGTGATTTAGGTTGACCAGAGCGTAAGGTCCCAAGGTCTTGGGATTTTAGCCTGCCTTTACTTCATGAATCCCCTTGGCTTTTTCGTCGGGTCAGGGGACCCGACGACCACTGATGTAGCGGAAGGCTTCAGCCTTCCACCAACTTGATGGAAACCTGAAGGTTTCCGCTACACAAATCTCTTCGTAGTTGCCCAATTCATTGGGCTTATTATCTGATTATTATCTTTCGTTGGGTGAGGTTTTCAACCTCGCAATGCGATCCGCCAAGAGCGAGATCGCTCTACGAAAATGCTCGATGAATCGAGCAACTACAATTTCCCCCTCCCACGAAGAGAAAGGGGATATGATTTTTTTCCCCTAAATTCTTATCTAAACCTGCCGATAAAATACTTAGTAAAACTTAAACAATAACAATCATTTAAAGGAGTGGTTATGAAGAACAAAGCTTTTTTTGTTTTCGGGGCAATTTTTGTAGCCTTGGTTATGGTTCTTCTCATTGCCGGGTGTAAGAAAAATTCCACCTCTCCCACCTCGGGCACTCAAACGGTTTTAAAAACATTCGCTGCCCTTAAGACCTCCATGCAAACAGGAGATTCAAGCTTAGTACAGGCAAAAGTGACGGATCAGAATAATAACCCTTATAATAACGTGAGGGTTAATTTCTCAGCCTCACCTGTATCCTTGGGCTTCTTCAGAGATGTTTACGACATGACTGACACTTCGGGAACTGCCTCTTCCTATTTCGTATCTTCAGATACCGGCACAGTCACTTTGAAAGCAAAACTTACCAGCGGGGACAGCCTGACTACAACTTTGCGCATAACGTCCTCAGCACCTCCTGCTTCCAGCGGAACGATTGCCAGTATAGAATTCAACACGCTCAGGCCTTCAATTCAGGTTAAAGGGACTGGTGGAATTGAGTCAGCAGTTTTGGTGGCAACTGGATATGATTCGTTGGGAAATAAAGTAGGTGCTGGGAAGCAAATAATTTTCAGGATTTTAAATGGACCTCACGGTGGCGAGAACCTTGAGAATAAAGGTTATGGTCCGGATACTGCTCTTACCACTGAGGCAGGGCAGGCTACTGTAACCTTGAACAGCGGAACAGTTTCTGGAACAATAGAGCTCAGGGCTGAATCAGGAACCATCTTCTCCAATGTTACCCGGGTGGCCATCAATGCCGGTCCTCCGGCTTATCTGACTCTGGGAGCAAAGCCTTTGAATATCAGGGGTTGGGATGTCGTGAATGTTACCTCTGAGGTCTTAGCGATGGTAGACGATATCTACGGAAATCCTGTTCAGAACAGTACCGCAGTCTATTTTGGAACAGAGGAAGGGATGGTGGATGCTTATGCCACGACTGCTGGTGGCTTAGCCACATCAGTCTATCATTCAGGCGAGCCCAGGAACGATGGATTAGCTCATGTATATGCCTCAACTGCAGGAGGGACTGTATCCGACACCGTTGTCATCATCGTCTCAGGTCCACCAGATACCACTAGATTTCTGACCTATCCTCTTTCCCTTGTGGCAGATGGAGTATCAAAAGGACAGGTGGTTGTCAGGGTTGTTGACCGAAATGGAAACTTTGTGGTAGGCGGGACACAGGTTACGATGGAGACAGATTTCGGAAATTGTGCCTCCGGGACTACTCAGGATGGGATAAATGCTTCGCTTTTTGAGACCGAGCTAGTGAGCCAGATATTGACCCGTGATTATTCCCCGGTTTCTCCGGATGATGGAATAGGAGCAGTCTCTAACCTGACCGCCAAAGCAGACTGGTCCTCAGCAACGGTTCAGGTCAATTTCTTAACCGGTTTTGCCTATTACAAAAACTGCCTGGTAGATATTGCGGGGACTGTGGTTTATGGAGGAAGGGAGCCATTCACAGTTCTAATAAAAGACCGGGCGGGGAACCCACTGGGAGGTCATTCTGTCTCGGCAACAGTATCCTCAGGCACGATTTCCGGGTCACCGAGCATAACCAATGGCTATGGAGAATCCTCTGGCTTATTCTTTACCGCTCCTTCAGACACTACGATCAAGAGCGCCACAATTTCAGTAACTGATAATGACCCCAGAGGCGGAGGAATGGTCTTGACCAAGAAAGTTGCTTTAAGCGCTACCCTGTTTAAGAAAAAATAAAATTATACTTAAAGATTTTGAAGAAAAAAAGCCCTCAAGATTTTGGGGGCTTTTTTATTTTATTAACCTGAGCCACTCTTCGAAAATGAAATAGATCCTGCCAATCAGGAGAGACATACGGGACATCACCGTATAGCCGAAGGAGGCGCCAAAGGAGATCATCAGAAACCAGATTCCGATTTTGGCTCCAGCACCCAAAGCGCCTTTGTGCTCCTTGGAGAAGAAAAAGTAAATCAAGGAGGTGAGAACCCCGACGGTCAGAAGGATGTTATTGAAAGAAGAAAGCCAGTTGCCGGTCCATAAAGGGAGTAAATTGGCGCGGATCTGAAGGATCAAATCCCCGGTGCTGTATCCTATGATGGCTATCCCGGCAAAGATTCCTATTATTAGAGCCATGGACCAGCGGGAAAGCCAGGCGAAATTTTTGGTAAACCGGGTAAAAAATAAAATCCCAAAGGCAAAAGGAATTATCAAAATTAAAGACTGCCACATAAAGGCAAACCCGACCCGGGGGAAAGAGAAAAGAATATTCAAGTCCAGCCTCATCAAAGGGTCCCACAAATTGGGCCTGAAAACGTTGTGATACTCTAAGGAAGTCCAGTAACCGGCAGAAATTCCCACATAAAGATGCTCGGCAAACTTGTAAAAAGGGTTATCCTTATACAGGAAGCTGAAACAGAACAAGGTCAGGCCTGCGGCAAGCCAGGTTCCGATTAGTTCAGATGAAGGCATAATTTATTCTTTCTCCTTTTTCATCAATTTCATTGAAAAATAAGCGATATTGCCTATGATGATAAAGAAAAAGATCACCAGGTGCGCTATGGACTGCGAATCCATTCCCCTTTTCCCCAATCCGGAAACGCCGACTAACTGCTCATATTCGGCCGCACCTTTCATCCCACCTAAAAGTCCCACTAACTGTCCGGATTGCAAATAAGGGTAAAACTCCGGGGCGCTTACTGCAGTACAGCCTGAGACAAGCTTTATGTGATAACGGGACACAACCTGCAATACCCATTCCTTTGTTCCAGGTAAGCCGCCGGAGATATTAACTATCATAGCTAAATCTGAAAAATTCTTCACACCCTGCATTATGGGTAAATCCTCGACCTTGCTTCCATGATAATCTGTGGGAAAAGTCTGAGGGATAGAGTTCCCCATAGATACCATCACCACTTCGCGTCCTTCCTTAAAACCTAAATTTACAAAATCGACTCCATGCTTTTTGTGATACTCCCCAACTGCCACTATATTAAAAGCTCTTTCAGCTAAAGGGGAGCCAGTTGGCCAGAGCTGGGTGGAGATTATCTTGATGTTCCTTCTGCACATCTGCCTGAGAGCTGCCAGGTGCATAGGCCAGAGCTCCGGCATAGAGCCAGGGTCGTAATCTGCGCTTAAAAGGACTTTGGAGCCAGGAGGTAAAGATTCTATAGCATCATAGAAGCTTTTAACCGGAGGTGTAACTGAGAATTTTATATTCAAGGGGAAAAAGAGAGGTAGAACAAGGGCAATTCCCACGAAGATAAAAATTACCCGGCGGTCTAATTTTTCAAGTTTTTCAAAAAAGTTACGCATAAAGGTACTTCTGAAAAACTAGTTTTGCGGGGCTGGTCCCGCCGTTGGCGGGACGCCTACGACTGCTTCAACGTAGTTGCCCAATTCATTGTGCTTCATGCTCGATAAATCGAGCAACTACAAATCAGTTTCGTAGGTCGGGCACCCCTGCCCGACCGATAACTTCCACTGATTCGAAGACCTCATAGAGAAATCACTCTCCGCCCATATAGGTTTTTTCCAGCCCGATCAAGACTTTCAAGCCAGTGGAGATTGCGCCTAAGGCGGCTCCGATCATTATAGCCCTTTTAGCTGCCAGTTGAGGAACGTTCATAATCCACTCAGTAAAAGGGGGGAAGTTTTTCCACACAGCCTCGCCTATGGGCACCCTTCCGATCATCACTAAAACAGCAGTGATTCCTAATAAAGCTGCTTCCCAGGACCTTATCCTGAAAGCCCTGAATGCGGCTGACGCTATATAAAAGGCTAAAAGGGCAAACATAGTTGCTTGCATAGGATAAATGGCGTTCATAAAAACCCAGTTGAAGGCTGTTCCCTCTTTGACTCCCCTGAAAATCCCCAGATAGATCATCAAGATAAGTCCGACTATTAAAACTATCTTATAAATCCAATCTTTTCCCTTTCTGGTTATCACCTGATAATTTATCCTGAAGATGTTGGCAACACCTAAGACATAGGCAAAGGCAATAGCAATAATTGCCCATTGATTAACCACCTGAGCAACAGGCTGAAGCTTAGGGCTGAAATAGTTTCCGATAAAAAAAGCTCCAGCTAAAAAGCAAATGATTACTGGGACTTCTCTACGCATCTAGCCTTTTTTTGTAGGGGAAGGCTTTAGCCTTCCACATGCCGTTATGGAAACCTGTCCGAGAAACGGATCCGCAGAAAAGGTTTCCGCTAGTTGTACAAATTAACGTCATTTATTATACGCAGCTACCATTCTTTTCGGTCTTTCTTAAGTTACTCAAATTTTTAAACCTCTTTTTTCCGCAAACTCTTTACAGTCCTTAACTTCATCAGGAGTAACTGATTTAGGTGTTAGCTCAATTACTTTACATATATCCTCTTTAGTAATTGTAGCTGTACTTTTAGCTCTTCTATTAAAGGCTATGAATGCAGATTCTTCTATGATATTGTCTATATCTGCTCCAGAATACCCATCTAATTTCTTTGCAATTTGTGTAATTTCCTCTTCCTTTAATTCATTAGCTCTATCCCTTAACTGTAGCTTCAGGATCTTTTTTATAGCATTTTCATCAGGCAATCCAACATAAAATATTTTATCGAACCTGCCTGGACGAAGGAATGCGGGATCTATCTTTTTTGGCTTATTGGTGGCTGCAATAATGATAATTGGTTTTGTCCTTTGCTTTAGTATTCTAGCCAATTGCGATAATAGCACGGGAGTTATTCTTTGCATTACGGAAGATGTCTGTTCTTCTCGCTTACACAGAATCCACTCAGCCTCGTCGAGGAAAACAACTGCTCTAGGTTCTTTCTCCAAGGCGGAAAAAGTGCTTTCTAATCTCTTTTCTGCCTCTCCAGGATAACCCACAATAAAAGACGGGCTAATCTCTATGAACTTTGCTTGAATATTTTTCGCAATAGCCATAGCGATTAGTGTTTTGCCAGTACCAGGGGGGCCAAAAAGTAACATTCCGCCGCCTATTCGAAGCCCTAAAGAGTATGCTGTATTTTCATCTTCGAAAGGGGCAGTAATTCGCTGACGGATAAAGCTCTTTACGGCGTCCAATCCAGCAACATCCTCTAAAGTAAATTCTGTGAATACACCAATCTCTTCTTCTTGAGGGTGTATTTCCTTTAAGACGTCTTGCGTCTTAAAGAGAGACAAAATTTTTTCAGTGATTTCTGGTCCGTAAGTATTCTTAGGAGGCACTTTGTATGAGTAGGGTTCCCTTTTGACCTCTATAAGTTCTAGAATTTTCCCAAACTTGTCCGTGGCGTTACTAATCTTTTGGAACTCACCAAGAAGTTTAACCTTGATTTGAGCAGGAAATCCCCCTCCCCATGCATCTGGGACAGTATTAAGTTGTGCTGGACCTTCTGCCTCAAAAATACCAAGAACGAGGTCTCGTGAAACGTTCCATAAAAAACCAATGTCTCCTTTTTTAATTGACCTTAAATAGGGAAAGCGCCATTCATTAGTACCAAACAGACCTCTATCGAGACATTCTTTTTCAGTTCTATCGGTACATGTCATGAAAAAACACGGAACATTAATTCTCATATCAGTACTTTTCAAAAACTTTATGGAAACCTAAAGGTTTCCGCTACCTCAAATCCCTAAAAACAAAACAAACACTCCGGTCAAAGCAATAACTGCACCCGCAATCGAATGGGTATACTTTTCCGCAAAATCAGTCTTTATCAATTTAACCCCAGAATAAGCCAGAAGGGTCTGGGTTATCATCATAAAAATCGTTACAATCGAAAATGCAATTGAGATTCCCCAGATGCCTTTCCAGCCGAACTGGGTGGCTAAGAACATCAAAGGAATTAAAGGCTCACAGGGGCCTAAAACAAATATTGCCATCAAAGCCCAGACCGTTATGGTCTTTTTATGAGTCAATTTCTCATCAAAATGATGGTGATGATGGGTATGCTTTTTTGCCTGCCTTAACCCCCAGAGGGCATAGGCGACTCCAAAGCCGATTAAAAGGTAAATGGCGATCTGGCCTCTGGAGCCTTCAAAGTTCTGCAGTTTGGAAAGGGTCAAGCCTAATAATATTCCGACACTTCCGAGTAAGATTGATGAGCCGACATGGCCGATTCCGGACAAAAAGGTCACCCAGGTCAATTTCCTCTTGGACCAGTTGGATGACCTTCCAATCATCACAAAAGGAACCCAGTGGTCAGGGGCCAATGCATGAAAAAAACCGATGGATAAAGTAGAAAGTAATAAGATTAAAAATGAACCTTTCATAATTTTTTTGTAGAGGAAGGCTTCAGCCTTCCATCTTTATCTTCCCTATGGGTCGTAAGGTTTTTATCAACTTACGTCTTTCGTCTAACCATAAAACGCTTGATAAATCAAGCAACTACAAGTAAAATATGGAAACCTGAAGGTTTCCGCTACATTTTTTTCGTCTCACGTCTTACCTCCCTTCATCACTGCACAAAAAACCAGGAGGTGAATTTAGTAACTCCTGTTGTCTCCAATATAACTCCTAAAGCCAGGATTATCATTATCAAAAGCTTGGCTAAATCAGAGCCTTTTAAACTGCCCAAGAGCTTCGGCTCTTTGGACAGATAAGCAGAG
>Ga0315289_10011156_pt1 | contig 12757 bp, 10 predicted proteins | sample YL17G11_40_MG_FD_203452 | JGI IMG/M metagenome (GOLD analysis project Ga0315289, IMG submission 203452) | Sediment microbial communities from Yellowstone Lake, YNP, Wyoming, USA - YL17G11_40 | ecosystem: Environmental > Aquatic > Freshwater > Lake > Sediment | place: USA: Wyoming | collected...
CATTACCGGGACTAACTTCCAGAACGGCGCCACAGTGACTTTTGCCGGTGTGGCTGCAACGTCCGCAACGGTCAACAGCTCCACCCGGATCGCTGCCACCACGCCTGCGCATACCGCTGGCACAGTGGCCGTAAACGTCACCAACCCCGACAACCAGAGCGCCACCCTCCCTTCGGGGTTTACCTTCGGAACGGTCACCATTGGCTGCGGGACCGATTGCGGCAATGTCGGCGACCCATATGAGGGTGGTGGAGCGCCACCGGGCCAAACATCCATCTCCACCTGCAACACGAACATTAACGTGCCTGGAAACTATGTCGTAACGCAGAACATCGGTTCTGACGCGACCGCGTTGTGTTTGCGGGTCTACTATCCGGGTGGTGTTGTCAATTTGGATTTAGGAACCCATACGGTCACTGGCCGGGTGAATGTTGAAGACGACCCCGGCCACGGCCTTAGCGTCTTGATGAATGGCAGTATCACCTGCAATCTCGGCTACGACAGCGGCTACGCGTGCCTTGGGATTCGTACAGTCGGCAGGTTTCATCATCTGACGGTAACGCAACAAAACGCGGGTCCACTCGCTGCTATACGCATTTCGGGTGGTGGAACCGTTTCCCCGCCTCAGGTTCGGCTCGACCATATTACCTCGACCGTAGGTCCGTCACCTGCCAGCGCGAGGGTTCGCAACGTCATGTCTGACCAGGTGTCCATAGAGGCAGACCATAACTACATCGTGTGCCTTGACCACACCTCCGCCTGCCAAGGCTTTGAACTAGGGGGGGCGCGATATTCCTACATACACCATAACTACATTTCGCTGCCCCAGAACTGCCTGGATTGCGCTGGAGATTCTCGTGGAGTGCTATTTGACTGGGCTCGGGATGGCGAGGCTTCCTACAACGTGATAGTGACCGGGAACAATCGTGCCGTTCGCGTTCGCGCCCCGTCCACCGAGACCGATCCAGTGAACATTCACGATAATCTTTTCCTGAACGTTCTTGTTCCTGGCCGGTTGGCGGCGGTGCATATCGGAGAGAACGATACTGCCCTGCAAATTAAGCCGGTCAACATTTACAACAACACCTTTGAACTCGGGCCGGGAGGCAACGGGATTGTGGTGTCCGAAGCCAAAAACGTGACCGCCTACAACAATACCGTCAGTTGCGTGGGCGGGAACTGTTCGGGCGTCGGATACTTTGCGCAAACCCAGATTGCGAACTTGACGTACGGGCAGACGGGGACCGACATGTACGTTCACGACACAACGCTACCCGGTGGCTTCGGAAACGCCGTGAAGATATGCGGGCCTCCCGGAACAGCCTATCCTTGCGCCTACTGCACCTCAACAGCGACGACCTCGGGGACGGTGTGCAACACGGGAACGGTGGTTGGGAGCGGAACGATCAACAATGTCAGCCCCCCGTGCCAGTGAAAAGTTCGTGATATGTGGGGGACAGGTCCGCCTGCAAATGGGAGCAATCACCTAGGGGCAGGCCAAGTCACGGGGGAAGAGCCGCTCATCGATTGGGCTGACCCACGGCAAGGCGGGTTTGGACGGCGAGGCTGGCTAGCGGGAGCCGCCAGCCGTGCTCGCGTTATCGGGCCCAGCTCGCGATTGCGGGCGGGAGGCACGCTTCCACCCACTCTTTATTGCACCCAAAACCGAGCTTGGAAGGTAACTGACTGCGAGTAATAGCAAAGCTTTGAAAGAATAGGGCTTGTAACCGACCGCTCGCCAGAGTTTTTCCCTGGCCCGAAGCAGCCTGACGGCCCGCAGGTCCCCTAGGCCACGATTGAAACAAATTCTGAACGCAGCCTCGTCGATCAGATCCGGACGCGCTTTGAGCTGGGGAATCTTCTCCCGCGAAATTTCCAGATTGCGCAAAAGGGACTGGAATTGACATTCCTCCCGCTGGTAACTTGCATTAGCGGCGTGCAACCGCCGCCGTACAAGCACCTCATCAATGAAATGGACGGGGTAGTACGCAGCAATTTGCATCCACATCAACCAGTCTTCGGAAAACTCGGGCGGCTCGGAGCTGTAAAATTCAACTTTGTCGAAGCACTCGCGCCGAATGAGAGCGGCAGACGCCGAAATCCAATGGCCAAAGATGATTTTTTCCAGGATGAAGCCGTTGGCTATCTCGAACAAGCCCTTGTAAGAAGGGCAAACAACCTCATCACCGCGAAAGCACAACTGGTCCGTCGTTACGATCCCGTATTCCGGGTGCGTATGAGTGAACTCCACTTGGCGTTCAAGCTTCTTCGGCAGCCAGACATCATCGGCGTCAAGAAATGCGATCAACGAACCTTCGGCGAGTTCCAGGCCAACTTTGCGGGAGGCAGACTGGCCTTGATTATCCTGCAAAAGATACCTTATGCGCGGAAAGTACTTTGCCAATCGCTGCTCTGTGCCATCTGTGGAGCCGTCGTTGATCACAATGACTTCAAAATCCTGAAACGTCTGCGCAAAGGCGCTCTCCAAAGCTTCCTCGATATATTTCTCGCCGTTATAGACCGGGATAATGACGCTGACTTCCGGCATCGGTTCACCTGCCCCGCTGGTTCCTAATAGGCCCCCCGTACTTCAGCCGACGGACCCCAGTCTCGATCTTCCTGTCAACCGCCTGCCAAATCCGCGCCACCCACGCAGTCACGCGGGGGGCAAAATCCAATCCAAACAGCACCAGACCCACCTTCTTGCGGTGGAACACGGCGTTGGCCCTAGCCAGGGAATTTATGGCTTGCTCGAAATTTCCTTCTGCAAGGAATTGCTTCCCCTCGCGCAGATCCACCGAGGCGTGCCGGCGCGCAATGCGCCTTTCAAGCAACAACCGTTCGGTTGCCGAGAGATCGAGTGTCCTCCGGAGCTTCTCGAGAGCGCGAACCTCGCCTTGCTCCACGGCCGGGCGCGATGAGTTGAGGGAACCCGCCCGAGCGCGCCGCCCAGCCAGGGCCATTCGGTGATAGGCGATCCTCGCTCCAGCGTGTGCTAGTCGCAGCCAGAGGTGCGTGTCCTCGGAATGCGACAATTCTTCATCAAAGAGTCCGACCTCCACAACCGCAGCCCGGCGAACTAGCACGCAGTGGGTAAAGACCATCGGACACTTCTCAGCCACCATGTTCTCAAAGGTGACGTCGCGGGACTTCGGCGGGTAGAGCTGCATGTAGGTTTTCCCTGCTGAGGGCGTGTCCCCGAAGAACCATGCGTCCGAATAGATCATGTCCAGGGAGGGGTCATCGCGAAAGTGGTTGATCTGCTCGGCCAGACACTCCGGCATCCAAACGTCATCGCTGTCGAGGAAAGCCAGGAATTCGCCGCGCGCCTGCCGGATTCCCAGATTTCGAGCCGCACTCGGCCCACGGTTTTCTTGCTTGAGGTAAACAATGCGGTCCCGATAGGGCTGGAGCACCCGTTCCAGCTCTTCGGTGTCCGGTGAACCGTCGTTGATGACGATAACCTCGAAGTCATGGAACGTCTGCGCAAAGACGGAATCCAAGGCTTCGGCGAGATAATTCGCGGTGTTGTATGCGGGAATGATTACACTCACGTAGGGCCTGCATCCTCGCCCGCGGGAGCGCGAGAAAGGCTCGTCGGGCCCGTTTGGTGCCTGTGGAGATGGCTGCACCTTGCACATCGCTGTCTAAACCGCCTCCGCATCAATGCGTGAAAAAACAAGATCTTCCGTGGACGCAAACGACGTTTCCGACAACCGAGTCGGGCGAACCCGATTGCACCGAAGGTAGGATTTGGGCTCGTAGTCGTTGATGAGCCTGTACGCGTGAAACCCGCGTAAGGTGAACATGCTAATGAAATCCTCGCACGTCTTGCCCTGAGCAAGAAGGGCTGCAGGATTGACCTCCACGAATACCTCCGTCTCCGGGCGGCACGACTCCAGGACAGAGACCATACCCGATATGACCTCCCATTCGTGGCCCTCCACATCGATCTTAATTAACCGGACTGCCTTAATCTCGTCCTCCTCCAACACTGCAGGGAGCGGGAGTGTGCGCACAGTCGTGCCTAGTTTTAGGTTCTCCTTTTGAGCCCAATCCTTCGCTACGGTCGTCTTGCCAAGGTTGCCCTTTGGGCCAGGATAAAGCTGTGCACGCCCTTCGCGATCCGATATGGCGACGTTCACGGCGCGGACATTGTAAGCCCTGTTAAGCTCAAGGTTTCTGCGAAGAAGCTTAAAGACTTCCGGCGAAGCCTCAATTGCGACTACCCTACCTCTCGGGCCCACGAGTTTCGCCGCGAGCAGTGAAAAGTATCCGACGTTCGCCCCCACGTCGACAAACGCATCCCCGGGCTTGAGCCGTTCGACTATCCATCCGGTCAGGTTAGGCTCCCAGATTCCAAAGTAGTATAAGTACTTCTGTATGTAATCGACCGTATTGCCGGCAATTTGCGGGCCAAACCTCGTCCGGGCAGTGAAGGCATACGGTCGCCACCACAGGTGAGGACCCACCAAGAGGTCCCAGATTGCCTCTTTTGCTCCAACAAACGGGACCAGCCTCAAGGCACCCCGCGCGAGTGGTATGGCCAAGTGCGCCAAGGCCTCCTTGAGTCTCCTCGGCAGCCAGGGGATGATTGTCCTTGGGCGTAGCTCAGAATTCACCAAAACGCCCCCTCAGCTTACTTGTCACCAAACCCCTCCGTCGCCGGACGCGGGCTTCCTCCCCCCTCAAGGGTTGGATTGAGGTGCACAATTCCACCATAGCTTGTAGTTTCGTTCACCGAGAAGAAACCCGCGTTCTGACGGTGAACGAGAAACGATGAGGTTGGGCAGTGATACAGGTTCAACAGGATACCGTAAGCCCCTCTCAAGAGGTTAACATTGAAGCGGAGCGCTGACTGTACGCGGCCCGCCCGCTTCGAGCACTGACCCACTTCCTCAAGGCGGAGGTTGTAGTCGCAAAGTGGCTGTCCATCCGAAAGACGCTGAACAATGAACGCCAGGAGGTATTCCTCGATAGGTGCGGGGACCTCGACGGTGAACTTCAGTAGTGCGGGGTCACCCGGACCAAACACGTCGGCAATCGCGCCGCATTCATTTTCTAAGCGGACGTCGCCAATAGGACCGCCGCTGACGGATGCACCGCCCCCGCCCTGAATGGTTTGGACGTATTGGATGAGGACGTCTCGCGGGGGACCCACGGCCGTGATTCTTCCAGCCCGAAGAAGTAGCGTTCGCCCACAAAGCATCTGAACCGCCTGGAGGTTGTGGGAAACAAAGATCACCGTGGTTCCCTCTCGGGCAATACGCAGCATCCGCTCAAGGCACTTCTCCTGGAACTGCATGTCCCCTACGCTGAGCACCTCGTCCACCAGGAGGATGTCGGGGTCCACGTGGGCCGCAACGGCGAAACCCAGCCGCGCGTACATGCCGGATGAGTAGCGCTTGACGGGTGTATCGATAAAGTCCCCGATTCCCGCGAATTCCACGATTTCATCGAACTTGCGACTAATCTCCTGCCGCTTCATCCCCAGAATTGCGCCGTTGAGGTAAACGTTCTCCCTCCCCGTCAGGTCCGGATGGAATCCCGCCCCGACTTCGATGAGCGCACTGAGGCGGCCGTGGGTCGCGATCCTCCCGCGGTTCGGCCGCAGGATCTTGCTCAACAGCTTCAGAATCGTGCTCTTGCCCGCTCCGTTGGCCCCGATGATTCCGAAGGCTTCGCCGCGCGGTACCTGGAAGCTGACGTCCTGTAGGGCCCAAAATTCACGCTTCTGAAGGTCGCCCCTGTTGTTACGGGAGAAAAGACCCTTCGCCAGCGCGGGAATCAGGTCGCGGAGGGAATCGTACATCTCCCCTTTCTTGAACTTCTTCCAGACACCGTCAAATTCGAGTGCGATTTCGCTCATTCTCGTCCCTTAGATATTCTCGGCAAAGGATGCCTCGGCCCGGTCGAAGATCCACCAGGAGGTCAGCAGGCCTAGCACTGCCCAGCAGGCGGCATACGCCAACCACGAATACGAGGGCGCCTGGTGGTGGACGACCACGTCGTTCATCGCCTCGAGCAAGGCCCCCAGAGGGTTTATCAGGAGCAGCGTCGCCCACTTGCCCAACATTCGAGCTTCATAGAATACCGGCGTGAAGAAAATTCCAAAAGTGAGCAGGACGTCCACTAGATACTTTACGTCCCGGAAGAAAAGATTGGCGCAGGAGAGAAACATCGCCAGGCCAGCGGTTAAGAGGACGGTCAGGAGCAAGAGGACGGGCAGCCAGAACAAATAGAGGCTGGCCCCCACCTTCGCCAGAACCAGAAGCAGAATGACCACCGTCGAGGCAATGGTGGCGTCGAAGAGGCTCGCGAGCACAGCGGCAAGCGGGAAAACCTCGCGCGGAAAATAAATCTTAGTAATAAGGTTGGAATTGCTCACCATGCTGTTGGTGCCGAACTTGATGGCGCTCACAAAAAACGCCCAAGGAAGCGACTTCAGCAAAATGGACGCCAGATCAGCGAAGTTCAGGCGCTGGTTGGAGCTCATCGAGTACGCGAGACGCACCAAGATTCCTGCTCCGACGATGAGTAAGGGCATCAAGATCGCCCAGAAAAACCCCATCACGGACTGCTTGTACCGCGCCTTGATGTCCCGCCAGGTCAGCATGTACAGCAGGTCTCGGTACTGGATTACCTCAGTAAATGATTCGCCCATTCTGGACATCGCTAAATTCCCCTGGTTACAGCCTTCGTCCCTAGCTCCTTGCTGATGATCGCCTTCGCCCAAGCTTCGCGTGCTTTATTCTAACCCTCCTCGGCCGCCAACAGGAAGTTCCACGCAAGACGGCTTTCCCCAAGACTTCGAGGACGCGTCCCCCAGGGGCATGGGGGGCGAACTCCCCAAAGGCTTGCGCAAAGGCGCTCTCCAGCGCTCCCCCGATGTATTTCTCGCCCCTGTATACGGGTATGATGGCACTGACCTGGCGCATGCCTGCGTCACCCGCCTACTCGATTATCGCCGGCTCGCCGAACGCCGGTCCTCCCCCGAGGTAAGGAGGCGCTTGACCCTCTCCTTTAAACCGAGGAAATTGAGGACGCGGACGGCGGGCCGCCTGATACCCTTGTACCAAATCGGATCCAAACCGGAGTAAAAATAACTCAACGCCGAGGGCCGACTGACTCGCATATAAAGCTCAAATGAAGTCGCGTGCTCTTCCCTGCGGAAACCCTTCGACCTTGTAAGTGCGAGAACATCGTCATATGTAGTCACATGCTGCGGATGACGGGGGCCGGCGTCCTCAACGTTGAACGCAAATAGCCCCCCGACCTTCATGGATCTGGCGATGGAGCCGACTACGTCGCCGGGCCTTGCCACATGCTCGAGCACATCCAGCGCCGTCACGACGTCGAACCTCCCCTCGGGCAGACCGGTCATGTTGAGGTTGATAAAATCGGCGTGGAGTCCGCGTCTTCTAAAACGCCATTCGGCATACCGCTGCAAGGGCTCGGAAACATCTGCAAGCGTCACCGCGAATCCTGCCCGGGCAAAGTAAATTCCTACTGATCCGATCCCCGCACCGTAATCCAGGTAAATGTTAAGCCCTCGCTTCCTGGCTTCGCCCAGGATAAGCGCCAACTCATCGACGTAGCGGTAGTGCGAGTTGAACCAAGTTAAGTCGTAAAGGAAGGCGCGATTGCCGCGGTAGAAACCGGTAATTTGTTCGGCAGAGCTCGACTTTGCCAACCCAAGTGCTCTCCAGTCCTCGGCAACTTTGCGACAGCCCGCCTCGCAATCAGCAGCAACCTGTTTCGGGTCATCCCGGAGATACTCCGCGAGCTCACGAACCATACTTTCGTGGAGTGTCAGATACTCCGGCAGAATCAAGGCCGTATCCCACGGTGTCTCGGGCTTTGCGTCCGTCATCCGCAGCATCCTTTCGAAGAGCCCTCGAGCAGCGACAGCACGTTGCGGCGAAAGACCTCCGGACTGAATTCCCGCCAGGCGCGTTCACGCGCAGCCTGGCCGACCCGCTGGCGAACCTCGGGATCGCGCATCACCAAGTCGATGCATCGCCGCAGACCTTCAGCGTCCCCGTGATCAAAGTAGAAACCTGAAACTCCGTTCTCCATGTAGTCAGGCGCGCCAAATGGCTCCGTGACAATCACCACTTTCCCCATTGCCATGGCATTCGTCCACGTCGTCGGACCAGTAACCCGCAGTGGCTCCTGGAAGAGGGGAACGACAACGCAAGAGGAGCCGGCCAACTGAGCATAGTATTCTTGCCTCGACACTCCGGCGACCGTGACGTTTGGCGGGAGCGTGGGAACCTTCGTCCTGGTAGTAAGAATCCGGACGGGATATGGCAGGCCATCCACTGCCTCGAGGAGCGTCTTCCAATCACGTCCGTAATTACCGCCTGCGAAAATGTAGCCTCCGTCACGAGTCTCAGACAGGTCGGGTGTTTGGAAGGCCATCAGCACAAGGCGGAATTTCTCCCGGGGGATTTTGAAGTGACGGGAGTAACGCTCGATCTCGGCTTGGGTGTTGCAGCAAATGATCGAGCTCGACCTCCCCGCCAAGCGGTTCACAAGTCCAGTACCCCACCCGGGCCATTCGATATCGGTCATCACGACGCGCTTATGAATCCCCAATAGGCGCTGCAAGATTGGCAACCAGACTCCGTGGCGTCCGATGGCGACGGCGTCGTATCGGCGAGACAACCACAGGAGCCGGAGTGCGAACTGGAACTGAAACCATCTTGTCGCCAAGGGCTGAATCGACGCCGGCATTCCATCAGCCCGAGCGTGAACGGAGCGCACTTCGTCCTCCATGTCCACGTTCGGGCCCCAAGGCTCACGATCCCGGAAGCTTGACGTCCGTGTCACTAAGAATCTCATTCGGAATCCTCAGAGAAACCCGTCGGCCTTTTGCTCCTAATCGCCGGAGCGGGGGGCTTCAGCCGCTGCGGGGGTCCTCAAAGGCAAAAGCCAACGCCGCACTGCGACCCTTTCTTCCTCTTCCAAACTTAGCCTCCACGCCACGACTGCGTAAAGGACCAATCCGACGGCCGCAACCACAACCAGCTCCCCGTACCCGCCAGCAAAACCGTGTTTCCGGCAAAACCATAGCCAGGCCCCAAAGGGTGCCGCGGCCGCCAAGGGTCTCAGAACCACATTACTGTAAAAATGTCGCACGGGAACACGCAAGAGTTTTGCTGTATAGACTGGTAATACGATGCCCTCAGCAAGAACAGCCGGAATGGCTGTTCCCCAGGCAACCCCCACCGCCCGATAGTATAAAAGGTCACTGCAATGGGACGCAAGACAAATGCGACAACGAGGCTGTCGGTCATGTAAATCAAGCGCCCGGCAGCAGCCAGGACTAAACCATACAAGGAAAAACCAATCAGGGGCCGTAGCATCGAGGGCTGGAAGTACCTCGGGAGGATCTTGAGGTCCGGGAAAAGAAGCCGAGCGAAGGCGAGGTCTGTGAAATAGCCAAGGAACGATTCCCCTGTCGATATCAGGGCGACTGCCAATAATCCGAAGCCATGCACGAGGAAGTACCAGAGCATGAGCGCGCGAAACACCGACGAGACAATACTCCGAATTGCCAGCAGGTCGTAACGCGATGCGGCCGCAAGGCACCCGGTGAAGACAGAGGCCGGGAAACCCATCGCCACGGTTGCGGCGACTAAAATGACGCTACTACGGGCGGCAAAAACCAGATTGGGCGGTGTTGAAAAGAGCCGGGGAAAAACGTAAGCGATACACACGGCCGCCATCATGACCAAAACCGAAGAAACTATATTGAGCACGAGGCTTGTCGTGATGACGGAATTGAGATTCTCTTTCTCGCCGAGGGCATAATAACGCGCAACATAACGTACAACCGCATAGCCGAACCCAAAGCCCAACAACCATGAATACCCGACAAAGTCTCCAATCAGTGCCCAGATTCCATACTCCGTATTGCCGAGCTTGTGGACGAGGAGCGGTGCAATCAGGAAAGTGACCAGGATATTGACGGCGTACCCTGCGAAGTTGAAGCTGACATTCTTCGGAATGCGGGCCTTCGCATCGCGAAGGGAGGCTCCGCGTTCCGAATCACTATTCTTTTCGAGAGGGGCCGAGGTCTGTTTGATTGAGCCCATCTAAACCTGGTTGCCGAGAGCGTCCTTTTCAGCCTTCCCCACCTCAGAGGGCGAGTGGGTGGAAGGAACCGCCGTGCGCCCTCGGTCCTCAGCCAGTCGAACCGCGTCTGCCCAGATTAGCTCATTGCAATGCTGCGTCGTGAGCGGCGTGGCCGCACGCTGGGCCTGCTCGCCCATGGCGCGTGCCTCCTCGAGATGCTCCCACAGATAACTTATGGCTTCGCGTAGGGCTGCGACATCGCCATAAGGCACGAGGAGGCCAGTCTTCCCATTCTCAATGTAGTCGGCCCCCCCTTCCGGGTCAGTCAAAATCACAGGCTTGCCCATCACCATAGCGTTGAGCACGGTCTGCTGGCCACCGGCATGGAGAAGGGTTGCCCGCATGGGCATTACTACTAACCTCGCGCGCGCCATCAATTGCCGGAACTCCGTGGGCGATACGCTCACCACCCTCACGTTCGGAGGAACCACAAGACCTGCCAATAATCGCGGTCGGTTAGTGGCGAGCACGCAAGGCGCCGGGAGGTCACGTACGGCGGAAAAGAAAAGTCCGTAATCACGGTCTGCATTGCCGCCGGTGAAAACGTAGCCCTCATCGCCGACTTCGAACACATAGCGTTTCAAGGTGTGATGGTGTGGGACGTACAGGAATTTTTCGCGCGGCATGCCGTAGGCGCGCGAATAACGCTCGCACTCGACCGATGCCCAAACGATGCAGCGGTCCACGGTCCGCAAGCAGAATCGCATCCATGCGCGGCGCAGCCTTCCCCCTCCGTACCACAAACAGTCGTACATTAGGTGGGCAGGCCGATTTTGACCGCGAAAGCGTTCCAACGCTGCGAAAAAAAGCCCCTCCAGGTCGCCCAGTGTGACGATGGCGTCATATCGAGGCGCTTGGCGAAACAAGACCAAGCTTCGACGCACCATCCTACTCCGCCGCGCAAGTCCAAGCAGCCGAGCGTTCTTTAGCATTCTCTCCCACCACAGGTTCCTAATGGGCGGCAGGACCTCGGTAACAGCTAAGAGCTCGGGCGGCAAGGCAACGGGCTCGCAAGCGAGGATTTTTGTCGTCTTTGTTGCCCCTTCCTTGGTCAGGACCCTGGCCTCAACACGCTCCGTCATAACCACTCCTCCGACCGAGGGCCCTCAGGCGCCAACATCGCATAGTAACTCTGCGCCCGGCGCGCGAAAGCATCCAGGCCGAACTCCATGGCTCGGCGGCGATATTCCCCGGACAGCCGCGCCCGCTGTTTCGGGTCTTGCCAGAGTGAAAGCACGCGGCTGGAGAGCTCGCGGGCATTGCCGGCTTCAAAAAACTCTCCTTCCACCAACTCACGGTTGGCGGGAAGGTCAGTGACGACAGCGGGAAGCCCCATGGCCATATATTCGAGGAGCGAATTGGAGGACCCCTCGCTTCGTGACGTCAGCAGGCCCGCATCCGCCGCGGCGAGATAAAGCCGCACGTCCGCCTGGGCACCGACGAGCCGAACGGTTTCCGCCAGACCCAGTTCTTCGATCCGTTCTGACAAGGCGCTCCGCAAAGGACCCTCGCCCACCAGCAGGAATTGCGCGTCGGGAAGCGCGGGGCGCACCAGGGCCGCGGCTTCGATGAGGGTCTGGGGATCCTTGACGGGAAACAACGTAGCCACCGAAACGAACACCGGCGCGGCAGGGGACAGTCCGAGTTGCCGTCGCGCCGCCAGGCGCTCCTCCGGCGCAGGAACAGAGAACCGTTCTAGGTCAAGAGCATTGGGGAGAATGTCGATCCGGCCCGCGGGTACGCCCTCCGCTGTCAACGACTCCAAAGCTGTCCGCGAATTACACTGCCAGGCGTCGGCCAGGCGGTTGATTACGTTTAGAGCGAGCCGGTCGAGAGACGTCTTCCAATGCCCGGCATTGCGTCGGCAAATCACGATGGCCGGCACGCGCGCCGCCCAAGCAGCCACCGTCCCGTAGTAGGTTCCGTCCCGAAAGAAGGTCTGAACAATGTGGGGGCGGTGCTGCCGGAACAGTCTGGTTAAGCGCCACAAGGTGCGGAAGCGAGAGGACCCCGGACCGGGGCTAGCCCAGTGAACAGGACAAGGGAAATCCTGCGGCGTCAATCTAGCAGGCGGACGGAGAAAGTATAGTTCCGGCTCAAAATGCTTGCGGTCGAGTGCCGCCAGGAGCTTCCCTACCTGCTGCTCTGTTCCGCCATCTTCCCAGGAATCTATCGCGTCAATCACGAAGGCCAACCGAAGGCGTTCTGCCGGGCGTGATTTCCCCTCGGGTGGCAAATGCTTTGCACCGGCTTTCCGTAAGGCCCGGGAAGCAAGGTAGAAGTTGGTGCGGCCTGCGCCGAAACTGCCCCGGACGCCGCGCAGCGAGGAGTCGCTAATCGGAATGCGCGGCAGCAGCCAAGGGTCAGAACCGCCTCGAACCATCCCTTCTTTCGTGGTGACGGCACACTCGTATCCGCTTGCCTTCACGCGTTCCCGTATGTAGCTGCCCGTGGCCCCCCAGGGATACGCAAATCCCACGGGCGGCGCACCCAAGCGTTCAGTCAGTTCGCGGCGAGACTCCTGAATCTCCCGCTCCGCGATAGCTGGTTCCGCCCGAGTCAGGAGCGTATGGTGGAGCGTGTGCGAACCAAATGAGATGCCGGACTTCTGCAT
>Ga0315289_10011157_pt1 | contig 12757 bp, 12 predicted proteins | sample YL17G11_40_MG_FD_203452 | JGI IMG/M metagenome (GOLD analysis project Ga0315289, IMG submission 203452) | Sediment microbial communities from Yellowstone Lake, YNP, Wyoming, USA - YL17G11_40 | ecosystem: Environmental > Aquatic > Freshwater > Lake > Sediment | place: USA: Wyoming | collected...
ACAGCGCGGCTGCGCCGCAACCAAAATCACAATCTTTGCCCAGGACCACACGCCTCCCAGAAATCCCCCCTTGCCCCCCTTTTCTAAAGGGGGGTTGGGGGGGATTTCAGAGAATCGTTGCCCGATGTTAATTTGCTTACCAAAATTTAAAGAGTTTGCAGGTAAGTAGTATAGATTTTATATATGCAAAAGACTTAAAGACAAAAGACATATTTGGACGCGGATGAACGCGGATAAACACGGATGAAAAATGCCTAGAGTTCGGAGTGCCTTATTCGTTATTCGTTATTTGTTATTCGTTATTCGCTAGCTAAAATCTATGTTGTGCCTTTTGCCCATTTTTTCTGTGTTTATCTGTGTTCATCTGTGTCCAATAAAAATTTTTTGGTTGCGGCGCAGCCGCGCTGTGTTTATCTGTTTCCCCCAAAAATGTCTGCAAGGTAAATTTTTTATCCGCGTGAATCCGCGTTTATCTGCGTCCCAATATTTCTTTGATCCTTGAATCCCGAATCATCGCACCAGGTAGGGAAGCCGAACCTCCAGGGCATCCACCGGGCACTCGATCTCACAAGGCAGGCAATACCAGCAAGTCTGGTTGACTTCACCCGGACGTCCGCAGTTCAAGCAGCGCTCCGCTTCCTCGCGGGCCTCTTCCGCCGAGAAGGCTTGTTCTGCTTCGGCAGCCGAATTCCGGGCTCGGATTTCAACCCGCCGGAGCATTTTCCTTGGGCGGGCAATGGCTCCCGTGCGGTCTATGGCAAAATCCGTTATGCCGATCCCGTCTCCATAAGCCCTTCCCCACCGCAGCGTTTCTCCCTGCAGCAGCCGGTTGATGGAAATGGCGGCCTCTCTTCCCTGGGCCATGGCCTCGATAACCGATTGGGCCCCGAAGACCGAATCCCCCCCGGCGAAAATCTTCGGCCGGGCCGTCTGCAAAGTCAAAGGATCAGCCCCGATGCCGGAGTTCGAGCCGTTTTTGAGGTCCCCCGGCAGAAAAGAAGGATCGGGGCGTTGCCCGACGGCGATGATGACCGAATCCACGGCTGCGGAAAGGCCGACAAAGTCGTCCAGAAGGGGAGAGAATCCTCCTTTTTCATCGAAAACCTGCCGGCAGGGGGAAATCTCGAGTCTCAGCTTGCCGTCTTCCTGCTGTAGGATTTTCCGCGGACCCCACCCGTTTTGAAATTTCACCCCTTCTTCCACGGCCTCATCGATTTCCCTGGAAAAGGCCGGCATCCGCGACCGTTCTTCCAGACAGGTCACCGTGATCTCCTCCGCGCCCAGTTGGCGGCAAATCAGGGCGGCATCCAGAGCCGTGTTCCCCCCACCGATGACCATGCATTTCTTGCCGACCTGCAGCGGCCTTCCTTCGCGGGCGGAGTGAAGCAGGTCGAGCCCCAGGTGGACCCTTTCCAATTCTTCGCCGGGCAGGTGGAGTCTTGCCCCGGGGCCACCACCGGTTGCGAGGAAAACCGCATCCCATTCCTTTTCCAGCCGTTCCAGATCAAAATCCTTTCCCAGCCTTTTGCCGGTTTGAAACTCCACCCCCATTTTTTCCAGTAAGCCGACGCCCCTGGAAACCTCCGCCGCGGGCAGGCGAAAGGCCGGGATGCCATAACGGAGCATTCCTCCCGGTTCGCCCTCGGCTTCAAAGGCGGTGACCCGGTGACCTTGCCGGGAGAGTTCGTAGGCGGCCATCAGACCGGCCGGTCCCGATCCGATGACGGCGATTTTTTTCCCCGTTGAGGAAGGAACGGCGTCCGGGGAATGGGCGATTTCCGGAAAGGCATCGGCCAGGTACCGCTTCAGCGCCCGGATGTGAACCGCTCCCGGGTCCACCTTTTTTCGCTCACAGGATTCCTCGCACGGGTGATGGCAGATCCTCCCCACGATTCCGCCGAAGGGGAGGTCTTTGCGCATCTCCCTGGCCGCCTCCTCCCCTTTCCCCTGGGCGATCAGCCACACATATCCCTGGCAGTTCATGTGGATGGGGCAGGCAGCCCGGCAGGGAGCCAAATACATGCGCAGGTTGTCGAGGATGCATCGTTCGATGCAGATTCCGCACACATAACATTTATCCCGGCGGATGAAAATATTCACGTCGGATTTCATCGGGCACCTCCGGAAGGGACGCGACGATCGAGGGAACGTTTTGCCGCCACGATCTCTCCGTTCCCCCCCCGCCGCAGGTCGACATGGCAAAGCCAGTTGGCGTTGTCCGTCTCCGGGTAATCGGTGCGCTGATGGGCGTTCCCCCACCGGCTTTCGCGCCTCTCCGCGGACGCCACCGCCGAGAAGGTGGCGCACTTCACGATGTTCTCCACCTCGAAGAGCTTGGAGAGTTCGTGTGCGTTGGTCACGGCCACGTCCTCCTCGATTTCCCCCGCAAACCGACTCGCCCAATCGTGCCAGCGGTTGAGCTTGTAGGCATTCTTGGGGGAGACCACATAATCGTTGATCAAACGGCGCACCTTGTATTCGAGGTCCCGGACGTCCACGCGCTTGTCCCCTGGCTCCGAACGGCGCAGGATCGTCCTGCGCAGCCCTTCCACCGGGTCGGGGTCGAAATGGACCGGAGGTTGGGACGCGGCAAAGCGCACCGCCTCCTCCGCGGCGATCTCCCCGAAAACGAAAGCGCCGGTCAGGTGCCCTTTGGCCACACAGGATACGTCTCCGGCGGCATAAAGCCCGGGAACCGCGGTTTCCGCCCTGTCGTTCACCACCAGGCCGGACATCCCGTGTCCCCCGCAGAGCTGGTGTTCGGTCGGCCACAGTTCGATATCGTCCCGGCGAAAATCGATGTTTCGCCCCTTGAAGAATCTCTCCTGGACCGGGCGCTCGGTGGTGAAAAGGATCGATTCGATTTCCTCGATCACTTTTTCGGGAAGGTGCCGCAAACGGATTCGCAGAGGCCCCCGCCCCGCGTTCACCGCCTGGTTGGGTTTGGTGAGGTCATGGCAGGAGTATTCCATCAGGCATTCATCGAAAATATCGAGCATCCGCCCGCCCCGGGTGATGGTGATGGCCAAAAGGGGGATATTGACATCCTTGATCAGGGTGACCCGGCGGGAATACTCCATGCCGGTCAGGAGCGCTCCGGCCTCGAAGCCCATGACGAACCCGTCGCCGGTGTTGCCCGGAAAATCGAACGTGCCGTACAGGTAGCCGGAATTCGGCAGTCCGAAACGGGCCGTCCCCCCGCTGGCCAGGATGACCGCCTTTGCCTGGCATACGACGAGATCTCCCGTGCGCACGTGGATCCCCACGGCTCCGGCGGCTCGCCCGTCGTCCCAAAGGAGTCTCAACCCCATGGTGCGGTTGACGGCCAGAGCCCCCTTCTCCAAGGCCTTCCGGGTGATGATCACTTTCAGATTCGGTTCCTCCATGGCGGTGAGAAATTTCCCCACGGGATGATATTGCAGGGTCCGGTAATTCCCCTTCTCGTCCATCGGAAAAAAGACCCCCCACCCTTCCAGTTTTTTGAGCAGATCGAAAGACCGCCGCGCCATGGCATAACTGGGGGGGGCATCCAGGATCCCCCCGCAATTGAGGGTGTTGCTTTCCACGTACAGCTCAGGAGTCGTGTAGTTGGGGATCGCCACAATGTTGAGGGCATCCATGCCCCTGGCTATGGACCCGCTGTATTGGATATCGCCCTTTTCCAGGATGACGACCTTGAGGGTCGGATCCAGCTCCAGGGCCCGGTTGGCCGCCAAGCATCCTGCGCTTCCTCCACCGACGATGAGCAGGTCCGCTTTGAGGAAACGTGTTTCCATGCCATTTCCTTTCCCGGTAAGGTTTTGAATAATGTATCCCGATTTACGGGGTTTGCAAAGATTTTTTGCGCTGATTTTTCCCGGATTGAGTTTTGGTTTCTATGTTAGAATACCCGCTGTCGGATGGTGGCCAACGCCGCAAATCTCGATGATTGCCAAGAGGAGGCTCCCATGAAAAAACGCTTATCCCTGATTTGGCTCGGTTTCGCCGCATTCGCGTTTTCCGCAGGAACCCTATGGGCCGCTCCCAAGTATCCCGAAAAGCCCATCACTTTCGTCGTCCCCTGGGGCGCGGGCGGGATGACGGATGTCAGCGCCCGGTTGCTGGCGGAAAAATTCAAGGCCGAATTCAAGGAATCGGTTCTGGTGGTCAACAAGCCTGGAGCCAACGGCACCATCGGGTTGAAATATGTTCTTTCCCAGCCGGCCGACGGGTACACGGTGGCCATCGGGCCCATGACCGATGCCCTGGCCAACCCGTATTTCCAGAAAACCGAATCCTTCAATTTCAAGGATATTTCCTTCGCTGCCGGCTACATGCCCCAACAGAGGGTCCTGTTCACCACGCCGGACAAGCCCTACAAGACCTTCTCCGAGTTCATCCAGTTTGCCAAAAAAAATCCCGGCCAGGTCTCTGCCGGCAGCGGCGGATCTCAATGGGCCCTGGAGATCGTCAAATCCATTGCGGTGAAAGATGGCCTCAAGATGAAATATGTCATGTTCAAGAGCGGCGGGGAGGCTTCGACCGCAATCCTCGGAAAACACGTGGATATCTGCGAGACAGGCACCGGGACCCCGGCATTTCAGGCGGCCCGCGACGGCAAGCTGAACCTCATCGTCAACCTGGGGGGCGATGTGGTCCCGTATTTTCCCAACACCAAAAGCGTGAAAGAGCTGGGATACCCCTTTGCCTCCATCGTTTATTACGGCTTTACCCTGCGGGCCGGAACCCCGGAAGCCATCCGTGAAAAGCTGGAGAGCTCCCTTCAGAAGGTCATCCAGGACCCGGAAGTCAAGGAAAAGATGGCCACCATGGGGCTGACCCCGAAGTTCGTCACCGGAAAAGAGTATTATAAAATCGTGTCCGAAGCGGTGAATTCGGTCCCCGAGCTCCTGAAATACAACCAGGCGGTTCAATAAAAACCGATTTTGCGGTCAAGATTCCTCAACCCCTCTTTGCTGAAGAGGGGTTGGGGGAAGGGGCACTTTTCCACTCACTTCTTGGCAAACTCCCCGCTTAAAGAACGGCAGAAGGCGCCTTCCTTTAAGGTCGTATCGGGGTCGATTCCTAGCCTCAGGGTCGCCAGCTTCATGGGGTCATCGTACTCCACGTTGGCGATGTTGACTTCGGGGCCGAACGTTTCCAGGAGCCACCTCCACATTCTATAGCCCTGGTAATGGTGGACCTCCTGGACGGAAACCAGGGGAATTTCGAAAATCAGCTTGGAAATATCAACCGAATCCGCGAGCTGTCGGATCAAGTCGACTCGGAGCTCTTCCCCGAATATCTCTTTCGCCTCCACAAATACCTTCCACGACCCGGCCTGTAAGGTGTTCTGGATGTCGGCGATCAACTCCCCCATGTCCGTCGTGGAGACTTTTTTCCCCACTTCCCCGATGACCCGCAATCCCGAATCAACGGCCTCCCGGATGACCGCCCTTTTTTCCCGGGGTGTGAGGGTGATGGCGTTATCCGAAACTTCGATGGCCTCGTACCCCACATCCAGGGCTCCCCGGCAATACTCTTTGACCCGTCCCTGCAGGATGGCGATTTCGAGAAATTGCCCTCCGGGAAAAGGCTGAATCCCGTTCTTTTGGTAAAGACGAATCTTCTCGCTGAGGATGTCCCGCGGCAGGACCCGGGAGATGGCCACCACGATCTTGGCCAGATCTACAAAATACCCGCTGGTTTCGATCAGGTCTCTCTGTTTGCCCAGCCCGAACCCCCAATCGGCCACCATGGTGATGCCCTTCTCCCGGGGTTTGGGCGGCCACTCGGGAATCACGATGTCCTTGAAAGCCGTTTCATATTTTTCTCCGCTGCTCATGTTCGCCCTTTCTTCTTGAATCCTTTGAATTTGTTCTTTTCCACTCCGACCCATCTATTCATCCGGAGACCTCCGCTCTTTTTTGGGGTCCTCCGGTTTCCCGCGCCTGGCGGGTTTGAAAATCTTTAGAGCCAGGGGAATGACAAAAGTGAGCGATGCCAGGATGAACAAAGAAAGGCAGATCGGGCGGAAAATCACCCCCGCGAGGCTCCCCCCGCTGATGTTCAAAGCCTGACGCAGGGAGGTTTCAATCATGGGCCCGATCACCATCGCCAAAATGAGCGGGGCCGCCTGGAAGCCCACGCGCCGCAGGAAATATCCCACGAACCCGAAAACCGCCAGCATAAAGAGGTCCAGCTGGCTGGCGTTGACGCTGTACACTCCGATGATGCAAATGAGGACGATCATCGGCATCAGGATGTGCTTCGGCACCTGTAGAATTCTGACGAATAAGTTAATCAGGGGCAGGTTCAGGATGATGAGCATGAAATTGCCGATATACATGCTGGCAATCACGGCCCAGAAGAGATCGGGTTTGTCCTTGATCAGGTTGGGGCCCGGGGTAAGTCCGTGGAGCATCAAAGCGCCCAGGACCATGGCCATGGCCGGGGTAAAGGGAATTCCCAGGGCGAAGAGCGGGACGTAGGCGCCGCCGACGGCCGAGTTGTTGGCCGCTTCCGGACCGGCAACGCCCTCGATCGCCCCGTTTCCAAATTCTTCCGGGGTCTTCGACAAGCGCTTTTCCGCTACGTAGGAAACGAAAGTGGCGATGACCGGAGACGGTCCCGGAATCAGTCCGATGAAAAATCCCAGAATCGACCCCCGGAACGCCGCGGGCATGGACCGTTTCCATTCCTGCCGGTTGGGGAGCAGCTCCCGCAGCCTCACCTTTTTCACCTTCTGGAGGAGTTCTTTTTGCTCCACGGTCGTGAGGACTTCGGCAATCCCGAAGATTCCCATGGCCACTGGAAGGAAGTCGATCCCCTGGCTCAGCTCCACGCTCCCGAAGGTGAAACGCTCGATTCCGCTTAAAAAATCGACCCCCACCGTGGTAAGGGCCATTCCCACGAGGATCATGATAAAGGATTGAAGAAGAGATCCCCCGGTCAACCGGACCAGGAGGATCAACCCGCATACCCCGATGGCGAAGAATTCCGCAGGCCCGAACCGGAGGGCCACATCCGCAAGGAAAAGAGCCGCAAACATCAGCCCCAAAATGCCGATCGTTCCGGCCATGAACGAGCCGACGGCAGAGACGGCCAGCGCAGCCCCCGCCCGTCCTTTCTGGGCCATTTGATACCCGTCGATACAGGTCACAACCGAGGCGGCCTCTCCGGGGATGTTCAGGAGGATGGAGGTGGTGGACCCGCCGTACATGGCCCCGTAGTAGATGCCGGCGAAAAGAATCATCGCTCCCGTGGCATCCATCGTCAAAGTGAAAGAGAGAAGAATAGCCATGGCCCCCAGGGGGCCCAGCCCGGGGAGCACCCCGGTGATGGTTCCCAGAATGGCGCCGATGAGCGCGTAATAGAGGTAAAGAGGCTTTAAAGCGGTGGCGAAACCGCCCAAAAGCCCCAGCCCGATTTCCCACATAACGTCTCTATCCTCCCAAGCGGAAGAAAAAGGTCTCCAAGAACCCCATGGGCAAGGCGACTCCCAAAAGGCGGGAGAAAATCAAAAAGGAAGCCACGGACATTCCTGCCGCCAGGAAAAGGGCGAACGCCCGTTTTTTCGGTTTTAAGGCTAAGAACATAAAAAAAGATACGACAAAGGTGGTTATCAGGAACTTCAAGGTTTCCAGGATCAACGGGAACAGGACCGCGCATGCCGTGATTCCGAGGATGGCCACATAATTTTTTTTCTCATCTTCGGATGTTTTTTCCCCTTTTCCTCCAAGGTCCCCTTTTCGAAATACCCGGACTATGTAAAAGCCGGTGCACGAAACCAATAGGATCCCGATGATAAACGGAATGAATCCCGGTCCCGGGTTCTTGGGAACCCCCACCTGCAGACTCAATCCCTTGAAAAAATATAAAAGTGAAAAGACGAGAAGTATGGCGGCGGTTATCTTTTCGTTGACCCGGCTTCTCCCTTCCATCTTCATCCCCCGTTCTTTCCTGGATCATCAAGGCGCTTCATCTTATACCAGAAAATTCGGCAAAACAATCCCCAAGGATGAGGCTGCAGCTATGCTGGAAAGTCAACAGCAAAAAGCGTAATGGGACGCGGATGAACGCGGATAAACACGGATCTCATATTTGCCAAAGGCTTAAAGACAAAAGACATAATGGGACACGGATGAACACAGATAAATACAGATAAGAAAGTGCCTAAATTTAAAAACAGCGCCTTATCGCCTTGGACTCTGAACTCCGTACGGGCGGGTTTCAAACCCGTCCCTACAAACCCCGAATTTTTTTGGACGCGGATGAACGCAGCGATGCAGGCGGTGACCAAATCGCAGAGAAAATTGCGCCAAAGGCGTGACCGCCTCTACAAAGGAGGATGATGGGGATTGAAATCAGATCTGGTCGCTGTCTTCGGAGGGTTGTTCGAAAACGAGGGTTTTCTGGATTTCTTCGGCGGCTTTGACTCCTTCGTCGAAGGCCAGCTTGTTCTGCTTCTCCGTCCCCTTGGGAATCCGGGCCATGACCGCTGCCTCCAAGGATTCCAGGGAAACGACCCCGGCGCCCTGGGGGGTGACGGGAATGAGCTTGCTGAGGGCCCCGAGGGCCACGATGTTGGCCATCTGCTCCCGCCCGCACTTTTCCTTGGCTATCTTGGTGAAGGGGATCTTCACCACGCGGGGATAGGTTACCTGGGTGACCAGATGGGAATCCACCACCAGGAGGCCCTGCGGCTTCAGCTCGGCGGCGGATTCATCGCAGGCCATCTGGTTCATGGCCAGAAGGATATCCAGGCCCATGGCCTTGGGATAATCGATATCCTGGTCGCTCACCACCACGTCGGCCCGGCTGGTTCCCCCCCGGGCCGCCGGCCCGTAGCTGACCGTCTGCACCACATGTTTCCCCCCGTAGATCCCCGAAGCCTCCGCCAGGATGAGTCCGGCCAAAACCAGCCCCTGGCCCCCCGAACCGCTAAGTCTGATTTCGTAACGATCGAGCATAAAGGTTCCTTAAAATCCAAAAAAATTAATGGGACACAGATGAACTTAGCGCGGCTGCGCCGCAACCAAAAAAATTTTATTGGACACAGATGAACACAGATAAACACAGAAAAGGATTCATGAAAAACGCTTAACAAAATTTAAAGATTTTACACTACAGTAGTACAGATACGACAAAAATCATAGAAAGAGTTGAGCGAAATTCCTTAAGGGCGCGCGCCGCGCGCCCCTACGTTCCGAATTCTGTTAGGGCGACCGGCCGGTCGCCCCTATAATCTCCCAACTTTTTATTGTTCCTTCCTTAATTCCGCATTCCGAATTCCGAATTCCGCATTTCTCTAGTGTCTATCGGACGCTTCCCGACGGTCGCTTTCCTCTTTTTCTTCCTTCTCCATCGAGGGGGTCATGGCTTCTTTGGCCTTCTGGCGCAGCTTGACGTACTCCTCATGGTACGTGGGCGCGTCCCGGTCCACCAGGACGCCGGTCTCAAATTTGTCGGCCATCTCCGCGGCGGACAGAGTCTTGGCCTTCTCCACCGACACAGCGTGGTCCCGCTGCCACTTCAGCATCTCGATGTGATTGCCCCGCTTGTTCAGCCTGCCGAAATGGGTCTGGCATTGACTGATGATTTCGACCACGCTGAACCCCTTCTTCTGCAGGGCCTTCTCGATCAGCTGATCGAGCTGGCGGGTATGGTACACCGTTCCCCGGGCCACGTACACCGCCCCGGCGCAGACCGCCAGCTGGGAGATGTTGAAGCTGTTTTCCACGGTTCCGTAGGTCGCGGTGGTGCCCCGGTCCCCGTAAGGAGTCGTGGGGGAATACTGACCGCCGGTCATGCCGTAGATGCTGTTGTTCACGATGATGGCCGTGAGGTCGATGTTCCGGCGCGCGGCGTGGATGAAATGGTTCCCCCCGATGGCCGTGGCGTCCCCGTCGCCCATGATCACGATGACTTTGAGGTCGGGCTTGGCCAGCTTCACGCCGGTGGCGAAGGTCAAGGCCCTTCCGTGGGTCGTATGGAGGGTGTTGAAATCCACGTACACCGGCAATCTCCCCGAGCAGCCGATCCCGGAGACCATCACGATCTCGTCCTTCGTGTAGCCGATGTGATCGATGGCCCGGATGAGCGAACCCAGCAGGGTGCCGATGCCGCAACCGGGGCACCACACATGGGGAAATTTCTTGTCGTGGCGCAGATACTTGTAAATCAGGGGGCGATCCTCGATCATCTCTTCTCCTTCATCTTGGCCAGAATCTCTTTGGGGCTGATGATCGTTCCATCGATCTTGTTCAGGGTCAGCACCTGGGTCATTCCCTCGTTCACCCGCTTCACCTCGCGGGAGACCTGGCCCATGTTCATCTCCGGAACCAGGAGCGTCTTGCCCGCCTTGACCAGGAGTTCGATGTAGGAACGGGGGAAGGGCCAGAGGGTGATCAACTTCAGCATCCCCACCTTCAGCCCCTGGCTCCGCGCCTCCAGGACCGCCCGGCGGGCGGAGCGGGCCACGCAGCCGTAGGCGATGATGACGATTTCGGCGTCCACGGTCATGAAGTGTTCCACCAGCCGGATATCGTCGGAGTGAGTGGAAATCTTGCGGAAGAGGCGGGTCAAAAACGGCTCGATTTCATCCTGGCGCAGGGTGGGAAATCCGCGAATGTCATGGATCAAGCCGGTCACGTGGTACCGGTACCCCTCCCCGAAGATCCCCATGGGGGGGACGCCGAAACTGGTGTCCTCGTAGGGAAGGTACCACTCGGGAGGGACGGAGGGCTTGACCCGGTCGATCACTTCCACCTCCGACGGTTTGGGCAGGATCACCTTCTCCCGCATGTGGGCCACTACTTCATCCAAAAGGAGAACCACCGGAGTCCGGTACCTCTCCGAAAAATTGAAGGCCTTCACCGTCAGGGTGAAGCACTCCAGGACCGAGCTGGCGCTGAGGACAATGATGGGATGGTCCCCGTGAGTCCCCCACCGCGCCTGCATCACGTCCCCCTGGGAGGGGTTGGTGGGCAGACCCGTGCTCGGCCCGCCCCGCATCACGTTCACCACCACGCAGGGCACTTCGGCGATGCAGGCATACCCGAGATTCTCCTGCATGAGGGAGAACCCCGGCCCGGACGTGGCGGTCATGGACTTGGCCCCGGCCAGGGAGGCCCCGATGATGGCCCCCATGCTGGCAATCTCATCTTCCATCTGGATGAAGGTCCCGTCCACCTGGGGGAGCCGGACGGAAAGCCCTTCGGCTATTTCCGAGGCAGGGGTAATCGGATAGCCGGCGAAGAAGCGGCACCCGGCGACGATGGCTCCTTCGGCGCAGGCCTCGTTGCCCTGCATGAGCTTGGCTCTGGGATCAGGCTTTTTCACCCTGTTCACTCACTCCTTCCTGGATTTCCCCCGAGGCTTTGGCCGAGCCCTTGGGTTCTTTCTTCTTGGGAGAGGTTACGTTGATGGCAAAGTCCGGGCACCGCAGCGCGCACAGCTGGCATCCCGTGCACTTGTCGGGTTCCTTGGCGTAGGGGGCGCCGGAATCATCCTGCGCCAGGACTCCGGCCGGGCAGAAGGCCACGCAGATCCCGCACTTCTTGCACCAGCTTTTGTAAACCTCGATATTATGCTTTTCTTTCTTGGCCATGAACTTCCGTTCCCTTTCATCCCCGTAAAACTTTTTTCATGGTCGGGCCCATGTCCGCCGGGTTGACCACCACCGTGGCTCCCGCGTCGCGCAGGGCCTCCATTTTATGCTGCGGCGAACCCGCCCCCGCGGAAATGACCGCTCCGGCGTGTCCCATCCGCCGGCCGGGAGGCGCGTTCTGTCCGGCGATGAAGGCCACCACCGGCTTCTTGAAATGGCGGCGAATATACTCGGCCGCCTCTTCTTCCACCGTCCCGCCGATCTCTCCGATCAGCATGACCGCTTCGGTCTGGGGATCGCGGTTGAAGAGCTCGAGGACCTCCACAAAAGTCATTCCGATGATGGGGTCGCCACCGATGCCCGCGCAGGTGGACTGCCCCAATCCCAATTTAGTCAGTTGATCGACCGCCTCGTAGCTGAGGGTGCCGCTGCGGGAGGTGAGTCCGATCGGCCCGGGGCGGTGGATGTAGCCGGGCATGATGCCGATCTTGCACTTTCCCGGGGTGATGACCCCCGGACAGTTGGGGCCCAGGAGGCGGCAGTTCCTCCCGGCCAGGTATCCCTTGGCCAGCACCATGTCCAGCACGGGGATCCCATCGGTGATGCAGGCGATGAGCTCGATCCCCCCGTCGGCCGCTTCCATGATCGCGTCAGCCGCAAAGGGGGGGGGGACGAAAATCATGGAGGCGTTGGCCCCGGTCTCCCGCACGGCTTCGGCCACCGTGTTGAAGACGGGAAGGCCGTCCATGGTGCTTCCGCCCTTCCCCGGGGTCACCCCTCCGACCATTTTGGTCCCGTAGGCCACGGCCTGGCGGGTGTGGAACATTCCCTGCTTGCCGGTAATTCCCTGACAGATCACCCGGGTATTTTCATTTACCAGGATGCTCATCTTCGCCTCCCCCGGTCATGGTCGGAATGAAAATCTTCCCTGTATCCTAATGAATAAGCGCTCCTTCCGTCAAGCAAAAAACCCGAACCTCCCGGCGCCTATTTCATTCAAATAATTTAGGATTTTCGCGGGGGGGAGAACCGAAGGGACAACCCTTTCTTCTCTATAATTGATTCTATCCTCTCCCGCCAGAATCCCCATGACCCCCATCATGGAAAGAATCCCCCGGAGGCACAAAACTTAAAGAAAAAAACTTGACGCCCCCTCGTTTCCTAAGC
>Ga0315289_10011161_pt1 | contig 12755 bp, 8 predicted proteins | sample YL17G11_40_MG_FD_203452 | JGI IMG/M metagenome (GOLD analysis project Ga0315289, IMG submission 203452) | Sediment microbial communities from Yellowstone Lake, YNP, Wyoming, USA - YL17G11_40 | ecosystem: Environmental > Aquatic > Freshwater > Lake > Sediment | place: USA: Wyoming | collected...
CAGCTACTGCTGGAGTCGAGAAAAGAGTCAAAGCTGGAGAAAGATCTTTTGGGCTGGAATAATAATTTCCATGATGGTTGAAAATATGAATCGTGCTATCATGTCCAATTATAATCTCTAAATTTTCATCATTATCAAGATCCTCTACCACAGGCGATGTCATTCTTACATTAGAACCGATGCCTGGGAACAATGTTTTAGACCACTTAATAGTTCCATCCCCATTGAGAACGAGTAATCCACGTCCTGTGTAGACAATAATATCAAACTTCATATCTTTATCAATGTCAGCGATCGCAGGGCTTGAAAGTCCTACCTGAAAACAACCAGTATCAACCGGCCATCCTGAAAGGGCACTTCCGTTTGCACTAATAACATGTATCTTACCATCCATTGATCCTATAATGACCTCCTTATCTCCATCATTATTAATATCAGCGGTAGCAGCAGAGGAGATAATAGCGCCATTGGTTTTATAAGGCCAACCTTCTTTTAACAATGAATCAAGCCACAACGACACCCTATCTTCCGCAATATTATTATGGATATCCTTTACCAATAACCTTATTGAGATTATTCCATCGGCCAACCCAGAGATTGATAAGTTACCTAACAATGATTGCTCTTTTGGTTCGGTAGAAGTAAGGGCGGTTGTCCACGCAGAGGGATAGACGCCCTGTCCATATTGAAGGATGTATTCAACGAAATCTTGTCCTTTTGCTGTTCCGTAGAGGAAAAGAGAATTTCTAATTCTTATATCATCGTGAGATGAATCTATTTTGGCAATTGGTATTGATTCAAACTGGAGTGCTTCGAACATATTGACTCTTCCAGTTCCTATGTATACATTACTAGTGGGATCATCTGTGGCTGTCCTTAGTAAGGAATAGATTTGTTCGTTGGTAAAATCTGGGTTTTGGGATTTTATCAAACCTGCTATGCCAGCAACCAGTGGAGTAGCCATAGATGTTCCTGAACCTAATAGATAACCGCTAGGGTGAGTTGCAGTCCCTCCTGTGGTGGGAACTGTGGATGCGATTTTAACACCAGGCGCAGCCACATCTACCCATGAGCCGTAGTTAGAGAACGTGGCTTTATCATCATTTTGATCAGTGGCTGCTACAGCTATAACATTGTCGAAGGCGGCAGGATAGCTTTTTATGTTTCTATAGCTATTTCCTGCTGCAGCAATTAAAACAATCCCATGCAAATAAGCATTATCTAATGCCTCTTTCATAACTTGCGAATATGACCCCCCCAAACTCATACTAATAATATGGGCTCCATTTGCTACCGCGTAATTGATTGCCTGGACTATGTCTTCAATCACTAAGTAACCATATCCATTAGTACCTTGCCAGCCGGCCCTTATGGGTAGGATCTTACAATTCCAGCAAGCTCCTGCCACTCCGACTCCGTTGTTACCTTTGGCTGCAGCTATACCTGCACAATGCGTCCCATGTCCGTAGAAATCCATAGGATTATTATCTTCTACTGTGCAATCTTCACGCGAATCACAATATCCCTGAAGTCCAAATTCTTCTAAATTGACAAAATCATAACCAGGTAAAACATTACTAGACAAATCCTCATGATTGTAGTCAACGCCAGTGTCTATAATTGCGATGGTTACATTACTTGAGCCTATCTGTATGTCCCAGCCTAACTCAGATGCTATTTTCTGATGAGACCACTGGTATGAATATAAAGGGTCATTTGGCGTAAAAAAAGTTCGATAAATATAGTTTGGCTCAGCACATTCTATCTCTGGAACTTTTCTCAGGTTAGAGGCGAGCATTTCGATATCCACATCATTCTCGAAATCAAGAACATACCAATTCCTTAGACCAATGCGATCGATGCCTTCCATTGAGCCGTCTAATATCTTCCTTGAGTTTTTAAATTTAGCTGCTTGAAGTAATGTGTTATCACGGGACAATTCAGTTATGAGATCCGCCACTGCGGCACTACTATTAATTTCTTTATGTATTCCTTGGTTTTGAGAAAATTTTACAATCAACTGTTTACTGACATATCTTGTCTTATCAAGTTCTGTAGGGACCTGGGTATTATCACACCCACTGACACATTTTCTGATAACTGTTCCATCATCTCGGTAGGTGGCTATTATTTTGCTTTCTCTAGATGGTTCTTGAATGAATTCAATTGTGTCATTCCCCAAATCAACTTTAGCCTCATCTAGGCCTATAACAGGCTGATGAGCAATACCTAAACTAAATCCTAAAACCAAAATACTGATAGTCAATTTATTATGCCTCATCCCATCTCCACATTTTTTGAGCCTCATTTTCTAAATTTCTTTCATAAACAAAAAAATCCGCCTACCCAAATAAGGTAAAGCGGACTTTAAATTGTTTTTTCAGAATGCCGTGGCTCATTCTCTTAAAGAAACTCCTTAAAAATTAAATTATACTTTTATCTTATTTAATGAAATCTATAATTTCTCTCTCGTTATCGAATAATAATTAAAAATCTTAGCAAGAGTATTTTCTATCTACATACCGGCGCAGGTCCCATTTTAAACAGATAATTAATCAGATAGACCACATCCGCAATAGTTACACTACCATCTCCATTTGCATCTCCAGAGTCTAAATATTTAGGCACAGGACCACCTTTCATTAGATAATTAATCAGATAGACCACATCTGCACTGCTTACTTTGCCATCGCTATTAGCATCCCCGCAGATATAACTTACAGTTGCCTCAGGGGAGTTGCCGTAGTTGCCTTGATTTATCCTTGCACCATTGGGATTTGGTTCAAGTGAATAATCATCAGCCCCGTTTCCAGCATCAATACTAGGAGAGTAAAGTTTTAAGTGATAGTCTCCTGCACCTTTAAATTGAGGATCTTTTGACATATTGCCATTTATGCCAGTTAGGTCGCCGTCAATAAAACCAGAATAATTACCTAAGGAGTTGGCCCAGACATTATTAAAATCTATCTGATTTCTATGAAGACCACCCAGACTTTCTATGCCATATTTACTGTTATTAGTGATAATATTGTTCTCTATCTGGGTATATGAAGTAGTGAAGCTGCCTAATTTAGTTGGCACTCCTGTGGTATACCCATAAAATATCCCTGAACCGCTATTGTTAGATATGGTGTTATTGGTAATCTGTGGCTGGGGTATTCCAATGCTACCACCAAAACAGGCAATGCCTGCTTTTAGGCTGGAGCTGGAATTGTTATTGGTGATAATACAGTTAATAATCTCAGGGTTAGAAAGATAATATACAGTTATCCCTCCTGCAGGATATGGCCCATAGGCATCTTGGGTGTTATCTTTTATAAGACAACCCTTTATCAAAGGGGAGGCTGGATTTGCTATATCAAAACCTTCAGAATGTATGCTTCCGCGCCAAGAGAGGTTATTTTTAATAACGCAGTTTTCGATGGTAGGAGAACTGGCTTGACATAAGATGCCCTGACAATTCTGAATAGTAAATCCTTTTAGGATACTATTTCTGGTCTCATTGCTGACAAAATAGACTGAGCCATTAATGATAGTATTCTCTGGCCCATCTAAACTCATAACCTTTACTGACTTTCCCCGGAAATCAATATTCTCATTATACACACCAGGGCCAACCAGGATAGTATCATCTTTGTCAGATGCATCAATAGCAGACTGGATAGAATGACCTGAGGGTACATATCTATATATATTCTTTGCCTCAGAACCACCAAAAGCACCTATATCATTTCGTGAGCCGTCTGGATCATTAAATATGAAGAAAGGATCGCCGGCATCAATACAAGGTGATGAAGGATGAAGATGATAATCAGCATTATCCGGATCTAAGAAAAGTGGGTCTATAGATATATCGTTTGCTCCCGCAGTAAAACCACTATAATTACCCGAGGTGTTATTATAGACATTATTATAGTTGATATCAGGATACCAACTAGAACCATAACCAAACATTCCATATCCGCCATTATTGACTATAATATTATTTTTGATGGTTACATAGTCTGAATCACTGACTTCTATACCATTTTGAGTGCAATTAGCAATAGTGTTATTTTGTATTGTTGATTGAGAAGACTTATCAAGATAAATACCTGTTTGACTACAGCCATAGATGACATTATTTTTTATAATATACTTACGACCAGAACAATAAATACCTACATCGCTATTTTGAATGGTAAAGCCGCTAATAGTGGTTAAAGGTGTAGATGACGGTCCGGAAACGTCAATTCGAATCTTGCCTTCAATAATAGTCTCGCCTGCCCCTGAACCGATTAAACTAATACCTTGCTTATTTATATTGATATCTTCATAATAAGTGCCTGGGCTAACTAAGATGATATTTCCTTCCACAGCTGCATTAGCAGCAGCCTGGATAGTAGGATAGTCCCCAGGAACCCGGATAAATGGGCGATATATTCCTAATGCAGGATCACCAAAAAGATTTAGTTCAAAATAAACCCATCTGTTAGTACCATAGCCTAAACACCATACATTATCTTCTTTTGAATCTTGATTTGCCCTGCCTAATTCATATATTCGCTCCCCAAAAATCGCATCCCAAAATTGACGGGCGAAGTATTGGGATGGGTTAGCTGTACTATTTTGCGCCCCCCAGCCAAATCTTGAATTCGCAACGAAGGCTACAGCACCATGTGCTCCAGTTACAAAATGTTCTACTATGGAGTCAGATGGTAATATTTGACCATTTGGATCTTGGTTGTCAAAGGCTCCAGGAAAACAACCCTGACTGTAGCCAATGAAATATTCTTCATTGGTAAGATTATCCACCTCTGAGTTACTCAATGTCATCAAAGAGGTATTATTGGCATGACCAAGATGGTTTATAAGGTGGATACCGCTCCTTAATATTTTGAGCTTCAGGTCAAATTGCCAATAAATCGGATACAATAACGGCCCATACTTATCATAATAATCCTTTTGATAATGAGTATTTCTATCAAGTGCGGCTGAAAACCCTATGGTTGTAAATCCGTGATTGCTACTGCCCAGCCTTATCTCCTCAAGCGAATCTTTAGCCCATTCTGTTACTCCGCCAAATCCTAAATGTTCTCCTATCTGATAGGTGTTGCGAAAATAAGGAAGTTCATCTTTTTTTGCCTGTTCATAGGCAAGAGTTTTCTTAATGAAATTAGACACCTCAACTATAGAATCAACCGGCGCTCTGCCCACATAGACCTCAGCAATAAGGTCTACTTCGCCCCCGCCTTCTCCATCGTTAGGTTCTCCATATATGCCATCTCCATCATTATCAAATGTTCCATCCAGACAGGCATAATATAGGTCAGCAGCGATACCATAAATATAACCGGAGTCAGACAGGCTTCGAGCAGGAATAATATTATCTCCGCTCTCTCCGCCCACATCTGCACCATCACCATCTCCGCCTAAGAGGATATATTTGGTTCCCCAGATGTTATAGGCATCTCTAATAAAGTTCCTGATCTTAGTTTGGTTGTCTTGACCGCCACTAGGCCGTGTGCCATCGTAGTTAGCATAAATGCCATTTACTGAGTCATCAGTGGTAACAATCGTAGCTTTAAATCCTTGGGTTTGTCTGAAGGCTACCAAGTCCTGGAAGGTATAGTTACCTGTGGCGTTGGCTAATGCTTGATTGGTAATAATTACATAATCAAAAGGTCCTGTCTGACCCAGAAGGGTGGTATTCATTTTTAGAGTGGCGCTGGGTAGGTCCTTAGGTACATCTTGTTTGTTATCCACATATTCAGAGACTCTATTTAGGTCATCAGCAACAGGTCTTTTCTTTATAACAGAAGGCTCTTCTGTTGAAGAATCCAGTTTTACCTTAAGTTGCATAGTGGGATAAAAGAGGAGTTTGTTTTCCGTAGGAATATAGCGTATTGGAAACAGGTTAAATATGGCAATTTTATAACCGCGCATATTCTGCTGGGTTACTAAAGTCACATCTGTGGCAGGAAAGGCAGCGGATTGAGAATATATTGCTGGGTCAGGAGGTGTAGGTTGTATTTGACCAGTAAAGCTTAAAGGGTATTCTTGTTGGACTGCTACTACAGGATAGTTTAGGTGTATTTGTTGCGGTCCAGGCAAAGTTACAGTTGCAGAAATATATTTTTTCCCTTCCGGAATTAAGACCCTTGCTCCTTTAATTGGAAGACTGGGCGCGCCAGTCTCTCCCGTACTAAGCGTTTCTTCTATGGTTACAGTATTGAAGCGCTCTCCAGCAATAGTTACCTCATTTATTTGTGGCTGTTTAAATTCATAGTCTATAATTATTTCATTAGTCTCAGCTGTGGACGGAGGGGATTCAGTTGCTACTTCATTAAACAAACCCATAGCAGGTGGATAGTTAATACCAAAGATAAATCCCAAGACCAATATCGTAACAATTAGTGTTTTATGTTTCATGGTAAGCCTTAACGTTATTAAAACCTTTCTTATTTCTTTAAACTTCTTGGTTAAACAAAAAAATCCGCCTGCCCTTAAAAAAGGGTGAAGCGGATTTAAATTCTAAAAAAATAATACTTTCTTTAAGAGTGCCGTGGCTTTTCATCCTTCACCAGAAACTTTTTAAAAGTTTTTAATAAGTAAACAATAAAAAAGCCGAATTGCTTATTCGCCTGATTAGGTTTTCGGCAACCCGGCTAAACTCTTTTTCTTCCCGTGGCTTTGCGCACTCCGACACAATGTCGGAGATGGCCTTTTCGTTACCTAACTGTGATAAAAGTATAACATATTAGATATTGGTTTTTCAAGGGTAAAACAAGGGGTTTGGGAAAGCGCTTTCTTTTTTTAAACGCAGATGGTCGCAGATTGACTGTCTGTCGACAGTCGGAAACGCAGATGGTCGCAGATTAAATCTGCGCTTATCTGCGTTACCTACCTGCCGCAGGCAGGGATTTGCGTAAATCTGCGTCTTAGGGGATGGCGAGTTTACTAATGAGGACACTGGCTTCAAAGATCGAGGATTGCGCTGCTTTGGGATTTAGCTTTAGGCTTTCTATCTTTAATAGTGAGGTGGGATTCTCCAGTTCATAAAAAAACTTAAACAGGCGATTAATATCCGCCTCACATTTTAACTCTACGACAAATCTTTTATAAAACTTTTTATCCTCTATGGGTTGTGGCCGCATATTGCTAATGGTAATGGATTCTTTTGTGGCTATTGACTCTATCTGACTCAAAACCTTGGCCATCTGTTCTTCGGCAGAACCCGAAAGCCTTACCAAAGGAGAAAGTTTCTGGAACTCTTTTTCTATAATATCTTTTTGGCCGAGCAGGCGAATAGCCTTGTCTAACATTATGCGCTTAGACAAAGCCTCTTGATTTAACTGTTTATATCTTTCTAATAACGGCCGTAAGATAAAACTATAACCCAGATTTATTACTATAATACTAACAGTAATATAGAGAATAGTTTTTTCTCGTTTAGATAAGTGCTTTAGAATATCCATAGTCTCAAAGTATTAAAAAATATCTTTTAACACTGCAAAAACGCTTCCCGCTACTGCAGGAAGCGGTGTAAACATATTATTTAAAGGTTATTTTTGCAAAGACACAGGGCAGACCAGCTCAAAATCAGTAATCTCGCGCTCTTGGAATCTTCTCTTTGTCGTATATTTTACCTGGATATTTTCAAAATATGGGGATTTCTCTAAGACACTTACAAATCTAAAGACCGACGAAAGATCGCTCCCCTGGCCTTTTAGCGTAACAGAACGGCCTGCATCAAAAGTAAGCGAATTCAGCCAGATTCCTTGCGGCACGGTTTTAAATAATTCCGTAATTATATCCACTGTTTTTGCTTTATTGACGAATTGACCCTTTATAATCTTTAGTTTATTGAGCATCGCCTCAAGATTTTGCGTCTGGGATGCAAGCTTTTTATAGTCGGCATCAAATTTCTTTATGTAATGGTCCTTAAAAAAAATATCCTTGGCAATTATTGCCAAGATTATAAGAAAAAGGGCAGAAAAAAGCGACGCGGTCTTTAAAAATGCCTTTCTCCTGCTGAGTTTTTCTTTTTCTGTTTTATATTCAGTGGGGAGTAAATTAAAAGATGGTTCTCTATTGAGTAAACCCAAACCGATTATTGACGAAAAAGAATCATCCGCATCAAGATAATCTTTGAGGTCAGGATTAGATATGGGGTTGATTTCCTTGAAAGGCTCTAAAATCCCGGCAGCCAAAGAAAACTCAGCCGCCAATTTATCCTTTAATCCAAAAATAATCTTAGGGCTGCCGGTAAGAATAATCCGATTTATCTTAACCTGGCCTATCTCTTTTCGACACGTATCTTGAGAGCGATTAATCTCCTGGCTTAGTTTGCTGTGCCAGTTATCTATCTTTAAATTTAAATCCTGCGATTCAGTCTCTAAGGATACAGCGCGAGAAAATATAAGCTTTCTTCGAGAAATGATTTCAATATCAGCACAGTTAGAATCTATATCAATAAGAACTGTCTCTTCATCTTTGCCAGAAAGGGAACTATTTAGAAAGAGATTTAGATTCCCCTCACAGCTTAGGGCGATCGCCCCCGGAACCAGGGTTGCATCCTTAAGTATCTTTAGGTGTCTGGTGATTATCTCGCGGGGGACTAAGACTAAAAATACATAAGAATAACCGTCTTTATCAGAAAAAATAGTGGTAAAGCCTGAGATTATCTGTTCTGGCAGATAAGGTAGTTGCCGAGGAATTTGTAATTCGACCATCTTCTGGATTTCTTTGGGATCAATCGAAGGAATCTTAAGATAGCGCGTAGTGACCATGTGACGAGGCAGACAACTTATAAGCGCATCAACCTTTAGTTTTTTATCTTTAATCAGCTCCAGGATTTTTTTAGAAATCTCAGCGTCTAAAATTTCAGATATGTTTAAGACAAAAAGATTGGTTAGTTGTTTCTTCTCAAATTGGGCGAGTTTTACTTTTGCTTCGCCGATTTCTATAATCGTCGTGTTATTCATTTTGATAAAAAAGTAATTTCTGGGGCACTACCTTTGAAACGATAACTTTTTTGGTTCTGGATAAATTATTTACTTTACCTTTTGCCTCGATACAGAATTTATCAGACTTTACAGTGATGAGTTGGTTAGCGTAAAGAAAACTAATGAGATTGCGCTGCCCGGTTGTAAGGAGCTCTGTATATGAACCCAACGTATCTATAATATATCCAGGGTCTGGTTTTGTAAAGTAATTATCGTCTTCGCTCAATTCCTGTGCGTCAGGACCTTGCCTGTAGGAAATAATCTTATCTAACAGGTTATCGATCTCTGACTCGGTAAGGGCCTCCACATTATTGACTAAACAAATACTAAATAGCGTTTTTAAAAGAGTGCGGCTAGCGGTATTAATATTAACCCTGCCATCGCCCCAGACGGTTATATTATCCTTTATTTTAGAAAAAATCTCCCCGGCTTTTTGCTCCGCCTCTTCTTTAGGCAATGTCTCTTTCTTATAATAATAAAAACTTAATACATCTAATAACTCTTGGGGACATCTTAAGACATCGTTTTTAAAAACACTGTCCTCTATATCCCCTTCTTGCGTCTTTTTATCCTGGTCTATCCAATCCATGAGGGTGCTCACCAATTTATCTGGATTATCTACCTTGAGCGAAGACAATAATATAACTAAGGCCTGCCTTAAGAATTTGTTTTCTGCACATTTATTGATATTTAGCCTTCTTTCTTCGTCAGACAGACCATAGATAGTAATGGGCTCCGCTCCCTCCTCAGAAAGATTATAACCGACAGTATAATTGCCGTCTTTGAGTTTGATATCCTTAAAAAAATATTCTTTTTTCTGAAAGTCGTAGCCGTTCGCCCAGCGTTCATTTAAACTATCATATTCGTTTGTGTCTTTGCTTAATTCAAATTGGGCCCTAACAATCGCTGCCTCGGCTAAATAGTCAGCCTTGATTTTATCCCGATAGTATCTGGTTAATCTTAATTCTATGAACGCCCGATGTGCCAGGCCAAAGGCAAACAAGGCCAGGATAACCATTATCCACATGCTGATAATCAGGACAGTGCCTTTATTTTGTCTTAATAATAAAAGATTTTTGGACAATCTCTTTTGAACGCAGATGGTCGCAGATTGCACGCAGATGGTCGCAGATTGTTTTATTGGAAAATCTGCGTGTATCTGCGTTTTCTGCATGCCAGACAGACAGGGATTTGCGGGAATCTGCGTTAAAAAATATTTTTTAAGAATTCTCAAAAAGTTCATAATTTACTTTCGACCAATGCCCCTTGGGGGATAAAGATAACCTTAGAAAATCTTATCGTCTGTTTGGTCTTGGGGTCAGTAATGCTTAACTCAATCTTAACTCCCTGCGGGATATTGTCCTTCTCTTGCCAGGAATCTTGCCATGCGTAAAAGGGCTCATCATCCTTACCAAAAGAATAACTAAACTGAAGTCCTTGCGTCTTCGTAAGCGAGCTTTTATAAGCAATCTCATTTTCGTCATAAAGCGAATATAACAATCGCTCTAATTGCCCGTTGTTCAAGCGGTATTCAACCTTATAAACCCGCGGCTGACTACCAAGATTACTGTAATTGCTGGCGAGACAAAAAAACGAGAGTCCTTGGGCTCCTCCAATGAACTCTGAATCCTGGCTGGAATAGGGGAAACTGTTTTCTAGGTCCTGGGCGAGCCTTTCTAAGGTTATCCGCGCCTTCTGATAGAGTGAGGATATACTATCTATCTTTCTATAGGCTAAGATGCCGGTATGGAAAGTTGAATATACGGATAACATGACTATGGAAAATATGGATAGCGCTACTAAGAGTTCAATAAGAGTGAAAGACCTTTTATTCAGCATACATCCAGATTTTTAAAAACCTCTTTGAACGCAGATGGTCGCAGATGTAACGCAGATATACGCAGATAATTTGAAGATAATCTGCGAGAATCTGCGTTTGATTTGTCCCGAATGTAGTGTCTCTTCGAAGCGTAACTTCGGGATCCCGATGCGACACTTAATAAGTTGCTACATTCGGGGCGGAAATCTGCGTTAAAAAATAGGTTTTTGTTGCACATAGGTAGTAATACTCACAGAATTCCTGCCTTTATTTTGCGGCCAGGAAACTGAAAGATCAACTTGATTCAGTTTGGTATCCTCAATCGGTTCCTTATGTATTGCCCAATGGAAATCCTTATAAGGGTCGCCGAAGTTCCCTTCTTGAAGAAAATTTCCTTCTTGGTTAGCTTGGCGAAGGCTGGCAATCTTTAAATCCCAGGCCTTGGCCTCTAATAATAAAACTCCCTGATAATATTTGGTCGCGGTCTTTAAGGCATTAAGGGTTGTACTGAATGACCTCAAGATAAATACCAGTCCCACAGAAATAATAGCAATGGCAACAGCCACTTCAAATAAAAGCAATCCCCTAAATTTATTCCTGGGGTTCTTGGACATTAAGAGAGCCGAGGTTTTCATCAGAATTTATCGTATAATTTATATTATCCTTTGTGATATTGATAGATGCCTTATCCGCTCTTCCGTCGGGATAAAAATCTATATGGTCTATATTGGTCTGGGTAGTTAGGTCTTGGGGTATGGCGTGTCTTCGGAATACCCTCTCATTCAAGCGGCTGAATTCTTGATCTTGAGGATTATTTTTAAAACTTAGCCCATAGGTATGGTTTGAGAAATCTAGATTTATCCTAAAAGGTTTTCCTTCTAAGATTGCCCGCTCTCGGGCATAAGCACCTAATGAGACTAAATCCTGGATAAATCCTCTTGTGCGCAGGTCACTAAACGTGGTTCTAAATCTGGGTAATGAAATGGCTACGATGACAGAAAGGATAACTGCTACGAGCAGTAACTCGATAAGAGTGAAACCTTGATAAAAACTCTGAAAAACATTTCTTGAACGCAGATGGTCGCAGATGTAACGCAGATTTTCGCAGATGTGCTTAACGGTAAATCTGCGTGTATCTGCGTTTCCTGCCTGCCGGACAGACAGGGATTTGCGGGAATCTGCGTTAAAAAATATTTTTTTATAGGTTTTTGTATCACTACTTGGCACCAGTTTCTTCTTCCTCCCAATTGGTGATATCGTCTCCTCCGCCTTCAGCGCCATCCTTACCTAGGGAGTACAAATCAAAATCAACATTATGTTCACCCGGAGATTTATAGACATAAGGTCTAGCCCAAGGATCGCGGGGAATCCTTTTAAGATATGGACCGTTCCAATTTGATGGGACAGGAGAAATGGTAGGTTTTTTTACCAATGCCGCTAAGCCCTGTTCAGTATTCGGATACTGGCCGTTATCCAGCTCATATAAATCTAAGGCAGTGGCGATATTAGCATTCACATCCACTTTGGCAGCTGCCTGGCGCGCCTGTTCAGAACGGCCAGACAGCCGCGGCAAGACCATGGCCACGAGTATTCCAATAATAATTACGACTAACATTAATTCTACTAAGGTAAAACCTTTTCTCATATTGATCTTCATACCTTCCTCCATTTTAATCACGGATTTTTACGGATATAGTACCCCGAATGTAGCAACCCAAGAAGTTATGCTTCGGGATGCCGAAGAATCACTTCAAAGAGAAACTACATTCGGCACACGGATTGTGCGGATTTATCTTAATTTTTATCCGTGGAAACCCCTGCCTGCCAGCAGTGTAGTTCTTCACAGTTTCGGTAACAGCCTGTATAATAAAGGCTGCTTAAAAAAGGAGGCTGTTACCAATGATGAAAACACTCAAGCAGGCAATAACCAATAAATGGTTATTAGTACT
>Ga0315289_10011162_pt1 | contig 12755 bp, 11 predicted proteins | sample YL17G11_40_MG_FD_203452 | JGI IMG/M metagenome (GOLD analysis project Ga0315289, IMG submission 203452) | Sediment microbial communities from Yellowstone Lake, YNP, Wyoming, USA - YL17G11_40 | ecosystem: Environmental > Aquatic > Freshwater > Lake > Sediment | place: USA: Wyoming | collected...
TCCGTCGCCGTTTCCGTCTCGCCGAGCCTGCCCGTTCGGCTTTTTGGCTTTCCAAAAGGCGTGCCAGCGCTTGAGGACCGGGTAAGCTTCGTTTAAGAGGCTCAGGTCGCCTGTCTTTTGAAAGAGCTTGAGGACGACGTAAGCCCCGACCGGAGGTTGGGAACGGTCGGAGGTCCCGGCGAACCGGCTGCGCCAGTTCGGGATATTCCCGTTCGGATATTGCGTCTCGCATACGGCGCGGACCGCGTCCGCGGCGAGCTGCGGATTTTCGACGGCAAGCTCAAGAGCGTTAAAAAAAGAATCCCAGGCGAAGATTTGCCAGTGATCGGGGGTCCCATCGGCTCGGTTGAAGATCCAACGCCGTCCGGCCGGCGTATACAATCGATGCTGGCCCGGTTGGTAGAGCATCATCCAGAAGAGATTATTCGTGATGGCTTCGGGAACCCCTTCGTAAAGTCCGTCGATCCGGGTTCTTTTCTGGGCGTATCGGTCCGCTTCGTCCTCGAGGATGGAATCGATGACCTTGAGGCTTTCATAGCGGAACATGTGTTTCCGGACGACATCGGCTCCGTCCCCGACGCTGGCGACGAAATAGAGGCTGCGGTCTTGGTCCTGAGCGAACGTGACCGAGACTTGGTCGCCCTCGGCCAGCGATGAGGCGTCCCCCCGTCTGTGCGTCCAGATGACGCAGGATACAGGTTGCGGACCTCGCGATTCGGCCTGGATTTGGCCGTTGGCTAGGACCCGGGTGCGTCCTTTAAAATCCCAGGGAAAATACTGGACGAGGTCGACGAGGACGGTATTCGGGGCGAGAAGCCGTCCGACGACGGTCCGCTCGTCCTGACGTGACCATTCCAGCGTCATGGTATCGGACGCCCGGGACGGTTTGACCAAAATGGGCGTCTCGTTCTTTTTTTCGGCCAGGATCGGTAAGCTGAGGTCGAAACGAAGGCGCGCGTAAAGGCCGTCGGGAGCGTGGGGGCCGACTTCGGAGACCATGTAAAAAAGGTCATTCCCGTCGGCCACCTGGCCGCTCTTTTCGATTTTAAAGCGGAAGGCGAAGGCGGCGTCCTTGCGCGGCGCCAGGACGAGGCCGCACCAGCCTTGGCCGTCCAAGGCTCCGATGAAGACATCTTTCCACGGATACGGGATTTCGGCCCGGAGGACGAGAAAAAGTCCCGCCGCGGCGACCGCCGCGAGGACGACAAGAGTCGAAGATTTTTTCATACCGTTCTGAAGCCTCCGAGCGCGACGCCGACCATTCGGTTTTGCGCCTTTTTAATGTAAGCTAAATCCGGCTCGAAATCAACGGCCGAGCGGAACCGAAAAAAGCTTATTGCGCGGGCGCAATATCTCCGGAGCGGCGATGGACCGCTCCCGACGACCCGTACGAAGTTCGCTTCGGAGAACGCTCCGGTCAACGTGCCGAGATGCAATTCGCGCGGAGCTGTGATAGATTAGAACGACCGGAAGGAGGTCGCATGGATTTCAACCTGTATTTCAAATCAAGGCAGGGGGAGATGGTCAGTCTGCTCAAAGAATTAGTCCACCGGGAATCGCCGACGTCCGACAAAAAAGCGGTCGACGGCTGCTCCTCTTACCTTGTCGACCTGTTCCGGAGGATCGGGGCGAGAACGACGCGATTTCCTCAAAAAAAGACGGGCGATTTCAACCTTGTCGAATTTCCGGCCCGCGACGACAAAGACTTGGACGGCCAAGTGCTGGTCCTCACCCACATCGATACCGTCTGGCCCGTCGGAACGGTCGTGAAAATGCCTTTTTATGTGTCGGGAGACAAAATCTACGGCCCGGGCGCGTTGGACATGAAAGCCGGGCTCGTCCTGGTCTATTTCGCCCTCAAGACCATGAACGAGCTGAACATCCGGCCGCGGCGGCGCATCACCGTATTCATTAATTCCGCCGAGGAGATCGGCTGCGACGAAGCCCATGCCGCAATCGCGGCGCTTTCGAAAAAAGCGGACGCCGTTCTGTGCCTGGAGCCGGCCCTTCCCGGCGGCGCGCTCAAGGTCCAGAGAAAAGGCCGGCTCGCGATCCGTCTGGAAGCGACGGGGAAATCCGCCCACGGCGGAACGCCGGATAAAGGCGTCAACGCGATCGAGGAGCTCATGGCCCAGCTCCGGCGTCTTCAGCCCCTGAAATCCAAGGATATCTCGGTCAATATCGGTCTCATCGGCGGCGGGGAAAAAGCCAATGTCGTGCCGGACAAGGCCTGGGCGGTCTGCGATATCCGCTTTTGGAACACGCTTCAAAAGGAAAAGGTCCTGGCCGCGTTCAAAAAACTGACGCCGTCGCTGCGCGGCTCGAAAGTCAAATACAAGGTCGAAAGCGTGACGCCGCCCATGGAGCGGACCAAAGCCTCGGTCGCTCTGTTCCAAGACGCCAAGACGATCGCGTCCGGCCTCGGCCTGTCTTTGGACGGAGGAAAGGCCGGAGGGGGTTCGGACGCTTCGATCGCGGCCGGCCTGGGCATCGCGACGCTCGACGGCCTCGGCCCCGACGGCGACGGGATGCATGCCGAGCACGAACATGTCATCCTTCCTTCCCTGGCCCAGCGCGGCGCCCTTCTCGTCGAGCTTCTGCGCCGGCTGTAATGCGCCCGGGCGACTTGACAAGGCCCGGGTTGTCAAGTAACGTTGTTTTTTCCAATACGGGAATATGTTGGACGCCGACCATGATTCCTTTTCATCTCATTTCATCTAGGAGGATTTATGATTAAGAAATACTACCTTCTCTCTCCGGGTCCCACGCCCGTTCCGGAGACGGTCCTTGCGGCGGCGGCCGAACCGATCATCCATCATCGGACGCCCGAATTCTCTAAAATCTTCATGGACGTGACCGAAGGCCTAAAATATGTCTACGGCACGAAAGAGGACGTTTTTATCCTGACATCGTCGGGCACGGGGGCTATGGAAGCGGCCGTGGTCAACACCCTGTCTCCCGGCGACAAAGCCCTGACGATCAATGCCGGAAAGTTCGGCGAACGCTGGGGGAACCTCTGCAAGGCGTACGGCATTCAGCATAAGGAAATCATCGTCGAATGGGGGAAGGATTTCACCAGGGACCAGTTGGCCGCCGAACTCCACGCCAACCCCGGCGTCAAGGCCGTCTTCTGCCAGCTGTCCGAGACGTCGACCGGAGCGATCTTCGACATCCAAGGCTTCGGCGAAGTCGTGGCCAAGACGGACGCCGTCCTCGTGGTCGACGGCATCTCGGGCGCGGGCGTCATGCCCTGCCCCATGGACGAATGGAAAGTCGACCTCTTTCTCTCGGGGTCCCAAAAATCGTTCATGATCCCGCCCGGGCTGGCCTACATCGCCTTCAGTCAGAAAGCCTGGAAGCTAATCGAGACGGCCAAATGTCCCAAGTTCTATTTCGACGCCAAGAAAGCCAAGAAAAACCTGGTCGACAAGACGACGCCCTGGACGCCCGCCGTATCCCTCGTCATCCAGCAGAAAAAAGCCTTGGATATCATTGTCGGGATGGGGCTGGAGAACCTCTTCGCCCATCATCGCGTTCTCGGAGACGCAACGAGGGCCGGAGTCAAGGCGCTCGGGCTCGAGTTCCTTTCCGAGAAGCCGGGCAATATCCTGACGGCGGTGAAAACCCCGGCGGGGATCGAGGGCGGCAAGATTGTCAAGACGATGCAGAGTAAATACATGGCCTACATCGCCGGCGCCCAGGACCCGCACAAAGGCCAATTTTTCCGCATTGCCCATCTCGGCTACATGGGCGGATTCGATATCGTTACCGCGCTGACGGCGCTCGAAATGACCTTGAGCGACCTCGGGTACAAGTTCGAGGTCGGTTCCTCAATCCGGGCCGCGGAGCCGATTTTAAGGGAGGGTTGGATATGAAAAAGATTCTCGTGGCGGACGCTTTGGACAAGGACGCTTTGGATCAGCTCAAGGCTGTCCCGGGCTTCGAGGTCACGATTAAGACCGGCATGGACGAGGCGGCGCTCGTTCAGACCATTCCGGGCTACAACGCCGTCGTCGTCCGTAGCGCGACGAAAATCACGAAGCCGGTTATCGACGCCGGGACCCACTTGGAGATGATCGTCCGGGCCGGCATCGGGCTTGACAACGTCGACGCCGCGGCGGCGAAGGCCAAAGGCATCAAGGTCGCCAACACGCCGGCGGCGACGACGGTTTCGGTGGCCGAACATGCCTTCGGGCTCATGCTGGGGGCCGTTCGGCAGTACGGACTGGCCAACTATACGATGAAGCAGCATAAGTGGGAAAAAAAGGTCCTGCACGGCACCGAGCTTTACCAGAAAACGCTCGGCCTCATCGGCTGCGGCCGGATCGGGTTGGCGGTCGCGGAGCGGGCTTTGGCCTTCGGCATGACCGTGATCGGCTATGACATCATCCCGTTCAAGACAACCCTTCCCGTGAAACAGGTGACGCTGGACGAGCTGCTGGCCCACGCCGATATCATCTCGCTCCATATCCCGAAGACGGACGGCCCGATCCTCGGCCCGGCCGAGTTCGCGAAGATGAAAAAGGGCGTCATCCTCGTCAACGCAGCCCGCGGGGGCGTCGTCGACGAAAAAGCGCTTCTCGCCGCTCTCAACACGGGACATGTCCGGGCGGCGGCGCTGGATGTCTTCGCCAAAGAACCGCCCGAGGACTGGACGCTCGTCGACCATCCCAACGTCCTGGCCGCGCCGCACATCGGCGCCCAGGCCGAGGAAGGCCAGAAGCGGGCGGGCCTCGAAGTCGTCAAAATCCTCAAAGAAAAACTCGTCTGACAACCCCGGGGGCGGGCGACGGCGCCGCGCCCCCGGCCTTTCTCGTCAAATAGCTTTATTCTTATCGGAATAGTCTTTTTTAGGCATTTGAGCTAAAATAGCTTCCCGTCTATCGACGGATGAAAGCGAGCGAAATCCATGGTCTATCTGGATAACAACGCCACGACCCCGATCGACCCGGCTGTTGCGGAAAAAATGACATGGTTCATGAAAGACCATTTCGGAAACCCCTCCTCCCTCTACCCGATCGGACGACAAGTCAAGGAAATAATCAACGAAGCCCGGGACCATGTGGCTCTGGCGCTCGGCGCGAATAAATCCGAGATCTATTTCACAGGCTCAGGGACGGAATCCGACAACCACGCCGTTTTAGGAGCGCTGGACGCGCAGCCCGATAAAAAGGATTTCGTGACGTCGGCCATCGAACACCCCGCCGTGCGGGAAACGGCGATCTATCTCGAACGAAAAGGCTACCATGTCTCCTATGTTCCCGTCGACCGCACCGGGCTGATCGACCTTGACGCTTTGCGTTCGGTCGTGACCTCGAGAACGGCCCTCGTCTCCGTTATGCACGCCAACAACGAGATCGGGACGATCCAACCGATTGCCGACGTCGTCCGAATCGCCAAGGACCACGGCGCGCTCGTCCACACCGACGCCGTCCAGACGTTCGGCAAAATCGGGTTCCGGGCGGACGAGCTCGGCGTGGACCTGCTCTCGGTGTCCTCGCACAAGATCTACGGGCCGAAAGGCGTCGGCGCCCTTTATGTCCGGAGAGGAACGGACATCCGGCCCTTTCTTCACGGCGGACATCAGGAGCGCGGCCTGAGAGCGGGCACGGAAAATACGATCGGCATTGTCGGGTTCGGCGAAGCGGCCCGCATTCTTCCCGAGAAAATGAAAATCGACGCGCCGCGCATCGAGCGCCTGGCGGAGCGTCTGCGGACCGGGATCGTCGAGCGAATTCCCAAAGCGCGCCTCAACGGTCACCCGGAGCGCCGGGTCAAGAGCACGCTCAATTTTTCCTTTCTCGGCCTGGAAGCGGAAGCTGTCCTTCTGGCTCTGGCCACGAAAGAGATTTTCGTCTCGACCGGTTCGGCCTGCAGCGAAGAATCCGAGGAAGTCTCCCATGTCCTGCTTGCGATCGGTCTCCGGCCCGACATCGCCCGCTCGACCGTCCGCATGTCGCTCGGACGATTCAATTCGGATCGTGACGTCGATATCGTTCTCAAGGAATTGCCCGAGGTCGTCGCTAAGCTTCGGAAGATCTCGGCTTTCGACCCCGTGGACGACTGAGAGACGCCCGATGTCCTCTCCCCGCCTTCTGGATTTGGCCAGGGAGCGTCCCGTCCTCTTCGACGGCGCGATCGGCACCGAACTGATGGTTCGCGGGCTCGCCCCAGGATCATGTCCCGAGCCGTGGAATGTCGATCGGCCGGAGATCGTCCGCGCCATCCACCGCAGCTATTTCGACGCAGGCGCGGACGCGGTCTCGACGAATTCCTTCGGCGGCAATCCGATCAAACTCGCCCCGCACGGCCTCCAAGCGCGATGCCGCGAACTGAACATCGCCGCCGCGAAGGCCGCGGTCGAGGTTCGACCGCCCGGAAAATATGTCCTGGGAAGCATCGGCCCGACGGGTAAATTCCTCCGGCCTCAAGGCGAATATACCGAAAGCGACTTCGAGACGGCGTTCGGAATCCAGGCCGTGGCCCTGGCCGAAGGCGGGGTCGATGTCATCCTTATCGAGACGATGTACGACCTTCGCGAGGCTCTCTGCGCCGTTCGCGCGGCCCAGAGCTCCTGCTCGCTCCCGGTCTTCGTGACGATCACGTTCAACAAAACACGTCGCGGGTTCTTCACCCTGATGGGCGACAGCCCCGCGAAATGTGCCGGTGCGTTCGATGCCCTGGGGCTCGCGGCTTACGGGACGAACTGCACCCTGACCGGGGCGGATATGGCCGATGTCGTTGTCGAATTCCGCAAACACTCCGCCAAACTGCTGATCGCACAGCCGAATGCGGGTCAACCCGAAATCCAGGGTACCGGCAGCGTCGTTTATTCCCAGGGGATCGCGGACTTCGCGGCGAGCGTTCCCAAGCTGGTTGCGGCGGGCGCGAACTTCGTCGGGGGGTGCTGCGGGACGAACCCCGAATATATCCGTCGCGCCGCCGCCGTCCTCAGAGCCCGTTCGTTCTGAGCTGGGCGAGATAGATCTTTCGGACATCCAGGAAATAAACCTGATATCCCTCTTGGGCGAAGTCCGGATACGTCCAGTCGAGCCTGCGCAGCCCGTTCTTTGAAAAAAGTAATTCGAGGTGGCCATAAATCCCGCGCCGGAGCGGGATGCGGTGCGAAAAATCCTTCGCCGTGGCCATGATGAGAGCGGCGGACGTAAGAAACCCAGGGTCGATATTAACCACGCGCCGGGTCGCGCCGAAGGCGAGGCGGACATCGTCTTCGAATTCGTTCGTCTTGACTTTGATATCGCTGAGCTGTTCGGGGTCGACCAGCCGTTCGAAACTCAAGAAACCGCGGCGGAGGGAGGGTCCCATTTCGGCTTCATAATAGTTTGTGATATTAAAGTCGAATCGGGCGCTCCGGCTGTCGATGTCCCCGAAGAGCCCGGCCAGCCCGGCTTCCGCCGAGACGAAATGAGCGTCTTCCGAGGCGATGATCCCGCACATGAGCTTGACGGGACGAAAGGGACGGATCTGGGCCACGGCACGTCTATTATAATTCAAAAGGAAGGACAATCCAGCACCTCTCGCATTGCTTTCCTCGGCATCGATGACCTATAATGAGGCGATTTGACAACGAGTGAAACGCCATGTCATGGGTCTATATTGAAGACATCGCGGGGGCCAAGGGCCAAGACATCGAGGTCCGGGGCTGGGTTTACAGCAAGCGCTCGAGCGGTAAGGTCCGTTTTCTTCTCGTTCGAGACGGGACGGGGATCCTCCAGACCACGATCTTCAGCGCGGACGAGGACCACCCCCTTTTTAAGACCTTCGACCGTTTGACCCAGGAGTCGTCCGTCATCGTCCGCGGCCAAGTTCGCGAGGACAAGCGCGCTCCCGGCGGCCATGAGCTCGTCCTCCGGGACATCGAGGTCGTCCAAATCGCCCAGGATTATCCGATTACGCCGAAAGAACACTCGACCCCGTTCCTCATGGAGCACCGGCATCTCTGGCTCCGCTCGAAAAAACAGCACGCCGTCTTGCAGATCCGGGCCGAGGTCATCAAGGCCATCCGCGACTTTTTCGACGGGCGGGGCTTCCGGCTCATGGACACTCCGATCCTCACCCCCAGCGCCTGCGAGGGGACGACGACGCTCTTTGAAACCAAATATTTCGACCAGACGGCCTACTTGAGCCAGAGCGGCCAGCTTTACAACGAAGCGACGGCCGCCGCGTTCGGCAAGGTCTATTGCTTTGGGCCGGCCTTCCGGGCCGAGAAATCGAAGACCCGTCGGCATCTCATCGAATTCTGGATGGTCGAACCCGAAGTCGCCTTCGCGACGCTCGAGGACACCATCGAGCTGGGCACCGACCTGGTCCTGTTCATCATCGAGCGCATCCTGACGCGGCGCCGGGCGGACCTCGAAGACCTCGAGCGCGACCCGCGACCGCTCGAAGCGATCTCGAAACCGTTTCCGCGCTGGACTTATGACGAGCTCGTGCCTAAGCTCCAGGAGAAGGGCTCGGCCATGATCGCCGGGGACGACTTCGGAGCGCCCGAAGAGGGTCTCATTTCGGAACTCTCTTCAAACCCGGTGTGCATCACGCATTTTCCGACGAAGATCAAGGCTTTCTACATGCAGCCCGACCCCTCAAAGCCCGAGACCGTCCTGGGCGTCGATTTCATGGCTCCCGAGAGCTACGGCGAGATCATCGGCGGAGGGCAACGCATCCATGACCCTGAACTTCTGGAGCGAAGGATCCGCGAACACAACCTGCCCCGCGAGGCCTATGCCTGGTATATCGACCTCCGCAAATACGGCACGTTTCCCCATTCCGGTTTCGGAATGGGCGTTGAACGGACCGTATCCTGGATGTGCGGCATCAAGCATATCCGGGAAACCATCCCCTTCCCGCGACTTCTCTATCGCATTTATCCTTGATCACACGGAAGCAGAACGTTCGTCGCGCTCCCGAGCGCACCACGGCGGTCCTTCCGCCGCGGCCGGCGGACACCGTCGCCCTCATCACGTTCGGTTGTGCGAAAAACCTCGTCGACAGCGAGGTGATGGCCGGGGTCCTGAGTCGCGCGGGCTACCGGGCGGTCGCCGACCCGTCCAGGGCCGATGTCATCGTCCTGAACACCTGCGGGTTCATCGCCCCGGCTAAGGAGGAAGCCGAACGGGCTATCCAAAACGCCCTGGCTTTCAAACGCCGGCGACCGACGACCAAAGTCGTCGTGGCCGGCTGTTACAGTGAGCGCTATGGATCCGCTCTTGCGGCCCGGTATCCCGAGGTCGACGCGTTCACCGGCGTCAAAGATTTCGACCGGATCGTCGCGTCCGTACGCGGCGAATCGTTCCGTCAAGCGCGACGGACGTTTCTCTACGACCATGAGACGCCGCGAGCCCTGTCGACGCCATCAACTTGGGCCTATATCAAGATCTCCGAAGGCTGTTCTCACCGCTGCACTTTTTGTTCGATCCCGATGATCAAAGGACCCTATCGCTCTCGTCCCGTCTCTTCGATTCTCGAAGAAGCCCGGGGCCTCGCCGCCCGGGGTATCCGGGAGGTCGACCTTATTTCCCAAGACTCGACGTATTTCGGCCGGGATCAAGGCCGGTCCGACGGGCTGGCCGCGCTCCTCGTTCGTCTGGCCAATCTCGAGGGACCCGCCTGGGTCCGTCTGCTCTACGGCTACCCGGAAGAAGTCACGCCCGCGCTCCTGGAGGCCATGTGTCACCCGAAGGTCTGCCGGTATCTCGATATTCCGTTTCAACACGCCGACGCGTCCCTTCTCCGCAGGATGAACCGGTCGATGGACGGAGATCGCGCCTTGAAGCTCGTCGAGAAAATCCGGACAAAAATTCCCGGAATCGCCGTCCGGACTTCGCTTATCGTTGGGTTTCCGGGTGAAAGCCGGGCCGAATTCGGCCGGCTGAAATCTTTTGTTAGAAAAGCCAGGTTCGAGCATCTCGGGGTGTTCACGTATTCGCGCGAAGACGGGACCGACGCCTATCGCCTCGGCGACCCGGTGCCCCAAAGGACGAAGGTCAAGCGGCGGGAGGAGATTATGGCGATCCAAGCGGACATTTCCGCCGGAAAGATGAGATCCTATATCGGTCAAACCCCGGATGTGCTCCTGGAAGGGCCCGCGGCGGCCCCGGCCGGCGTGGTCATCGGCCGGACGCGCTTTCAAGCGCCCGAAGTCGACGGCGTCGTCTTCGTCCAACGGGCGGGGTCTGTCGAGGCCGGTCCTCCGATTCGAAAAGTTGAAATTACGGCCTCGGGCATATATGATTTATATGGACGGTTCAAGCCGTGAAATTCATCACCAAAGCGCTATCGACGTTTTTCGGAGCGGGATTTTTTCCCGTAGCGCCGGGGACATTTGCCAGCCTCATTATCGCCGCGCTCTATTTTTGGGCTTTCGGAAGCATGGGTCTCGCCTGGTATTTAGGGGCCATCGTCGCGGTCTTCTTCGCGGGAGTGGTGGCCGCGACGTCCTATGCCAAACAGCTTGGCCAAAAGGACCCGCGTCCGGTCGTCATCGACGAAGTCTGCGGCCAACTCATCACGTTGACGCTGGTCCCGCCCGCCTGGGTCAACATCGCCCTCGGCTTTTTCCTGTTCCGTGTCTTCGATGTCGTGAAGCCCTTCCCGATCCGCAAGCTCGAACGCCTCTCTTGGGGATGGGGCATCATGGCCGATGACGTCCTTGCCGGCCTTTATGCGGCCGTTCTTCTCCGGGTCTATTTGATGCTCCGATGAACGTCGAGATCCTGGCTGTCGGCTCCGAACTCCTCTCCCCCTTTTTTTTGGATACGAATTCCCTGTATCTGACGCAACGGTTGAATGACCTGGGATTCCCCGTGTCCCGTAAAACGGTCGTGAGCGACGCCCGGGACGACATCCGGTCCTCGATTCAATCGGCGTTGGACCGGACCGCGTACCTCTTTGTCACGGGAGGTTTGGGCCCGACGTCCGATGACGTGACACGGGAAGGTTGCGCCGAGGCCCTGGGACGGACGCTCATTTTTCATCGCGAAATCCTGGATAAAATCGAAGCCCGCTTCAAGCGGCGCGGACGGGACATGCCTCCCGCCAACGCAAAACAGGCCGAGATCCTCGAGGGAGCGGATATCCTGAGCAACGACAACGGGACGGCTCCAGGGCAATGGATTCCGGCGGGCCGAACGACCGTTGTTCTTCTGCCGGGCCCGCCGCACGAATTGAAGCCGATCTTCGAGGAATCGGTCTGGCCGCGGCTGGCGGCTCATCGGGCCGGATACACGTCCCGGGCCGTCCTAAAAAGCACGGGTTTGACCGAGTCCGAAGTCGAAACGCGGATCGCCGGCCTCTATCCCGACCGTCCGGACTTGCGGCTGACAATCCTGGCCTCCCCGGGCCAGATTGAACTTCACGTCACCGCATTCTCGTCTCATGAGGAGACGGCGGCCCGAGCCGCCGCTGAGTCGCTTTCGGACGCGCTTCTGGACCGGCTCGGCGGTTTCGTTTTTTCGACATCCGGGGCCGACCTCGAATCCGTCGTCGGACGCCTTCTTCGCGAACGACACAAAACGCTGGCTACCGCCGAATCTTGCACCGGGGGCCTTCTGGCCGAACGCGTCACGAGGGTCGCGGGAAGCTCCGAATATTTCTTGGAGGGATTCGTCACATATCATAATACGGCGAAGCACGAGCGATTGGGCGTACCCCCGGACCTGGTCCAATCCCGCGGGGCCGTCAGCGCCGAAGTGGCCGCGGCTATGGCGGCCGGAGTGCGCGCGCGGGCGCGGGCCGATTTCGGATTGGGGATTACGGGGATCGCGGGCCCGACCGGAGGAACCGTCGATAAGCCCGTCGGGCTCGTTTATCTGGCCTGCGCTTATGACGGGGGCGTGGACGTTCAAAAGAATATATTTCTTGGAGACCGGCAGCAGGTCCGGTTTCAGTCGGCACAGCGGGCCCTCGATATGTTGCGCCGGAATCTCCTCGGAGTTCAAGCCTCTTGAGAGGAACAGGGCGAACGTGAGAACATTCGTCGCGATCGACCTCGACCCCGAGATTAAGTCCGGGCTCTCGGACCTCGTCCGGGCGCTGAAAAAGCTGGCGCCTCCCGCCGGCGTCGGTTGGGTCAAAGATGCGGGGATGCATCTCACGCTCAAGTTTCTCGGCGAGATCGACGAACCCCGGGTCGTAGAGGTTGCCGCGGCCGTCAAGACGGCCGCCTCGTCCGTGGCCGCATTTCCTTTGAAGGTCCGCGGAACGGGATTTTTCCCCTCGAACCCAAGGGCCCCGCGGGTTCTCTGGGTCGGAACGGCCGCGGACCCCGTTCTCGGTGAGCTCTTCAACAGGCTTGAGTCAAACCTCGAACGGCTGGGATTCGTCCGGGAGATGAGGCCGTTCCATCCTCACGTGACGCTCGGTCGGGTAAAATCCGCGTCCAGGCTGAGCGACGTGATCGCCGAGATCGAGCGAAACCGAAGCACGGATTTCGGCGCCATGACCGTACGAACGTTGACGCTTTTCAAGAGCGTCCTGACACCCGGAGGAGCCGTCTACTCGGTCCTCGACGAAGGACCGCTTTCATGACGATTTTAATCATCGCGGTCATGAGCTATTTGATCGGAGCGATCCCTTCGGGATACCTGATTTTTCGGGCCAGCGAAAAAAAGGATATCCGTCACTTCGGAAGCCGCGCGACGGGCGCCACGAACATCCTCCGGCTCAAAGGATGGCGATACGCTCTTCCGGTGGCCGTGATCGACCTGGCCAAGGGGTTCGGGCCCGCTTTCGCGGTT
>Ga0315289_10011163_pt1 | contig 12754 bp, 10 predicted proteins | sample YL17G11_40_MG_FD_203452 | JGI IMG/M metagenome (GOLD analysis project Ga0315289, IMG submission 203452) | Sediment microbial communities from Yellowstone Lake, YNP, Wyoming, USA - YL17G11_40 | ecosystem: Environmental > Aquatic > Freshwater > Lake > Sediment | place: USA: Wyoming | collected...
CCACGCTGAACAAGAGCAGTAGCGATGCCATTCCTGCCGTGCTCTTCTGTCGCATGGCCCACCTCAGGAATGAGATTATGCAGGCGACACTGACCCGTAGGGCCCGGCTCATCTACCCCAGCCCCCGTTGCGGCGCGCGGGCCGTTGTGCCGCCTCGGCTATCTCGTGCACCTCTTCGGCGTTGCAAGACGGAGCCAACTCGTAGGCCGTGCTGCCCAGGGTCCACACTTCCTATCCTATTGCGCGACTTGGGGGCATTGTAGGCCTGCGGCACCGGGGGATACAACTGCGCGCCGGCGCAACGCTTCAGGGGGAGCGAGTATGCGCAGCGTGCAGCATCGGGCAAGGCGTGGTATACAATTACCTCACCAGCCGGGGGCGTGCTACGCGGCTCTTGACCGCACCGCGGCGAGCCAAGTCCCACTCTCATCAAAACCGACTCCCTCAATGTCCGCCCCTGACTTCCGAACCGCCTCCTCCAGCCCGGGCAAAGGTCTCAACAGCAACCGAATCTGGCCATTCTGCTCATCGTAAACGACCTGTCTGACGACTAAGTGAACAGCTTCGATTTGCCCCTGAGGAGTAAGCTTCCCAAGGAGGGTGTTGAATTCGCGAAGCGCGTCTCTTACTGCCTCTGTTTCCACGACTCGACCGTCCGTGGCCACCATCTGTCCGTCCAGTTCACTTAGCTGTGTCTGAAGCTGCTCCTCTTCTTCCTCGAGCTCTTGCAGCCTCTGTAACGGAAAGGAGGTTCTTGCGTTGTCGCCTTCTTGCTCTAGGACGCTCAATAGCCGACGAGCCTTCTTCTCCACGCGCCGAAGGGAAGTCTCTACGTCGGCCCTCTCCTTCCGGAGCTTGGGCAAGGCGTCCCGGCTAGCTGACTGCGCCCTGTCCGCCATCTCCTGTAGCAATTCGTCGTGTTCGGCAAGTACGCTCAACCGCTCGATGACAATGTCCTCTAGAGCTCGAGCAGGCACACTCCTCACTGGGCAGGCACTCTTGTCCAAGTGATCTACGGAGGTGCACTTGTAGTAGAAGTACTTCCTGCCTTTAGAGTGCGCGAAGTTGGGAGTCATGTGACTGCCGCAGGCTGCGCAGATTACGAGTCCCCCCAATAGGAAGTTGTGTTTGTTCTGAGACGGCGACGTTCGCCTAGTTCCGTTCCGATCTAGGTGCCTCTGCGCTCTGGCGAAAGCTTTCGGGTTGACTATGGGTGTGTGGTTGCCATCATACAGTTGGCCATCGTGCCTCAACTTGCCTACGTAGATAGGGTTGCGAAGTAGCGCAGCCACATTGGTCTTGGTGAACTTGTGGCCGCCCTTGGAGTTTCCTGCTCTCGTAGTCCACTCTTTGGTGCGCCAGGCTCGCCCATTGAGCACCCGCGCCGTGCGACTGAGTGACCTTTCCTTCAAGTAGATGTCAAAGACCTCGCGGACCCGCTCAGCCTCTGCTTCATTCACCACAAGAAGGCAGGGGTCGGAGCCTCTGTCGTAGCCAAGCATCGGGTTCCCGCCGGGCCACCTTCCCTTCTTCACCGAGGCAGTACGCTTTTCCTTCGCCCGTACCCGTGCCATCTCACGCTCCATCTCAGCGAACGTCATCATGATGTTGCGGAAAGCTTTGCCCACGGGCGTAGAAACATCGATGTGTTCCGTGGCAGAGGCGAGCGTTACTCCGAGGCGGGTGAAAAGATCGGCTAGGTTGAGAAAGTCAGAAAGGGATCTGCAAATCCGGTCAAACTTGTGAACAACTACTGCTGCGAACTCGCCTTCCTTGACCCGGCGAAGCAACTCCTGGAATCGAGGCCGCTGGAGCGTCCCGCCGCTATGCCCCTCGTCCACAAAGACCTCGGGGGACTGGTCCCACCCATCCGGTTTCCGAAGATGAATGTAGGATCGGCAGGAGTCGACCTGGTGATCGATGCTGGTGTACCCAGGCTTGTCCTGGTCTGCCACTGAGAGCCGAGCGTATATGGCCACTCGACTTGAAGGAGACGGATTCTTGCTCCTCTTTGCGTTGGACCGGTTGGCTTTGGGCATCTTTCGAGCCTCCCGCGCAGAGGATGGCTCGTGAGCGTATGGGCTGCCTCTTGCCAGTCTCGCGTAGGATATTCGCCGACCGGGCCCACCCACTCACCGGACTTCTGCCGGCCCTAGGGCCGGCAGAAGTCACGTAAATCGTTGTGGAGGGCGGTGAGAACTGACATCGCGTATGGCCTCGCCCTGCCGCGAGTTTGAAATCCTAATGGCTCCTAACGTAGACTAGGCCGAAAGGGGTGGGGCAACGTCGTGTTTCGGCGTGGTTCGCCCTACCGTCATCGGAAGGAGCACACTGACATGGGTATCGTTGATCTCAACACGGGGGAGGAAGTCTGTCTCGGGGTTGATGAACTGAAGAAGACGGCCAGGACTATGCGGGCAGCGGCCATTACTGCCATTCACGCCGCCTCTTCCGGACATCCGGGGGGCTCCCTGTCGGTCATGGATATTGCCTGCGCCCTTTATTGCAACGTCGCGCGCCACGCTCCCGAGAAGCCGGATTGGGAGGAAAGAGACAGGATCGTTTTCTCGGCGGGGCACAAGGCGCCAGCCATCTATGCCGCCCTGGCAGCCACCGGGTACTATTCGATACAAGACACAATGAGCCTGCGCCGCTACGGAAGCAGGTTTCAAGGCCACCCGGACCGCCTAAAGACGACGGGCATAGAAGCCTCCACTGGCTCTCTTGGTCAGGGCCTGGGGATAGCCGTTGGAATGGCTCTCGCCAGCCGTGTGGGTGGAAAGGGTGACCACAGGGTGTACTGCGTCATGGGCGACGGCGAGCAGCAGGAGGGCAGCATTTGGGAGGCGGTCATGGCTGCGGGGCATTACAAGCTAGACAACCTATGTGCCGTAGTGGACAAGAACCGCCTCCAGATTGATGGGTGGGTAGCGGAAGTCATGGACATTGACCCTTTGGAGGACAAGTATCGAGCGTTCCGCTGGCATGTAATCAGAATTGATGGGCACGACATGGAGCAAATCCTGGCTGCCTTCGAAGAAGCAAAGAATACTAAAGGGAAACCGACCGTTATCATCGCCGACACGGTGAAGGGCAAGGGCGTCTCGTATATGCAGAATCAGGCGCAGTGGCACGGCGTATCTACCAAAACCAGGGAGGAACTGGACCAGGCCCTCCAGGACATCGGGGACCCGGGGTTTTCCAAGGATGTCGTGGACGGCTACATTCGCTATTCGGAGGAATTCACCGAGCGCTCAGCGAGTGTGGCTGAGGAGACTGTGCCCAAGTTCCAGCGGGATGACTATTGGTGGAACAGCGGTTCCACAATGAAGACGGAGATGGACGCTACGCGGATGGGGTTTGGCAGGGCTCTGGAGGCGATAGGCGATGACCCTCGCATCGTTTGCATCCACGCTGACATCTCCGGCTCGATCCGCATCACCGGTTTTGAAGAGAATCACGAGGAACGCCTAAACCGGGTCATCAGCGCCGGAATTGCGGAGGCGGACATGATGTTGATGGCTGCGGGATTGGCCCTTGAGGGCTTCATCCCGATCACAGGGACATACGGTGTCTTTGCCGCCGGCCGCTGCTGGGACCAAATCCGCACCAGCGTCTGCTATAACAACTTGAATGTAAAGATCGCCGGCGCACATGGCGGCATCTCGGTGGGGCCAGACGGTGCCACCCACCAGTCCCTGGAGGAGATTAGCCTCATGGTGACCCTGCCGAACATGACTTTCGTCGCCCCATGTGACGCCATCGAGACTGAGCGCGCTTCCAAGGCCGCCATCCTCGACGTGGTCGGCCCTGCATACATCCGGTACGCACGTGAAGCTACCCCGGTAGTCACTACTCGCGACACACCGTTCGAACTCGGCAAGGCAAACGTCATCCGTTTCCGCAACGAGGCTGAGAAGTTCGTGGCCGCCTTTGAGACTGTCTTTGCCCACGAGTACGAAGACGAGGGCGAGGATATCGCCATCATAGCCTGCGGACCGATGGTTCCTGAGGCGATGCGGGCCGCTTGGATCCTGAAAAGCGACTTCGACATCGAGACCCGGGTCTTGAACCTGCACACTCTCAAACCGCTGGATGAGGAAGCCATCAGTGCCGCTGCTCATACCTGTGGGGGCATCGTGACCGCCGAGGAACACCAGGCCGGAGCGGTAGGGGGTCTCGTCGCCGGTGCAGTAACGCGTGCTGTCGCCTCGGGCGAACCGTGTATTGTCGAGCAGATTGGTGTTTGCGGGTTCGGGCACTCTGGCGACCCCTGGGTCCTTATGAAGTCATTTGGCCTTACCGCTGAGTTCATCGCTCAGCGCTGCCTGATGGTCCTTGACCGCAAGGGCTCGCCGAAAGTCAAGGACTGGCAGCAGGTGGTGAAGGCCTAGGCGGGCCGAGGGCCCGCCGTAGGCTTCCCGCGGTCCGTCCGCCTCGGCTGGAATCCTGCCGAGATTCGGGGGCAAAGGGCGGCGTCGGGCCGCACGAGGGGCGCCAGAATGGCCCTTTCGGCGGGAACTTGTGCTCCTCCCCGCCGTTTATCACAATGTCAATCTGACAACTCAAGAAAGGGCGGCGGTGAAGTGCATGTCCGGGCCACGTTTCTCCACTCGCGCCGAGTACGGGCTGCGAGCCCTTATTGATCTCGCCGCTCACCCGCAGGCGGCGCCCGTTCGGGCCGGAGACCTGGCCGCGCGGCAGGCCGTCCCCGTTCACTACCTTGAGCAACTGCTTTCCTTCCTGCGCCAGGCCGGCCTGGTGCGCAGCGTCAGGGGGGCGCGCGGGGGTTTTGCACTCGCCCGGCCGGCTGGCGACATCACCCTCCTGGAGGCCCTGACCGCTCTCGAGGGTGACCCGCTTCTTGCCCAATGCCTGGAGTCCACGGCGAAGGAGAACTGCCCAAAGGCCAGTGCCTGCGCCTTGCGCGCAGTCTGGGAGGACCTCACTAGGCTGCTCAAAGACAGGCTTGGCTCACTCTCACTCGAGCAGGTGTGCCAGGAGCAACTCCGGCTGGAGCGCGAAGTGCAGCCCGTCTACTACATCTGAAACGGGGGAGTCACAGCCGACCTCATGAATACGCCACTGCAAGAATACCTCGCTCAGGTGAAGCAGCAGGTCGAAGCGATGCTCGACACCCTCGTGCCCGGGGAGAACGAGCCCCCCGTCGAGCTGCACCGCGCCGTCCGTCACTCGCTGTTCGCTGGCGGCAAGCGCCTCCGCCCCGCTCTGGTGATCGCCGCCGCTGAGGCCTGCGGTGGCGACCGGCGCCTGGCCATGCCCGTGGCCTGCGCCCTCGAGATGGTCCACACCTCGTCCGAAATGCACGACGATCTGCCCTGCCTGGACGATGCCGACACGCGCCGAGGCAAGCCGGCCTGCCACCGACTCTTCGGCGAGGCAGTGGCGCTGCTGGCGGGAGATTGGCTGATGACGGTCCCGTTCCAGATCGTGGCCCAGTGCGGCCTGCGCGGCGACCTTTCGACGGAGGCAACCTTGGGAATCATCGGTGAGATTGGGCTGGCGCTCGGCTCGGCGGGGATGATCGCCGGGCAAGTGGTGGACCTTTTGCAGGAGGGCCAACCTGCCGACGACCAGATAGTGGACTACCTCTACGCCCACAAGACCGGGGCCCTGATAACCGCGTCGGTGCGCTGCGGCGGCCTGGTCGCCGGCGGAACCGCGCAACAGATGGAGGCCTTGACCGAGTACGGCCAAGCGCTGGGCCGCGCCTTCCAGATCGCCGATGACCTGTTGGACGTGACCGCCACGGAGGAGGAACTGGGCAAGCCTGTGGGTAGTGATGCCCGTCACCTCAAGGCAACTTATGTGGCTCTCCATGGGCTTGAGGCCGCCCGCGCCGAAGCCAGGCGCCTGGCGGAGGGTGCTCAGGCGGCACTGCGTCCATGGTGTCCGCATTTCCCACTGATCCCGCTAGCGGAGTACGCTGTGACCCGCACCTACTAGGGTGGTGACTGACGTGTTCAAACGGCTGCGCAAAGAGATAGAGGTAATCTTCGAGAAGGACCCCGCAGCGCGCAGCGTGCTGGAGATCGTGCTCTGCTACGCCGGGTTCCACGCCATCATCGCCCACCGTATTGCGCACTGGCTGTGGCGGCACAACATGCGCACGCTCGCCCGGTTGATCTCCAACTTGTCCCGCATGTGGACGGGCATCGAGATTCATCCGGGCGCCAGCATCGGCGAACGCTTCTTCATTGACCACGGCACCGGCGTCGTCATCGGCGAAACCACCGAGATCGGCGACGACGTCCTCCTGTACCAGGGCGTCACCCTCGGCGGCACGGGCAAGGAGAAGGGCAAGCGGCACCCCACCCTGCTCAACAACATCGTCGTCGGCACCGGCGCCAAGGTGCTCGGCAACATCACCATCGGCGATAACGTCAAGATCGGCGCCAATGCCGTCGTCCTCAAGGACGTGCCGGACAACTCCACCGTGGTCGGTGTCCCCGGCCGGGTCGTCATGCAGAACGGCGTGCGCGTCGCGCCACCGGTCGCGGACCTCGAACACGGCCGCCTGCCCGACCCCATAGCCGACGCCCTGCACTCCATGCAAGAGCAGATAGGCCGGCTGACACAAGAAGTGGAAGCCTTGCGCAACGGCACCCTCACCGTCTCCGCTCAGCCGCCCTGCGAGACACCGACGCCCAGCGCCGCCGCCACGCGCTCGCGCGGCAAGGGCGAGGGAGGCCAAGGCAAGTGACGCCGTCCGCCTTTGTGGGAGGGATGATGCATGGCCGCTATAGCAAAGGACGTGACTGAACTCGTAGGCAACACTCCGCTCGTTCGCCTCAACAAGGTGACCAAAGGTTGCGTCGCGGAAGTGGTGGCCAAGTGCGAGTTCCTCAACCCCTGTAGCAGCATCAAGGACCGTATCGGCGTAAGCATGATCGAAGACGGCGAGCGCCGCGGCCTGATCAAGAAGGACACCATCATCGTCGAGCCCACCAGCGGCAACACCGGCATCGCGCTCGCCTTCGTGTGCGCGACTCGCGGCTATCGCTTGATCCTCACCATGCCCGAGACCATGAGCGTCGAACGCCGCCACCTGCTCAAAGCCCTGGGCGCGGAACTAGTGCTCTCCCCAGGCCCAGAAGGGATGGCAGGCGCCGTGCGCAAGGCCGAGGAGATCGCCGCCGAGCACGCCAACTCCTTCATGCCGCAGCAGTTCAAGAATCCCGCGAACCCCGCAACCCACCGCGAGACCACCGCGGAGGAAATCTGGCGCGACACCGAAGGTCGCATTGACGTCTTTGTCGCCGGCGTCGGCACCGGCGGCACCATCACCGGCGTGGCTGAGGTCATCAAGCAGCGCAAGCCCTTGCTCGAGGTGATCGCCGTCGAGCCGGCCGCCTCGCCGCTGCTTTCCGCCGATCGCGCGGGTCCGCACAAAATCCAAGGCATCGGCGCGAACTTCGTCCCCGAGGTGCTCAACCGCGACATCATTGACGAGGTGTTGACCGTGAGCGACGAGGAGGCCTACCAGATGACCAGGCGCCTGGCGCGTGAAGAGGGTCTGCTCGTGGGCATCTCAGCCGGCGCCGCGGTTCACGCCGCAGTTCAGGTCGCCAAGCGGCCGGCACACCGGGGACAGTTGCTCGTGTGCATCCTGCCCGACACCGGCGAGCGCTATCTCACCGGAACACCGGTCTTCCAGGAGGGCTAGGCCCGGCGGCGCTGAACTTCCCCTGCTGGTCTTGCACTATGGGGATGGCGAGGGTACGCAGAAAGGGTAGAATGTGAGCCAGATGGACCGCCCACAAGTGCTTGACCTTGCAGGTCGCGTAGTCGCTGAGATCGAAAAGGCCATCATCGGCAAGCGCAAGGCCGTCGAACTCGCCTTCATTGGCCTTCTCTGTGGGGGTCACGTGCTCATCGAAGACATCCCCGGCGTAGGCAAGACCACGCTCGCCAAGGCGCTTGCCCGCACCATCGGAGGCACTTTCGGCCGCCTCCAGTTCACCCCCGACCTGCTGCCCTCCGATATCACGGGCGTGAACGTCTTCAGCCAGCAGACCGGCCAGTTCGAGTTCCGGCCTGGGCCCGTGTTCCACAACGTGCTGCTCGCGGACGAGATCAACCGCGGCAGCCCCAAGACCCAGGCGAGCCTGCTGGAGTGCATGGAGGAATTCCAGGTTACGGTTGACGGCGTTACCCGTCGCGTTCCCTCTCCGTTCCTGGTGGTCGCCACCGAGAACCCCATCGAGTACCAGGGCACCTACCCGCTCCCCGAAGCCCAACTCGACCGCTTCCTCTTGCGCGTCAGTATCGGCTACCCAACCCAAGCCGAAGAGATCGCCATCGTGGACAGCCAAGCGCTGCGCCATCCGCTGGAAACCGTGGAGCAGGCCCTGACCCCCGAGGACACGCTGGCGCTCCGGCAGATGGTACGCGAGACCTATCTTGACCAGGGCGTGAAGCAGTACGCGGTCGAGATCGTCCGCCAGACACGCAGCCACCCCGCCGTGCAACTCGGCGCCAGCCCTCGCGGCAGCATTGGCTTGCTGCGCGCCGGCCGCGCACGCGCCGTGCTGGACGCCCGTGACTACGTCATCCCTGACGACGTCAAGTACGTCGCCTCGGCCGTGCTCGCTCACCGCCTCCTGCTGCGCGAGGAACCCACCGCTCCAGGACGAGGCCAGGAAGAGGTCATAGAGGAGATTCTGGGTCAGGTGGCCGTGCCGGCCACCCGCGCCCCCGCAGCCCGATGACGCAAAAGGCGACTTTCTTCGTTGTCGGCGCCGTCTTCCTGTTCGTCGCCGGCTTCCTGCTGGGCCAGCACGACGTCCTCTTCATGTCCTGCATGTTGCTCGCCGTGTTGGTGACCGCTCACCTGACGGCGTTGTACTCCGTCAAGCGGCTCGACGCGGAACTCCGTGCCCCCCGCCGTCTCCACGAGGGAGAGGCGATGCCCTTCCGCCTGCGCCTCACCAGCCTAAGCCGCTTTCCCAAGTTCTTCCTATCTGTGCTCTGCCCCGCGGGAGATGGGCTCTCGGTAACCCCGGAGCAAGGTCATTTCGTCCCCTATCTGCCGCCTCAAGGGACAGAAGAACTTGAGATGTCGCTCAAGGCCGAGCGGCGCGGCGTCTACGCTCTTGGCCCGGCCCAGGTGAGAAGCAGCGACCCCGTCGGCACCGCGACTGCGGAGTCCAGCGCCGGCCAGGCCGCGGAGATCATCGTCTATCCCTCCTTCCCCAAAGTTGACCTCGCCCCGGCGGTCAGCGGTGGCAAGCCCGGCCTGTACCAAGAGCGAGAGCAGCCCACGCCCGGCCTGGGCCGCGAGTTCCACTTCATCCGTCCCTATCAGCCCGGAGACGACTTCCGCCGCATCCACTGGAAGACCACCGCCCGCACCGGTGAGATATCGGTCATCGAGGCCGAGCGGCCCGCCGTGCGCTCTCTGTCCGTTTTCTTCTACTTCCCACCCGACTCGCTCGTAGGCTCCGGGGCACACACCAATCTCGAACACGCGGTCAAGATCGCGGCAGGCATGGCATGGGCGATCCTAAGAGCGGGCGGGCAGTTCCGTGTCACGGCCATGGGAAGCGACGGCCTGCTCACCGCTGAGGCCCGAGGCTTGGCTGAGCTGGAGCGCGTGCTCGAGGCCCTCGCTCGCACGCAAGCGAATCGGCGGAGCCAGCCGGTTGCCGCCGAGTTGACCCGCCTGCGTCGGCGGCGCGGCGCACTCGACCACATCGTGGTCTTCGCTGGGCGCGCCGATGCCGCCCTCGGAGAAGCATTGGGAGCTGGAGCGCAGGCCTTCCGCACGGTGACTCTCTTCCTAGCCGACCGTGATGCTTTCGCCGAACGCTCGCAACGTCCACAATGGCTGGAGGCCCTCGCCACCGGCGCCCAGCGCGGCGCCGGTGCTGCTGGGCCGGCTGTCCGCCCTCCGCTTGCTGCTCACCCGGCCACCCGACGCGCCGCGCACATCATCCAAGTAACCCCCTCGGCCGACCTGAGGACGCTCATCAGGCAGGGATGCCTCCTTGCGTGACGAGCAAGAAGCGCTCCTGCCCGTGCTGCCGCTATACCTGGGCGAGCTGCTGCTGCTGCTGACCGCCACGGCCGCAGTCAACATCGCGCTGGACGATCCTCCCTTCGCGCAACTCGCGACCGTTGCCTCGGTGTTGGCCGTCGGCATCGGCCTCGCCATGCGCCTAGCGGGCATCAACCGCGAGTACTTGCTCTATGCGGCGCTGGCATTCTGCGCTCTCGCGTTGCTCAGCCCGACCGTGCGCTTCGAGCTGGTGAGCGCGCTCGTGCCGGCCCCTGCCATCCACCAGGCGGAAAACGCGATCGCTGTGGTGATGCTGTGGTTGGCCATCGCCAGCGCGGCGGGCGCAACCACCAACGCAGCGACCACTTTTGTGGCTGTCCCCGTGACCACGGCCTTCGCCATGGTGGCCCAGAGCAATATCGGCGACCAGTTCTTCGCCCTCCTCCTGGTCTTTGCCCTGCTGGGCCTCTTCCAGGTCTCCTACGAGCACATGTTGGAGCAAAGCGCGCAGCAGCGCACGGGGCAACGGGGGGTCCTCCCGGGGCAGGCTGTGCGCGCCGCCCTGCTCTTCGCCTCGCTCTTCTGTTCCGTCGCTTTCGTGGCCGCCTCCCTGGGCGCCCAGTCGGCCACCATGGTCTCGCAAGGCGCCCTCCGGCAAGCCGTCCGGGGCCTCACGCACAGCGCGACGGCCTCCCGCCCGCGGCCCTCTCTGGAGGCGCCGGTGTACTATCCGCAAGGCGAAGGGCTGACCCTGGGGGAACCTCTGGCCTCCCTCTCGAACCAGCCGGTGATGATCGTGGAGGCTGACAAGCCAGCCCTCTGGCGCGGCGCCGCTTACGACCACTACACCGGCAGCCGCTGGACTGCTTCCCTGGAGTCGGCAACGGCCGGCCGCTCCTACGGGCAGTGGGCGAACGTGCCTCAGCCTCCGGAAGAGGTGCCCCGTAGGGGAGGCGCTCTCCGCCAGCGCATACGGATTCTCGAGATGAGATCGAACGCCTTGTTCGCAGCGGCGGTCCCGGTGCGCGTCAGGGGCGAGTTCAGTTCGTTCCAGGTAACCCGCTACGGCAATATCACGACCAACGAGAGGATTTGGCAGACCTGGGCGGGCATGCGATACGAAGTGGAATCCCTGCTTCCCAACGCAGCCCCCGCGCTCCTCCGGCAGGCCGGGGCAGACTACCCGGAGGCCATAAGGGCCTCCTACCTCCAGATGCCCAACTCCGCCTGGCCTCTGCGCGAGGTCGCCCTTACCGTGGCCGGGCAGGCAACTAACCCCTATGACCAGGTCGTCGCTCTTGAGCGCTTCCTGGAGCAGGAGTTCACCTATACACTCAAGCCGCCGCGGCCGCCGCGCGGCGCGGACCGCACCGTCTGGTTTGTCAGCGAGTCCAGGCTGGGCTACTGCGACCTCTTCGCCAGCGCTCTCGCCCTCATGTCTCGCTCTCTCGGGGTCCCGGCGCGCCTCGCCACGGGCTTCGCCAGCGGCACCGCAGACCGGGCCGGCCAGTACCACGTCCTGGCGCGCGACGCCCACGCCTGGGCGGAAGTCTACTTCCCCGGTTCGGGCTGGGTAGCCTTTGACCCTCTTCCCTTGCGCGTCGCAGCGGGAGCGGAGGCAGGTGCCGCCAGGAAGACCTCTATCCTCGTCCGTTGGCTGAGGGGGCACCTGAGCATCACCGGCCCGCGCCTCGTCCTGCTCGTTACCTTCCTCCTGGCTGCCTTGCTCCTATTCCAACCCACGCTGCGCACGCTCGGCGCCGATGTCAGCAGAAGGCTCTTTGGCCCGCCCCTCTGCCCCGCCGAGCGTATTGCTCGGGCCTACGCGGGCGCGGAGCGCAGCCTGCGCAAGGCCGGCCTGCCCCGCCTCTGCCACGAGACGCCGCGAGAGCACCTTGGCAAGGTCGCGGCCGCGCGCGAGACCGTGGGCGAGCAAGCGCTCATCCCTCTACGGCACATAGCCACGCTGTTCGAGAGATCGTGCTATGCCCGGCCCATGCCCTCCCCTGCGGATGCCGAACGGGCCCGCAGCGCGCTAGCGGACCTGCGGCATGCCTTGCGACGCCGGGCCCGCCACTGAGCCTGCCCTACAGGCCAATCTCAGGCAGAGGTCCCCGCCACTTTCAAGCGACGTGCGAGACGGCTCTTCTTGCGCGCGGCAGCGCGCCGGTGCATCACGCCCTTCCGAGCCGCGCGGTCGAGCGCCGACACCGCTTCGCCCACCTGGGCTGCCCGCTCCTCGGCGGACCCACCGCCCTCGACGGCCTCCAGCGCCACCTTTACCGCATGCTTCGCCTTCGTTCTTAGCGGCTGATTGTGCTTGTGCCTCTTGGCGACCTGCTTTTCTCGTATCACCGAGGTGATTGGCTTCTTTCGATGCAACGGATACCTCTCCCTTGAGTCTGGGGGATTTTGTAAAGCCACCTATCACTGTATACTCACACCCGGTATCCTGCAAGTGGCCCTCCCCTTCCACCGGCCCGCATACTCCCTGACAACAACGGTGCCCCCGGATGAACGAGTCCGACAGTAGCCAGAAAGAAGCCGTCGCTACGCTCCTATCGCGCGAGGCCGACTCCTCGCTGAGAGTAGCGGGCGCCGCGCTTGTGCTCTCCGCCGGAGTCCTGCTCAGCCGCCTGAGCGGCCTGGCGCGCGAGATCGTCTTCGCCCATATGTTCGGCGTCTCGCGCGCCACCGATGCCTACGTCCAGGCGTTCCGCATCCCCGACCTGC
>Ga0315289_10011164_pt1 | contig 12754 bp, 12 predicted proteins | sample YL17G11_40_MG_FD_203452 | JGI IMG/M metagenome (GOLD analysis project Ga0315289, IMG submission 203452) | Sediment microbial communities from Yellowstone Lake, YNP, Wyoming, USA - YL17G11_40 | ecosystem: Environmental > Aquatic > Freshwater > Lake > Sediment | place: USA: Wyoming | collected...
GACGCCCTGGGCCTGGCTTGGGACGAGGTCACCCATGAGTCGCTCCGCCAGGGCCTTCACGATCGCCTGCTCGCGGCCTATGAGGCCAAAGAAAAGCTCTTGGGTCCGGACGCGATGCGCGAGTTCGAGCGGATCATCCTGCTCCAGGTCATCGATACGCAGTGGAAAGACCACCTCCTCGGGATGGATTATCTCAAGGAAGGCATCGGGCTCCGAGGCTACGGCCAAAGAGACCCTCTCGTCGAGTACAAGAAAGAAAGCTACGACATGTTCCAGGGCATGATGGACCGGATCGAGGAGGAAACGGTCCGGTACCTGTTCCTGGTTCAGCCGGTGGCCGAGCGGCCGGCCGAAGCCGAGATGCCGCAACGCCGGCAGCGGCCCCTTCGATATCAACAGCCGTCGTCATCGCCCCAGGCCGCGGGGCCGGCGAAGGTCCGCGAAGTCCGGTCGACCATTCCCAAAAAACGAAAGAAATGACAAGGAGGCCTCATGCTCGATGATTGTCTTCGGGAAGGCCTGACGTTCGACGATGTCCTGATCCTGCCGGCCAAATCGTCCGTCCTCCCGGCGGACGCGGTCGTCGCGACGCGTTTCAGCCGGAACCTGTCCCTCGATATCCCGGTCGTCAGCGCGGCCATGGACACCGTGACCAAATCGAAAATGGCCATCGCCCTCGCCCAGCAGGGCGGGATCGGCATCGTCCACCGCAACATGCCCATGGAAGCCCAAGCCGAGGAAGTCGACAAGGCCAAGCGCCACGAAAGCGGCATGATCCACGACCCGATCAGCATGAAGCCCCAGGACAAGATCTTCCAGGCCAAGGACGTCATGCAGAAGTACCGGATCTCCGGCCTGCCGATCACGGACGAGAACAACCGGCTCGTCGGGATCCTGACCAACCGCGACATTCGCTTCGAGACGCGGCTGAATATCACCATCGACAAGGTGATGACCAAGGACCTGGTCACCGTTCCGGTCGGGACTCCGCTCGAGGAGGCGGAGAAGCTGTTTCACAAGCATAAAATCGAAAAAATCCTGATCGTCGACGAGAGCCGGCATCTTAAAGGCATGATCACGTACAAGGACATCCTGAAACGGATCCAATACCCCAACGCGGCCAAGGACCCGTTCGGCCGTCTCCGCGTCGGCGCCGCGGTCGGCGTCGGCGACGCCGCTCTCGACCGCGCCAAAGCCCTCGTCGCCGCCCAGGCGGACGTCCTGGTCGTCGATACGGCCCACGGCCATCAACGCATGGTGCTCGACACGGTCCGGATGTTGCGCAAAGAATTCCCGACACTTGAGCTGGTCGCGGGGAACATCGGAACGGCGGAGGCGGCGGCCGACCTCATCGAGCTCGGCGTCGACGCGGTGAAAGTCGGTTTCGGCCCCGGCTCGATTTGCACGACCCGCGTCGTCAGCGGCTGCGGCGTCCCCCAGATTACGGCCATCGCCGATGTGAGGCGGATCGCCGAAGCGAAGGGGATCCCCGTCATCGCGGACGGCGGGATCAAGTTCTCGGGCGACGTCACCAAGGCCATCGCCGCGGGCGCGAGCACGGTCATGCTCGGCAATCTGCTGGCCGGCACCGACGAGGCGCCCGGCGAAGTCGTCATGTACCAAGGCCGGTCGTATAAGATCTACCGCGGCATGGGCTCTCTCGAAGTCATGAAGGAGAGTAAGAGCAGCGACCGCTATTTCCAGGAATCGTCCGCGCCCGTGGCCAAACTCGTCCCCGAAGGCATCGAAGGAATGGTCCCCTACAAGGGCAGCGTCGTTTCGATCGTCCAGATGGTCGTCGGCGGGCTCAAGTCCGGGATGGGTTACACCGGATGCCGGACGATCGAAGACCTTCAGAAGAACGCGCGGTTCATCCGCATTTCGGCGGCGGGCCTCAAGGAAAGCCATGTCCACGACGTGACGATCACCAAGGAAGCGCCTAACTACCGCCTGGACTGACAAGAGATGAGTTTTGTCGAGACGAAAACGGCCCTCGCGGTCGTTTTACTCGCAGCCGGGTCCGGCGCGGCGTTCTCGATGCTCCGTCTCATGGGAAAGCCAGGCTCGCCGGCCCATCCGATGGCGCTGCGCCGCATCCACTCCGCGGTAAAACGATCTTCGAGAGCCGCTGCGCGGAATGCCATTTCGCAGAGAAAGAAGTCCGCTTGACGGGACCCGGGCTTAAAGGCCTGTTTCGAAAACCGACGCTCCCCGCCACGGGACGCCCTGCGACCATCGACAATATCCTCCGCCAGCTCAAAACTCCGTATCTGTCCATGCCCGCTTTTCCCTCTCTCGCCGGCCAGGACTTGGCCGACCTCATCGCTTATCTCAAGACACTTTGATGTTGCCCGACCGGCTTGACATTTCCGACCGGGCTCTATTACTATTTTTCCTATAGAATTAGTCCTATTTTCCGCCAGGAACGGCGCTGCGAGGAAACAAGGGCTCGTCACCTCAAGGAGGAGTTCATGACCACGCCTAAAAATTTCGTTCTTTGGGCGGCCCTCGCCGCGAGTCTGACGGCATCGATCGCTTTCTCCCAGGGGTCGGGAACCCCTCCCGAGCCGGTCGCCAAGGTCTTTCAACGCAATTGCGCCGTCTCCGGTTGCCACCAAGGAAAATTTCCGGCCGGGGCCCTCAACCTCGAAGCCGACAAAGTCATCGCTTCGACCGTAAATGTCGCGAGCGTCGAAAAACCGGAATTCAAGATCATCGACCGGGACGCCCCCGACAAAAGCTATTTATTGAAAAAAATCAACGGCGATAAAGATATCGCGGGCCGGCGCATGCCGCGCGGCCGGGACGCCTTGAAAGCGGCCGACCTTGAGGTCCTGACGTCTTGGATTAACAGCCTGAAAACGACGTCGCTCAGCGGCGACCTCAAGAACGACGTCCGGCTGGGCTTCAATATTTTCCGGACATTTTGAGGTGCCCCATGAAAAAATTCTGGCGATGTTTTGTTTGTAACGACATCCATTACGGCCTCAAGCCGCCCGAGGTCTGTCCGACCTGTCTCGTCAAGCATGCCTATGTCGAGATCTCGGCCCGGGAGGCGAAAACGATCATCGGCAACGAAGGCGGCTCCGAGTTCGACCGGGAGGATTTCGCCCGGGCGATCGAGAGGTTCATGGCGGGAAATGAGTTCAAGGTCAACCCCGACCGGGAGCGCGTGAACCTTCTCCTGACCGGGATCCTCGATAACGCCCGTAACCATGGTCTGAAATACTGCCCCTGCCGGCTGATGAGCAAGGATTTCGCCGAAGACTTGAAGATCGTCTGTCCCTGCAACTTCCTCATCCACGAGACCTATCGCGGCCAGGACAAAGGCGAGTGCTGGTGCGGATTATTCATAAAAAGGCAATAAACCGAGGTCGGACAAATCATAAAGCGAGGTCAACCATGGCAAAATTGATCATGTTTCACGGACGGGAATGCCCCCATTGCCGGGCGATGCACCCGATCGTCGACAAACTCGAGAAGGACGCCGGCATCGCGTTCGAACGGCTGGAGGTCTGGCACGACGAAAAAAACGCCGAGCTCATGCGTTCCTACAAGCCCGTCATCGTTGCGAAGTGCGGCGGCCAGCTCCGCGTCCCGACATTCCTTAACGCGGATACGAAGGACGCGGTCTGCGGCGAAATGCCGTACGAGAAGCTGAAGGAGTGGGCGTCGAAATAGTCCACGTTGAGGAGGCGGTCATGCTCTTCGAAAAAGATGATCTGCTCCGGGGGGAGATGGTCTCGGTCATCGGTCCCGGCGGAAAGCCGGGAACCGAAGTCGCGCCGCCGGTCATCATCGATCCCGAAGTCGCTATCCTCGCGACGATGAAGATCGCCGACCGCGTCCGCGTCGTCGACGGGAGCATCGTCGTTCGCCGAACGCTTCCGCTCTGCCTTTCGTTCGACCACCGTCTCATCGATGGAGCGGCGGCGGCGCGGTTCGCGAACGAGCTTAAAACGATCCTCCAGGACGGGGCCAAGCTCCTGGCCGCGGTCAACGCCGTCGGCTAGTCCGGTCCGGCCGCGCGCCTAGGGCGTCTTTTCAACCCCGAGCCGGACGATCGTGTTATCGATCAGACGAGTCTTGCTGAAATATACGGCTAGGGCGATGAGCGTCCCGGATGTGACCTCGGAAACGGTGTCGAGGTTGACAGGTTCAACAATTTCGACGTAGTCGATTCGGGCTAAAGGTTCCCGACCGACAAGGTCTTTGATCCCGGCCGCGATGATTCCGGCCCGCCGCTCCCCCGCCGCGATCGAGCGTTCCGCCTCCGCAAGGCTCCGCGACAGGACGAGAGCGGCCCGGCGCTCCGCCGGGTTTAAATACGCGTTCCGCGAGCTCATCGCCAGCCCGTCCGGCTCCCGGACGATGGCTTGGACGTCGATCGCCACGCCGAGGTTCAGGTCGCGCGTCATACGTCGAACGATGATCGCTTGCTGGGCGTCCTTCTGTCCGAAAACGGCGACGGTCGGCCGGACGATCTCGAACAGCTTCAGGACGACCGTGCAGACGCCGCGGAAATGGCCGGGCCGGGATTTTCCGCACAACTTATCCTGAAGTCCGTGCACTTCGACGAACGTCGCGGCGCCGTCGAGGTACATGTCCTTCGCCTCGGGCTGAAAGAGAACGTCGACGTCTTCGCGCTCGAGCAACGCGGCGTCGCGCGCCAGGTCGCGGGGATATCGCGCGAAGTCCTCGTTCGGACCGAATTGCGTCGGGTTGACGAAGAGACTGACGACCACGGCTTGGGTCGCCCGCTTCGCGGCCCGGACCAGGCTAAGATGTCCCTCGTGAAGGTAACCCATGGTCGGAACAAGACCGACCGTACGCCCGTCTTTTTTCCATCGGGCCGAAATTTCCGTCATGTCCGAAAGGGCCGTGATGATGCGCATCGGCCTACCCCCGCGCGTTTTTCTTCAGGAGGGCCCGGGCGACATCGGGCTTGAGATGATAGGAATGGTCATCGTCCGGAAACACGCCCGTCCGGACGTCCTCCCGATAGTTCGCCACGGCGTCTCCGATCGTTTTCTCGAAATCGGCGTATTTCTTAACAAATTTCGGCAGGTATCCGCCTTCGCAACCGACGAGGTCATGGAAGACGAGAATCTGGCCGTCGCACCATGGGCCGGCACCTATGCCGATGCTCGGGACCGACAACCGCCGGGTGATGAGCCGGGCAACCTCCATCGGGATGCACTCCAGGACGACGGCGAAAGCGCCGGCGTGTTCGAGGGCCAGTCCGTCCTGGACGAGCTTGCGGGCGTCTCGTTCGGCGCTTCCCCGGACCTTGAATTGCCCGAGATGATGGATCGACTGCGGCGTGAGGCCGATATGGCCCATGACCGGGATCTCGGCTTCGACCAGCCGTTCGACCAGTTTGAGCCGCTTTTTCGAGGCCCCCTCGATCTTGACGCCCCGCGCCCCGCCCTCCTTGAGGAAACGGGAGGCGTTCCGGATGGTCTCATCTTCGGAAAGATGAAAGGAAAAATACGGCATATCGCCGATGACCAGCGCCCGCCGGGCCGCCCGGGCGACCGGCTTGGTGTGATGGATCATATCGTCCATCGTCACCGGGATCGTGTTCTCGTAGCCGAGGACCACCATTCCGAGCGAGTCCCCGACCAGGAGGATATCGATCCCGGCCTCGTCGAGAATCCGGGCGGTCGGATAATCGTATGCGGTCAACGCCGTGATGCGCTCCCCCGCCGCCTTCATGGCCTGAAGCGAGGGAATCGTGACCCGGGGAAGGTTCGTCTTCGTCATGGCTCGTCCTTTCTCCCCATCCCGCCTTCCGTCGCGGGATTGGGGTAAAGTCTCCGTTCCGATCACCCCACCGACGACCGGGGCGTCAGCGTCCCCGCCCGTCCTTGTCGGCATAGCTCGGCGGGACGTAATAGAGAGACGCCTTCTTCATCTGGCGGATCTGATCGATGATATCCTCGAGGTCCGACTCCCGTGCCAGGTCGATGTCGTCGGCCTTGATCACGAGCAGCGGCGTCGCCTGATAGTTGAAAAAGAAATAATCGAACGCTTCGATCAAATCCTGCAAGTATTTTTCAGAAATATTTTTTTCGAACGGGCTCCCCTCCCGGGCCAGCCGGCGGAGAAGCGTCGGCAGCGAGATCTGGAGATAGACGACAAGGTCGGGCTTGGAGACGCGTTCGGCGAGGACGCCGTAAATTTTATCGTAAACGACGAGCTCGTCGTCCGAAAGGGTCTGGTACGCATAGATCTTGTCTTTTTCAAACAGGTAATCGCAGATGATCCGTTCCTCGAACAGGTCCCGCTGCAAAAGCCGGACCTGCTGGTGATACCGGTTGACGAGAAAGACAAGCTGGGAGAGGAAGGCCGCCTCTTCCTTTTCGTCGTAAAAATCCTTGAGATAGGGGTTCTCGGCCTTGTCGTAAACGACTTTGCCCGAGATGCGCTGGGCCAGCAGACCGGCCAGGCGCGACTTGCCGCACTTGAGCACGCCCTCCAGGGCGATGTGCTTGAATTCGACCGACGGCGTCTGGTTCATGGGAGTTTGATAAAATCGTTTAGTTTATAGCGGATATTTCCCGCGAAGTCAATAAAATCCGCCGCTTACGCCCGAGGAAAAGGAGGCGGGGCCGGCGGCGCGGACGTCTCGGCCGGGATGACGATCCAGGCGACGATATAGAAAAGGGTCATCGGAAAGACCGCGCTGAGGATCCCGATTCCGACGAAGGCCAGACGGACGAGCGAGATATCGACCTCGAAGTACTCGGCCAGTCCGCCGCACACGCCTCCGATCATCTTCTGGCGCATCGACCGGGTCAATTTTTTGGCAGCCATGGTCCCTCCTCGTCAGATGTTGATCCGAATGGGCAGGATTACGGTCGTGATCCCCTTCCAGCGGAGCTCGCGCTGGATGGCGAAAGCGGTCTCGTTATGGAGAAGGCGATGGATGATGCTCGGCTGGCGGAAGACGGCCTGTCCGGCGAAAACGGTCGAGTCGGGATATTCCTTCGTCACCTTCTCGATGATCTCGGACGCCGTTTGGACAATGTCCGTTCCCAGCTCGATGCGAAAATCCGCGGCGAATCCCAAACGGCGGGCCAAGTCCACATACTTCCTAAGGGCGTCGCACGTCGAATTTTCCAGACAGGACACCGCCTCCGTCCCCTTGAACGAACCGACGTCCACCTCGCCGACCGAAACGAAAACAAAATTCTTATAAAGATTCTTGAAGCTGCGGATGATCGACAAAAACGTGTGAACGCCGAAGCCGTTGAACCCGTTCACGAGTTGGATCGCCGTCGGCACGCCCTTTTTCAAGGGCTCGGTGTTGACCGGGCCCCGGGTCGGAATCGCCGTCATCAGTTCGTCCAATTCGCGGACGCCGCCCCGGACCTTAACGTAATGCGCTTTAGTCATGTAGCAGAGGGCGATCACAATCGAGGTGATCACCAACGTCAACCACCCCCCGACCGGGAACTTTTCGATCGTCGTGATCGTCAGGATCGTCAGGCAGAGAGTCAGACCGGTCAGGTGGACGGGGAGATGTTTTTTCCAATGGGGTTCGGTCTTGCGGTTCTTGATGAAGAACCGCGACATTCCGAATTCGGATAGCGAAAACGTCAGAAAGACGTTGATCGAATACATGACGACAAGCGTCGTGATATTTCCTTTCGAATACAGCAGGAGGAGGACGGCCGCCCCGCCCATAAGGAGAACGCCGTTTTGAATCGTGAACCGGTCGGACAAGGAGGCGAACCGGTGCGGGAACCAGTAGTCCACGGCCATGTTGGAAATAACGCGGGGGCCGTCAACGAATCCGGTCTGGGCTCCAACAAGAAGCAGGGCACCTTCGGAAAAGATCGTGATCAACGCCAGGGCGGCCCCGATCTTCCAGCCGCCGAAGACTTTGCCGGCGAGAACGGCGTTGAGCGTCTGACCGGCGGTCGGCTGAACCCTAAATAACAAATAACAGAGAAGAATGCCGCCCGCGGTAAATGCCAGAGAGCTCGACATATAGACCATCGTCTTCTTTCCGGTCTGGACTCGCGGCTCCCGGAGGATCTGCAGACCGTTGGAAACGGCCTCAATTCCCGTATACGTTCCTCCGCCCATGGAAAACGCCCGTAAAAACAAGAACAGCATGCCCGTGCCGCCTAACGTTGCCAGCCCCGCCCGGAAATCTCCGTGGATTTGACCGACCACGGGACCAATCTGCCCGAGGTGGGATAAAATCCCATAGCCGATGAGCAGGAAATGGGTTAGGACAAAGATGATGAAAATCGGAGCCAGGAAGGTCACCGATTCCTTGACGCCGCGCAGATTCAGAACAACGAGGAGAAGAATGGCGAACAGGTCGAACGGAATCTTGTAGCTCTGCCAAGAAACTGGGAAAAAGCTAAAAAGTGCGTCTCCGCAAGAAACGATCGAGACCGTGATCGTCAACATGTAGTCCACGAGCAGAGCGGAGCCAGAGATGACCCCGTAGCGCTCGCCGAGGGTGTGTGTCGCGACGATATAACCGCCGCCTCCCGAGGGAAAATACTCAATGATCCGGGAATAGGCATAGGAGATGATGAAGACCGTGAGAGCGGTGGCGAGAGCTAGAAAAATCGCGAGGTAAGAATGCGTTCCGAGCGTTTTGAACGCTTCCTCCGGTCCATAGGACGACGACGACAATCCGTCCGCGCCCAGCCCGATCCAAGCCAGAATCGGGATGAGGGCGAGTTTGCGAAAAAGAGACGGGTCCTTGATGTTTCGCGGCTTGCCGATCAGCGTCTGCTTGATCTTGTCGCCGAACGTTTGGTCGTTATTCATTCGTTTTCGTCTTCGCCGATGGGATTGGTTCCGCCCTCCGAAGGACAAAAGATAAAAGCCTGGGGAGAGATTCTGGCTCGCTAAGCGATTTTGGACCTCGTAAGAATTGGGATTATATGAAAAAACAGCTTGTCAAGGCAAGAGCCCTTCGGCGGCCTAACGGGTCAGATATTGATCCGAATCGGCAGAATGACGGCCGTAATCCCTTTCCACCGAAGTTCCTGTTGGATAGCGAAGGCCGTCTCGTTGTGCATGAGCCGATGGATGATGCTCGGCTGGCGGAACACGGATTGTCCGGCGAAGACCGTCGACCGGGGGAATTCCTTGGAGACGGCCTCGACCAACCGCGTCGCGGTCGGGACGATATCCGTGCCGAGCTCATACCGGAAATCGGCGGCAAAACCGAGTTTGCGGGCCAGGTCCACGTACTTCCGAAGGGCATCGCACGCCGACGACTCGAGGCAAGAGACCGCGTCCGAGCCTTTGAACGATCCGACGTCCACTTCGGCCACCGAAACGAAAATGAAATTCTTATAAAGACCGGGAAAGCTGCGGATAATGGTCAGGAACGTGTGAACGCCGAATCCGTTATATCCGTTCACGAGCTGAATGGCCGCCATCTGCTTGGGGTCGACGGGCGCGGCGTTGGCAGGACCTTTGGTCGGAAGTGTCAACAGGAGGTCATCCAGTTCCCGAACGCCGCCGCGGACCTTGTTGTAATGGGCTCGTGTCAGGAAACAGACGAGAATGACCGAGGCCGTAATCACGAACGTCAGCCATCCGCCCAGAGCGAATTTTTCGATCGAGGTGATGGCCAGGATCGTGAGGCACAGGACAAGACCGATCACATGAACGGGAAGGTAGGTTTTCCACTTTTTCTCTTTCGCCCGGTTCTTGATGAAAAAGCGCGACATCCCCAGCTGGGATAGGCTGAAGGTCAGAAAGACGTTAATCGAATACATCGTCACCAGGGTGGTGATGTTGCCGTGCGAGTATAGAAGAAGGCCGATCGCGGCGCCGCCCATTAATAAAACGCCGTTCTGGATGGTGAAGCGGCTCGAAAGTGAGGCAAAACGGTGGGGGAACCAGTAGTCGACGGCCATATTCGCCATGACCCGCGGGCCGTCCACGAATCCCGTCTGCGCGCCGACGAGGAGGAGCGCTCCTTCCGAGAAAATCGTGATCAGGGCTAGAACGCGGCCGATCTTCCACCCGGCGAAGACCTTTCCGGCAAGAACGGCATTAAGTGTTTGTCCTTCAATCGGGGCTACCCGGAGCAGAAGGTAACAAACAAGAATACCGCCGGCCGTCACGGCCAACGAGGTCGCCATATAAAGCATCGTTTTCTTACCCGTCTGGGCTCGCGGCTCTCTTAGGATCTGGAGGCCGTTGGAAACCGCCTCGATCCCGGTATAGGTCCCTCCGCCCATCGAGAACGCCTTCAGGAAGAGCAGGATCATGCCTCCGGCGCCGAGTGTGACCAATCCGGACCGGAAATCCGTACCGATTTGCCGGGAGACGGGGCCGATTTGCGGAACATGGGAGAGGACTCCATACCCGATCAGGAGGATGTGGGTTAGGACGAACATCAGAAAGATCGGGGCGAGGGTGGTAACCGATTCCTTGACACCCCGGAGGTTCAGGACGACGAGCAAGAGAATGGCACAGATGTCAAAAGGAATTTTATAGGGTTGAAATGAAAGCGGGAAAAAACTGAAGAGCGCGTCGCCGCAACTGACGATCGAAACCGTGATCGTCAGCATATAATCGACCAGGAGGGCCGAGCCCGATACGACCCCGGCTTTCTCGCCGAGAGTTTGGGAGGCGACGACATAGCCTCCTCCGCCCGACGGGAAGTATTCGATGATGCGCGTATACGCGATCGAAATAATGATGACCGTCGTTGCCGTAGCGAAGGCGAGGAACAGGGCCAGATACGTGTGAGTGCCGAGAGTTCGGAAGGCCTCTTCGGGGCCGTAAGAGGAGGACGAGAGCCCGTCCGCGCCGAGCCCGATCCAAGCCAGAAGCGGGATGAGGGCGAGTTTATGGAAGAGCGACGGGTCTTTGATATTGCGGGGCCGGCCGATGAGCCTCTGTTTGACCTTCTCGATCAGCGAGCCGGTATCGGGCATTGCGTTAATTCTTTACACGGACGGCGTTATCAAGTCAAGCAGACAATTTCCGATATAATTGATAGAATTATTTTGAACCCCGGGACGATTCGGCGTAAAATAATCGATATCATCCAGGTCAAGCCTTACGACCTAGCGGAGGACCGGCCCATGAAAAAAATGACGACCAAAGGACACTACGGGACGAGGTTGATGGTCCATCTCGCCCGACATTACGCCCGGGATGCGAAACCGGTCTCGATCAAAACGATCGCCCGGGACGAGCGGTTGTCGCTCCAATATCTACAGCAAATGACGATCCCCCTGAAACACCATCATCTCATCAAGAGCGCGTGCGGGGCCCGGGGCGGCCATATCCTGGCCCGGAAGCCCGCCGATATCAGCGTCCTCGAAATCTTATCGGCCCTCGAAGGGTCGTGCGCGCTCGTCGAATGCGTCGACGACGCCTCGTTCTGTGATAAACGGAACGATTGCGTCCTCTATGACATCTGGAAAGGCGCGTCCGACCTTCTTAAGGATTATTTCGGCCGGGTCACGCTCCAGGACATCCTAGACATCACGGACAAAAAGACGGCGCGGGCTCGAAGAAAGACCGGCCGACGCTGACTGCGGCGGCCCGGGCCAAAGCCCGCGTGATCCCGAGGGCGTTCGTTGACTCGAACCGCAACCCTATGGTATCAGATATAAAGCATTGATCTTGGCGCTTATCGTCCGGACGGAGGTGTCGATTGTACGGTTGGACGGGTAATTTTCTACGGGTCAATCTTTCGCTGAAAACCTATAAAAAAGAAGCTTACAGCGAAGCCTTCGCGCACAAATGGGTCGGTGGACGCGGTTTCGCCACGAAGATCCTTTTTGACGAGGTCAAACCCGGGACCGATCCCCTCGGCCCCGATAATAAATTCATCGTCGCTCTCGGCCCGATCGCCGGGATTCCGGCTCCCAATACGGGCAAAGCGGTCGTCGCCGCCAAATCGCCCCTGACCGGCTTTTACGGCGACGGCAACCTGGGGACCCGTGTTTCGGAACATCTCCGGAGGGCCGGATATGACGCCCTCATCATCGAGGGAAAAGCCGAGCGGCCGACGATGCTCTATATCGAGGACGATAAAGTCGAGTTCTATCCCGCCGACGATGTCTGGGGGAAGGGCACCTACGCCACCAACGATTGGATCTACGGCAAGTACGGAAAAGGCGTCGGCGTCCTGAACATCGGACAGGGCGGAGAGAACCTCAATCGCTACGCGGTCGTCCGCAGCCTCGAGGGCCGCGCCGGCGGCCGGCCGGGGATCGGCGCCGTCATGGGCTCCAAAAAGCTTAAAGCCGTCGTCGTTAAGGGCACCCGGCCGATCCCCCAGGCCGACCCGCAGGCCATGCGCATCCTGGGGACCGGGGACCTAAAGAAAGTCGGCGAGCTCGACAAAAAGTCGGGTTGGTCCATCCAAAGCACGACGGGCGTCCTTCCGTTTTGCAACGAAGTCGCGGGACTCCCCGTCCGCAATTTCCGCAAGACCCATCATCCCGAGGCCTGGAAAGTCGACGGGGAGCGCGTGAACAACGCCCGCGTGGCCACCTACGGCTGTCCGACCTGCACCATGCGCTGCGGCATCACGATCCTCGACCACGAGGGCCGCGAGTCCGAGCTCGACTATGAGAACGTGGCCCTGCTCGGCCCGAACCTGGAGATCTTCGAACTGCCTCAGGTCGGGTCGTTGAATTACCTCTGCGACGAGTACGGACTCGATACCATGTCGGCCGGCTGCACCCTGAGTTTCTATGCCGACGCCATCGACCACGGCGCGGTGAGCGGCGATTTCAAGTTC
>Ga0315289_10011165_pt1 | contig 12753 bp, 10 predicted proteins | sample YL17G11_40_MG_FD_203452 | JGI IMG/M metagenome (GOLD analysis project Ga0315289, IMG submission 203452) | Sediment microbial communities from Yellowstone Lake, YNP, Wyoming, USA - YL17G11_40 | ecosystem: Environmental > Aquatic > Freshwater > Lake > Sediment | place: USA: Wyoming | collected...
AGCAGGCAGCACGGAACATTCAAGTAATAGCTTTCTTCCTGGATTGAACCGCCGTCAATCAAGATGAATTCAGCGTTTTTTTCAACCTGAACCCATTCAAGATATCCATAAATAGGCGCAATGATTATTCCCGGGTTTTTTTCAATTTTTTCAAGCAAACCGTACTCTGCCAGCCTTTTCCTTGTAGGGTCATGCATTACAAACAATACGGGAATTTTTTTTGCAGCCCTCTCCATTATATTCACTACCTTTTCAAGCCTTTCCCTGTTGAAAATGGTTTCAAACCTGTGCGTTGTAACCAAGGCATATTTCTTTGGAAGCTTCGGTTTCTTGTTTTTATTCACGGCAAACTTTATCGTGTCAGAAATCGTGTTATACCTTGTGTTAAACCTCAATCCCTTCTCTCCCTTCAGGTTATCGTAAGCCCATTTGTACGGAGCAAACATATAGTCACTCATCTTTGAAACAGTTACCCTGACTATTTCTTCTGGAAAGGGGTGAATGAAGCTATGGCTCCTCAACCCCGCCTCTATATGCCCCACTTTTATTCCGTGAAGCCTTGACATGAAGGCGCCCAAAAAAGTCGTTGCCGTATCCCCAATAACCAAAGTCAGTCCTTTCTTGTTCTTGAAAGTGCTTTTTTTACTCAAGCCGTCAACTACATTCCAAATCCACACAAAGCCCTGCATTATCGCGCTGATGTTTTTCCTTGTCTGCCCAATCAGTATGTCTGGTTCCCTGACTTCAAGCACTTTCCTGCTTTTCTGGGTTATTTCGGTATGTTGGCTCGTGTCAATATAATTATACCTGATTTTTCTCCTGTCCAATTCCCTCAGCACTGGAGACATCTTAATCAATTCAGCCTTGGTGCCAATGATTATGTGAATGGTTTTTTCATTCAAGCAAAACCACCTATGATTCAATCTCTTTCTTTCTTGCCAGGTAAAGGATTTCTTCCTGTATCTTTCTCTGCCTTTCAAGCATGTCAGCTATCAAAGCCAATACAATCAATAAAAAGCCGATAATCATCAATGCCCCAGAGACAGGAATGAATGAAGTATAAGGGCTTGTCTGCCCTGTATTCAGCCACCTGACAAACAACGCAAGCCCGGGAACAAATCCAAGCAGGAAAACAATCAAGCCAATGCCTCCAAAAAACTTTAATGGATGATAGTCCCTTAACGACCTGATGATTATCAGCAATGCCTTGACTCCGTAAGAATACCAGTGACTGACAATCTTTGATTTTCCGTAAGCTCTCTCGCCCTTGACCCTTAAAGGAACTTCCTTTATCCTCAGGCCCTTGTTCACCAGGTCCAGGAAGACTTCCTGAGTATAAGTGAATCTTCCAAACAAGTTCAGCCTCAATGCAGTTTCCCTGCCGTAAGCCCTGAAGCCGCACTGGGTGTCAGTGAATTTTTGTCCAGTGGAAAAATTAACGATGCCTGTAACGATTTTGTTGCCGATTTTTTTAATCAAAGGCATTTCAGGCACAAACTCTTTTCTTGCAAACCTTGAGCATGAAACCATGTCAGCCTCGCCTGACTGGATTGGCTTGATTAATTCAGGAATATCCTTCGGGTTAAACTGTAGGTCAGCATCAATGTTGACAATAATATCCGCATCCATTTTCAATGCATTCATTATCCCTGTCTTGAAACCAATGCCCAAGCCTTTGTTTGAAGGAAATGAAACAATCCTGTCAGCTTTTGCCTTCCTTGCCTCTTTAACTGTGTCGTCAGTCGAGCCGTCATCTATTACAAGCACCTTGACTTTCCTTATTCCTTTGATTTTTCTCGGAATCAGCTTGATTACCCTGCCGATGGTCCTTGCTTCATTAAAGGCAGGAATCATTACCACTAAGGTTTCGTTCATGACAATCAGCAAAACATAGTTATAGAATATTCTAATAACAATTTACTTAATATAAAAACTTGCTTTCAGGCATATTTAAAGGATTTGGTACATGCCTGCAAGCAGTTTCAAAATTCACGCGGGATACAAATAAAAAGCTTTTACGCATCCATTTCTTTAATGCTTAAAAAATTAAATTCATTTCACTTATTCCTGCTCATTCTCGTTATCGGCATTCTTGCGCGATTGATTTCCTTTGTTTTGCTTCCTGAAAGCGCTTACGCTGACTCTTTGTTTCACCTGCGCTTGGTTGAAAACACATTGAAGACAGGCATTATTTCAACACCGGACATTTTCACAACGCCATTGTATTATGCGGTTTCTTTCGTGTTTTTTTCTATAACCAGATTCCCTTTAACAATGCCTTTCATCAGGATAATTCCCTTCCTTGTCTTTATTTTCCAAATCGTGGTTTCCTTCTTCTTGTTGAAAGAATTATTCAACGAAAAAAAGCAATGGTTTTTGGGCCTTGGCTTCATTGCAGTCTTTCCCTGGCTCGTCCGGTATTCTCCAGTCAATTATGTCGACCAGTTTGCCTCAGTATTCATCCTGCTTTTCTTCTATGCGTTCATTAAGCTGGATAAAACTAAAAACCCTGCAGTCCTTGCCTTGACGCCATTTATTTTGGCAGGCATTGCCTTAAGCAAAGCAAACGCTACATTGCTCGTTCCATTCCTTTTAATCGGCTTGCTTTATTATTTATTCAAAAACAAGTACTCGATTAAAATAATTGCCTTGATTGCCCTCACTTCAATAATCCTTTCCTCTTTCTGGTTTTTAGGCAATTTCACCCAGCAGGGCAACCAGGAAGCAGTGGATGAAGCAGACTTCGGGGCTCCGTTAAGCAATGTCTTTACAGCTTTGTTGCCTGGCAACCTGTTCCTCTCCTACCTGAGCTTTTTTGATTTTCCTCCCTTGACTGCTTTTGATAAAATTCCTTGGATTCAATCTGTTCCATGGTTTTGGACTGCGTTAGGCTTTTTCGTGATTATGCTGCCTATTGCAATTACCTTGCTTTACGGTGCCTTCAAATCATTCAAGTCAAACAAGGTAATTCAGGTACTGATCGCATTAAGCTGCCTGGTTCTGTTTGCTTTCACTTTCAAGACTGCAGTGAATGGAGTCATTTACACCCGTTACATGATGCCGGTCATGCCCTTGCTCGGCATTCTGTTCGTGCAAGGCTTTGATTTACTTGGAAAGCGAATTAATTGGAAATACGCATTGTATGCTTCATTGATTTTATTTGCAATTGGTTCTTTGCTGCTATCCAGCGTTTCAGCTTACTTTTATTCAGGCGTTTATAACCAAAACAAGGAACTTTATTCCGAAATCCAGAAGCTTCCTGAGGGAAGCTATATTGCTTCAATGGGCAAATCAAGGGAGATTTACTTTTATTCAGGCAAGGAAGCAGGGCATCCGCCTAGCGCAACTGATTTTTTCGCCCCTGAAGCAACTTATCAGGCATTAAAGGAAAATGATTTTACTCACTTGGCAGTCACTTGCTATAATGATTACTGGAACCTGTCAACAGTCAATGCATTAAGGGATTCAGGGCTCTTGGAAAAAGTTTTTGAGAAAGACTGTTCTGTATTGTATGCGCTGAAGTAGTTTTTGGTATTTGTACCAAAAAAGGCTTTTTTATAAATCATTCCAGAATAAATTATCTTATTATGGCTAAAGTCTGCTTCGTTTTTCCCAGATACATTATTCGAAACTATGGCACTCCATTAGGCGTGCTTTATTTATGCAAGGCATTGAAAGAAAAAAAACATGAAGTTTCATTCATTGACGGAACAGTCGTTTCCTTTGAGGAAACCAGTGAAAGATTAAAGCAGTTAAAGCCTGATTTCTTATGCCTGTCAATCCACACTGTCTTTGCAGACTTTGCTTTCCAATTAGCCAAGGAATTCAAGAAAATTAATCCAAAAGGAAAAGTCATTGCAGGCGGTCCTCATGTTTCAATCCTTCCAAAACAAACTTTGATGCAGAAAGGCATTGACTTTATAGTCATTGGAGAAGGCGAACTAACTTTGCCAGAGCTCCTCAAAAACATTAACGAACCTGAAAAAGTTGCCGGCATTGCTTTCAAGAAAAAAAACAAAATAATTTTTACAAAATCCCGCGAGCCAATAACAAATCTTGACTCTATCTCTTTTCCTGACAGGACTTTATTGCCTGAAGAATACCCTAAGACTGGCTCGACTTCAATCATTACAAGCAGGGGCTGTCCATTCAACTGCGCTTTCTGCCAGCCAACCTTAAGAAAGATTTTCGGGCAAAAGTTCAGGATGCGTTCAATCAAGAATGTGGTTGAAGAAATCAAGGAAATCAAAAAAGTATTCCAAGAAAAAAATTTAGAGTTAAAAAACCTGTGTTTCACTGACGACGGTTTAACATATAATCATGCTTGGCTTGAAAAACTTGCAAGAGAATTTTTGAGGCAAAGGGTAAACATTCAATGGTCTGCTAATACTCGAGCTGATACAATTCCTAGCCTAAAGCTGTTAAAACTCTTGAAGAAAGCTGGCTTGACCACTTTTTCTATTGGCGTTGAGTCAGGGCACCCATTCATTAGAAACGAGATTTTAAGGAAAGGAGTCTCGCAAGAACAATTAATCAGGGCATTTGATTTATGCCATGAAGCAGGCATTCAAGCCCTTGCTTTTTTGATGGTTGGCTCTCCAGAAGAATCCGAAGAAACGGTTAATGCAACAGTTGAATTGCTTGACAGGATAAAGCCAGACCAAACCCAGGTCACTATCACGAGTCCATTGCCTGAAACCTATCTATATGATTATGCTAAGAAAAAAGACTTACTGCAGATCAAGAAATGGTCTGACTTTGCCTTTGGCGATGAAAGCCATTTAGAGTTAAAGCATTTCACTAAAAGCGAGATTAAAAGGATTCAGAAAGCAATGCAGTATGCCATTTATTTTCATGCCAAGATGGCTAGGCTTGGTTTGAATGCAAGCTATAGTTCTTTATTTAAAATCCTTCGCAATGCTTTAGTGAATATTTCATTGCGCGGCCTAGAAAAAGGTAGGTTTATTATAAAGAAAAAGATGGTTGGAAAGTTTTGATTATGGAGATAAGCGCAATAGTTCCAGTCTATAATGACAAGGAATTCATTTTCAGATGCATTAATTCATTAAAGCAGCAGTCCTTGCCGAAAAAATATTTTGAAATCATTGTAGTTGACGATGGCTCAATCGACGGCACGCTTGAATTGCTTGAAAAAGTTAAAGGCATTCGCTTGTTTACGGTTAATCATGAAGGCAGGAGCATTGCAAGAAATTATGGCTTGAAAAAAGCGAAAAGTCCAGTAGTTTTTTTTGCTGAATCAGACGCAATTTATTCCAGGAATTTTTTGAAGGACTGTCTAAAGTATTTTAAAGACCCTGAAGTCGGCGGCGTTATAGGCAAGCTAGAAGCATTGAATCTTGGCTCTGTTTGGGTTCAATGCAGGGCAGCAGAATTGAATGCAAGGTTCGAGAAAAAATACACACCGTTTACTGCCTGGATGTACCGCACCAGTATCGTGAAACAGCTTAAAGGATTTGATTCAAAACTTGACGTTGGTGAGGATGTTGATTTAGGCCAGAGAGTCTTGAAGAAAGGCTTTAAACTAATTTATGAAAGAAAAGCTGTTTGGAAGCATTTCGAGCCAGATACGATAAAAAAAGTCTGGAAGCGTTTTTGGTTTCGAGGCATTGAAATGCCTAAATACTATCGAAAGAACGGCTTTCCATGGCTGGTCTTGTTTCTTGACTTTATTGCCTTTGCTTCAATCCCTGCTTGCTTCATTAATCCTTTCCTGCCATTAGTCTTTGTTGCTTTCGCAATAATCCAAGTCTTAATGCGCTTGGATTATTTTAACTTCATCAAGAAAAAGCTTTGGTTGCATCTGCTAGTTTATTTATTCACTACAATGATTGTAAGCAAGACAGCAAGGCTTTACGGTCTTTTTAGAGTGGTGTTTTAAAATGCCTAGAACAATAGTTTTCGGGATTGACGATGTCTGCCCACAGAAAGCAAGCGATGCAGGAAAAGACTTTGGAGGCGACTTAGAAGAAGGCGTTTTAGGAAAATTAATTGATTTTTCCAAAGAATTTCCTGGAATCAAGTATTCTTTGTTCATTACCCCAAACTATGCTTTCAAGGCACAGCCAAGATATTTTTCTTTGCTTCAAAAAACAGTGAAAAAATTCTTTGGCATTAAAACAGCACAGAGCCTTGCAAGACATTGGAAAGGCGAGCCTTTCAGGCTTGACAAGCATCCTGACTTTTGTTCTTTCTTGAAAAAATATTCCCAAAAAGGATTGTTTTCATTGGAATTGCATGGCTTCAACCATTTTCATGTATTCCTTTACCATCCCCAAGAGTTTAATGGCTTGACAGCAAGCGAGTGTAGTGAAAGAATTCAAGCATCAGTGTTCTTGTTTAAAAAAGTCGGCTTTGAAAAGCCCATGGTGTTTGCTCCCCCAGGCTGGTTTGTAAGCGGTGCATTGCTTGAAGCATTGCAAGAAAATGCTTTCAAGTTCATTGCAGGTAGCATTGACAACTCAGCATTAATTAAAAAAGATTCTTTCAGCAAGGGCTCTGGCTTGCAAGGAGTCTCAGCTTTTAAGCCTCAAAAGGTCAATGGCTTGAAAAACATTCCGAGAAACTGGGATTTAAGGTTCGGAAGCAAAGAAAAAGCGTTAAAAGTCTTTGAATTGAACGGTATTCTAGGCATTCAAGCTCATATTGCAGAGGAAGGAGTCACGAATGCAATTACCGATGAAAATTTGAATAATCTTCGAAGCACTTTGTTTGCTTTAGAGAAAGAGTACGGCAATTTAAGGTTTTCGCATTTTCGTTCAATAAAGTGATTTTAAATGAGAGACAAAGACGATTACAAGGAATTCTTGAAAAAGAAATTCTTTGGCAGGAAATACTCAAAGAATTATGATAAATGGGTTGAAGACCCATTCACTACATTCGCTGAAAGGAGGCAGAATAAAGGCTTTCTCGAGCTGACCGAGGCAAAGCCAGGGCAATTAATTCTTGACATCGGTGCTGGCACTGGAAAATACGATATTCTTTATTCAAAGCTGATGAAAAAGAAAGGCTTTGTCATTGCATTGGATTTTTCTGATGAAATGATTAACCAAATGAAAAAAAACATCAAAAAGCATGGCTTGCAGGATTTTGTCTTGGTTGTTAAAGGCGATGCAGAGCATTTGCCTTTCAGGAAAGAAACTTTCGATGAAGTATTGACAATGAATACCCTGCAATATATTCCAAACGATAAAAAATTCTTGAACGAGATTAACCGGGTTTTAAAGCCCAAAGGCAATGCAGTCATTGATGCTATAAGCTTAACCGAGCTAAGGTTTGGGCATAACCTTGCTTTTTTCTGGGATAAAGTCAGAAGGCTTTTCGGCAAAAAGCCTTTAGGCGTTTACAAACAAATGTATACTACCACAGGCATAAAGAAAAGAATCCAGGAAGCAGGCTTGAAAGTCAAGAGAAAAATTGGTGTAATTTTAGTCCTGCCTTGGGTTACTAAAGAGCATGTTGGCATTACACTGCCTTCACCTCAGCATATCTTTGTTTTATTTCCTAAATTATTTCCTTTAATGGAAGGTGTTGAAGAAAAAATAAAGAATATTCCCTTGCTTAGAGGCTTATGCACCCACTTAATGATTAAAGCCAAAAAAGAATGAGCTGATGTGATTGAATGCATGTTCTTAGAGTTTGTCATCATTTTTATTCCAAGAAAAATATCAAACCAGGCCTGGCAACTCACTTCTATAATCTTTCAATGGCTTTAAAAAAACAGGGAATCAAGCAAACCATTGTCTGCGGCGATTCAGATGCAAGCAGCGTTGAAGGCATTCCAGTATACAAGTATGACAGAATAACGCCTTTCGAAATGTTTAATTCTGGCAAAGCCGCTTTCAAGAAAATAAAAGAATTGCAGGACAATGGGCTTGAATTTGATTTAATCCATTACCACCAACCAATCTTTTTTCAATTGCATGAATTCAAGGAACAGTTAGGCAATAAGCCAATCATTCAAACAACACACGGCAGCCCGGCTGATGTTATTGCCAACATTGACTGGCTTGACTTTAACCGGGCAAGAGGATCATTATACTATTATTTTTTCACCAAATGCTACAGTTCAAAAGCAGATGCTTTAGTCTGTGTTTCTCCAGGCGTTCGAGAAGACATAATCAAGCGCTTTAACTTAAAGCCTGAAAAGGTTTTTTCAATCACGCCAGGCATTAACCCCAAAGAATTTTATTATAAGAAAACAAAAAAAGAAGTCGACTTGCTTACAGTCAGCAGGTTCAGCCCAGGCAAGCGTTATAAAGACTTGATTAAGGCAATTTATCTGCTCAAACAAAAAGGCATTCAAGCAAAGGCAGCATTCCTTGGAAGCTATGGTTATGAGAAAAACCTTGAATTGGACAAGCTAATGAGCCTGGCAAGAGAACTTAACGTTATAGAGAACATTAAACTACTTCCGCAAGTGAACCAGAAAAGACTCGGAGAATTTTACAGGAAATCAAAAGTATTTGTCCTGCCTTCAATCTCTGAATCAGCCCCGAAAGTCACTTTAGAAGCCATGGCTTCAGGCGTGCCATGCATTGTAGTTGATATTATTGGCAATAAAGGCATCACGCTTGACGGAAAAACAGGCTTTATCGTTCCAAAAAAATCTCCTCAAGCAATCGCTGAAAAGCTTGAACTCTTGCTTTCAAACGACGCCTTAAGAAATAAAATGGCTTTATTCGCTGCAAAGAGGGCTGAGAAAGAATTTTCCTGGCAGGCAATAGCCAAACAATACAAAAAGCTTTATAAGTTATTAATTTAATGGTTTCATCATATGTTGAGTAGTAGTGATTACAAATGAAAATTAATTTAGGGGGCGGCGAAGAAGCGGAAAAAGGCTTTATTAATGTTGATTTATTGCCTGATGCTGATGTTAAACATGACTTAAATAAATTACCTTATCCGTTTAAAGACAATTCCGTAGATTTCATTGAATGCAGAATGGTATTTGACCATTTGGATTTACCTCTGATTGATTTTATCAAAGAAATAAGGCGAATCTTAAAACCAAATGGCGGCATACACTTTGTGGCGGGAAATTATTTTCATTGGATAAAGAGATTACAATTTTTATTTGGTTCATTTGAACTTAATAGCGATTTTTGCGTAGCACATAAAAGACTGCTTAATTACCTGTATGTTGTAAGATTATTCAAAGACCACGGTTTCCAGGTAAAGTCAAAGGAATCTTTACTGAAACAAATAGTGCCTTCTCTTTTATGCCAACAAATAGACATTTATTGCAAAAAGTTTTATTGGTTCGAATAATGCCCTACTTTTTCTTTTCGCTTATCCTGAAAGGATACATTACATTCAGTAAAGGCTTCATCAGCTTTAATCTTTTCTTCCATACAAACAATGAATGCTTTAATCTTTCCTCTCCAGTCCTCAAGGGAACAAAACAGAACTCACAACTATCTTTTTCCTTAAACCATTTTCCTACAGCATTCCCTTTCCTGTCAAAAAACATTATTTTTTTCCTGTCTTCAATTATCTTGTATTCCGTTGAATTATATGCTGCTGGAAACTTGATTCTTGGTTTAGGCAAAACAGTTTTTTCAGGCAGGCAATAAGTCAATGCATCGAAAGCCAACGCATTCCATCCGGGCACTGCAATGACATCACGCCATTTCTTTTTCTCTGGCTCTGGTGGATAAAACTCAGGCATGAAAACATCGCTGAAGCCGATAAAGTTAGGCAAAGCGCCGTTCCTGTATTGTTTTTTCAGCACTGAATGCACTATCTCGTCAACCTGCTTGAAGCTGATGCCGAATTCTTCAAGCCTCTTAATCTGGTGGGCTATAACCATGCTTCCTGCAATGAATTCAGGAAACTTCTTAAGCTTTTTTCCCTCAAGCCTATGATAAAATAATTTTGTTTCAGGGTCAATATTCTCCACTAAAAACAATGCTGCTTCTTTGCATGCAGTCAGATACTTTTCTTTTTTCACTCTCTTATAAAGAGACAGCAGGCCCTGCATTGTTATGGCAGTATAAATCAACGGGCTTAATTTCTTTTCATCAGTGTAAGGAAAAGCTCCATTGCTTTCCTGCAGGCTGATGATTTTCTCTGCCAAGGGAATGCAGTATTTTTTTATCCTGCCCCTAGGCTCCAATTCATCAAGATAAAGAATCGCCCGCAAGCCGATTGAAGCCATGTTCAGGACAAAATGCTTTCCTTTTTCCTGCGCGCTTCGGTGAAGCACTTTATTTTTTTTGTCCCAGCATTGCTTTATGATATAATTTTCAATATTATCCTTTGCAACCTTAAAAAACCTCTTGTAATCCCTTTTTTCTTTTTTCAGCGCCTTGCATAGCTTCAGCAAGGCATAACTCGGATAGGCATTATGAATCAGGCTTGCCTGCACCTCAAAGCTTCCTGGCTTGTGCTCGAAAACAGAGTTCCTGTAAATGTTTCTCTCCCACAAATAAGTTTCAACTAAATAACCAGCCTCTTTTAGTGCCTTATCCAGCCATTTCTTCTGGCAGGTTCTCCTGAATAACTTCAAATGCCCCAGGATTGCAGCGCTCTGGGTCCAGGTGTCTGGGCTGATGACATTCAATGCATCCATGTGATGATGCACCACATAGCCGTGGATGCCGTTCCGTTCATCCTTCCATGAATCAAACCAGGCATCCAGGTTGGCAAGGCTCTGTCCAAGCCCCTTGATTTCAGACATAATTAAAATGATAATTCATTAATGTTTTAAATAAGTTCGCAAGCCATTCCTATTATACCTAATACTATTGCGTGAATTTATGAAAATAATCTTTGTAGAGCCTGTCGGCACAGGCATTCCTGCCCTCGGACCGATGTTCTTGAGCGCTGTCCTGAAGCGTGATGGCTTCAACGATGTTGAATTAATTTCATTGACTGAAGGCAATGTCTCAAAGCGAAGAAGCAAGGAATACCTGTTTGAAAAACTGAAGGAAAAGCCAGTAGTCGGCATTACCTCAACAACCCCAGTATGGGCTGAGGCAGTCAAGATAGCCGAGTTAGCCAAAGATCATGGCTGTACAGTAATCGTTGGAGGCCCTGGACCAAGCATCTGGAAAGAAAAACTGCTTGAAAAGTATCCATTCATTGACTTTGTTGTTTTCGGCGAAGGCGAGCAAATAATCATTCCATTAATCAAGGCAATACAGGAAGGCAGGGAGCCTGAAAACCTGCCCGGAGTCAGTTATAGGAACAATAAAGGGCAAATAATCCCAGGTCAGGCAAATCCCTTGATTAAGGACCTGGATTCCTTGCCTTATGCTGACCGTGACTGTTTGGACCTGCAAACCTATCATTGTGCATTGTCAATCCTTACCTCGCGCGGCTGCCCCTACAACTGTGCTTTCTGTTTCAAGCCAGTGCATGGTCTTGTCTTCCGCACAAGGACTCCTAAAAACGTTGTTGACGAGATTGAATGGCTTTTGAAAACTTACCCTGATATTGCAAAAAAAGTCGATTACAGGGTCGTCATTGCTGACGACATCTTTAATCTTGACATGAAGAGAGCAAAAGAAATCGCTGATGAAATCATTAAAAGGAAAGTCAATTGCAAGCTGGTTTTTGTGAACGGCTTTCATGCAAAGCATGTTGACCTTGAGTTAATGCAGAAACTGAAAGCAGCCGGCACAGTGGAGATTTGGTTTGGCTGCGATGCGGGAAGCGAGAAAATCCTTGCCAGCCTGGGAAAGGGAGTCACGCTTGACATGGTCAGGAATGCAGTCAAGCTTGCAAGGCAGGCAAGCATTCCAACCATTGGCATGCATTTCATTATCGGTTTAGAGGGAGAGAATATTGAAACTGCAAGGGAAACAATTGCTTTTGCCAGGAGCCTTGACCTTGATGCCATTGGCTTCAATCATGCCAACGTGCTTCCAGGAACAAGGTTATGGGATTATGCAGTGAATTACGGCAGGTTATTGCAGGAAACAGACGGTTTTAACTTTGCTAAATTTAAGCAGCTTGAAGGCATTCCAATCTTTGAAACCCCGGAATTCTCTCAAAAGGACAGGATTAAAGCATTTGAGGAAGCAATAGTTTTAATGGATGAAATCAGGAGAAAGGATACCTTAAAGCCCGGGAAAATCCTGAAGTTTGTTTCAAGCCTACGGAGCCCAGCTGATTTTCTTTGGGCGATTGGCAGGGCAAAGACTTTCTTTTTATCTAAAAACTTAAGGCTTCAAAAAAAGAAGCCTCAGCCAAGCAAACTGGCTGAATACAGGAAAGCGATTCCTGCAGCTGAAGCCGAAGCCAAGGGTGATTAAATGCCTGACTTTGTTTTCTCAATCGATTTAGAGCTCGGGGCAGGCATTGACCACTTTGTCGGCAAGGCAAGGATCAATCCCTTGATTGAAAGAAAAATCTTTCCAAAACTCCTTAGGCTTGCCAAAAAGCATGAAATCCCTTTAACTATTGCTGTTACAGGCCATCTGTTTTTGGATAAATGCAAAGGGCATGAAAACATGCCTAAGCCCAGCCCTTCATATTATTCAGGGGACTGGTATAAGAATGACCCAGAATCAAGGTATCCTAAAAACAAGTCATGGTATGCTCCTGACCTAATCAAGGAAATTAAGGAGGCAGGGCATGAGATTGCCTGCCATTCATTCAGCCACGTCCCATTCAATCAGTGTTCTAAAAAAGTTGCTGAGGCAGAGATAAAGGAAAGCGTCAAGGCAGCAAAAAAGCTTGGCATTAAAATGAAGTCCTTTATTTTTCCAAGGAACGAAGTCCGTTACC
>Ga0315289_10011167_pt1 | contig 12752 bp, 14 predicted proteins | sample YL17G11_40_MG_FD_203452 | JGI IMG/M metagenome (GOLD analysis project Ga0315289, IMG submission 203452) | Sediment microbial communities from Yellowstone Lake, YNP, Wyoming, USA - YL17G11_40 | ecosystem: Environmental > Aquatic > Freshwater > Lake > Sediment | place: USA: Wyoming | collected...
GTAGGTTATGCTTCAGCATAACATCATCCGCTCGCAATCGGAAAACAAGTGATGTGAACCAGAACCTACGCACCTGAAGTTATGCTGAAGCATAACCTACGCACGTCGATTCTCCTTGTCGCCTGGTGGCTGGGTGCCTGCGAGCTTTTTGCCCAGGTGACACGCCTGCCGGCGACGGTGTTGTCGGAGGAGTCCTTTCCGGGCCATACGGTTTCGGCGCCGGGCGCGCCGTCGGATGTCTTGCAGGCGCCCGGTGAAACTGCGCCGCCCGCCGAGATCAGCCCAACTAAGAAATCCGACCTCCCGGCCGGCGCGCGCCCAGGGATGTTTCAGAAACTGATTTTCGATTCCGGCTGGCTGGCCCGCGGCCGCGGCAGCAGTGGCCTGGGCGAAAGCGATCTGGAACTGAAGACGGTGTTGGCGCTGCCTTGCCCGAAGCCCGACTCGCCGCTGCTGATCACGCCCGGCTTCGCGACCCATTGGATGGACGGCCCGGCGGGCGTAGAAATGCCCCCGCGGCTTTTCGACGCGTACTGCCAGTTTCGCTGGCTGCACCGCGTTTCGCCGCAATGGGGCGTCGACCTGGCCCTTGCGCCCAACGTCTTCAGCGACTTCCAGCAGAGCCGCAGCGATGCCTTTCGGCTGACCGGCTACGGGGCGGCCGCCTGGACCTTCAACCCTACGACACAAATCGTCTTCGGCGCCGGATACTTCAACCGGCTCGACGTCAAAGTACTGCCCATCGGCGGCATCATCTGGACTGCTGACGAAGACCTGAGCGTGGAGTTGCTCTTTCCGCGGCCGCGGCTGGCACGCCGCGTGTACTGCTGCGGCGCATGCGGCCCGCAAGTGCAGGACTGGATCTACCTGGCGGGTGAATTTGGCGGCGGCACCTGGGCAATCGCCCTGTCCGACGGCAATACCGACCTGATCGATCTGAAAGATTACCGCATCCTCTTGGGCGTGGAGCGCAAGGTGATCGGCGGCCTGAGTGCTCACGCGGAGTTGGGCTACGTCTTCGGCCGGCAGATCCGGTACCTCAGCAACTTGCCGCAGTTCGATCCCAGCGACACCGTCATGCTCCGCGGCGGATTAACCTATTGAACATGAGGGCGATGAGCGCGAATGCTACCACGCCCTTCGTGCCTCACGAACGTGCCACCCGCCCGGTACGAGGGTCTGCGTATCGGATGCGTTGCGACATCCCACCTTGCAGGCAGGTCCGAATGATCAGGGTGGCGAGCGCTGTGTGTTTCTGCTGGGACAACGTGCGATAGTCCCGTCGCTTTTTTCCGAACCTCCGCTCCAATTGCCTCTGGACACCTGCGAGCACATCTGCAGTGACCGGCAAGGCAGCGCCGGTCGTCATCGAGAAACTGGCCGGAGAGTGCGTGTGCGCCGCTATGACCATGTGCCGCTGCGCCGTCTGACTGAAGCCGATGTCAAGCACGAGGAACTCCTCGTCTCGCAGGATTTCGCGCATTTGCACGCCAAACTCGGGGACGACTTCTTCGACCTGCAAAAGGCCGTAGCGAACCTGGCACATCGACTGCAACAGGATCATTTCGTCGGAGCCGGGTGGCGGGGGCGACTCAGCCAGATAGCGCTGGACGGCATTGATGCCCTCGCGGCGGATGTGGTGAATGCCGTAGTCCATCAGGACCGACGCCGTGTCCTCGGTGTCAAAGACGAGGGTGTTGCCCTTGAGAATCTCCAACCGTTCCCCGCACTCGTATAGAGCCTCCCGGTCCAGTGACGCGACTAGAGCACTGTTCAAGCGACGCGCAATCGCCCGAAACTGTTGATACCTGGCGAGCATTTCCGCTCGCAGTTGTGGCGTGATTGCCTCCATTGCGGTTGACCTCCTGATCCTTGGATGGAGTCCTGTAGGTTATGCTTCAGCATAACACTTTGATTGCTTCACATTTCTTATCGAAATGCACGCCAGAGCATGCGGCCTGGCTCAGCCGCGCCGTGAGGGCGTCGGCTGCAACGGCTTGTTGGCGCTCTCGACTCGTTCGTACAGCGTTTCCGGAGCGATGTCGGCACCATTGGGCCAACAGATCGTGCCCCCATCGATTCTCGCTTGCCGAAAGAAAGAGAGATCCTTAAGCGGCGCAAACACAGGACCTTTGTCGAGGTACTCGTAAAAATCAACATCCCCTGATGAGTCGTCGTCAAAGGTAATCCGATAGACGTACTCCCGCTGATACTCGATCGAAACCACTTCGTTCAAATCCCACATGGTCATCCTCACTGCAAAGGCACAATGCTGCGAAGATCCTGCCCCATCCGTGCCAATTCCCAGTCAGCCTGAAGCTCTTGCTCGTGCAAGTCGACCCACTCCCGGAGCAGGCGAACCGCCGTCCTCGAGCCAAGTTCACCGCGAAGGACGTTGCCCCGGAAGTCGACGAGCACCTTTCGGCCTTGATACTCCGCATGCACGTGCGGCGGCGCATGATCATTATAGTACATGCGGACAACAATGCCAAAGAACCTTGAGATTTCAGGCATCCTGAGCCCCAACCATCGTCGTGCTGCTTTATTCTACTTTTTGCCCAGCATCTTCTTGAGTTGTATCCAACTGCGGGTGTTGGCGACGTCCTGTTTCGTCAGTCCGCCGCGGCGGGCCTGCTGCACGCCGAAGCGCATCGCGTCCAGGCCTTCGGCCCGGTGCGCATCGGTGGAGATAACGATGGGAATGCCGTAATTCTTGGCCGCCGCGCAGGCCACGTCGTCTAAGTCCAGTCGCCAGGGATGGGCGTTCAGCTCCAGCATCTTGCCGTGCTCGCGGGCGGCCTTCATCACCGCGTCCAGCTCGATTTCGTAGGGCTTTCGCTGCAGGAGCATCCGGCCAGTCGGGTGGGCAATGGCCGAGACGTAGGGATTTTGCAATGCCTCGATCACCCGCCCTGTGATCTGCTCGCGCGGCTGGTTTTGGCCGTAGTGCACGCTCGCCACGACCCAATCGGCCTCGGCCAGCACGTCGTCGGGCAGATCCAGCCCGCCGCGTTCGAGAATGTCGACTTCGACCCCCTTGAGCACGACGATGCCCGAGAGCTGCCGGTTGAGCTTGTCGATTTCGGCCCATTGCTGGCGGGCGCGCTGGGCATCCATGCCGTTGGCCATCGACACGCGTTTGGAGTGGTCGGTCATGGCGATGTACTTCAGCCCGCGCGCCTTGGCGGCGGCGGCCATGTCGGCGATCGTCGCCTGGCCGTCGGTCCAGGTGCTGTGGGTGTGCAGATCGCCGCGGATATCGTCCACCTCAATGAGCCGGGGCAGTTGGCCCGCGTCGGCCCACTGAAATTCGCGGCGGGCCTCGCGCAGCTCGGGCGGGAAACAGGGAAGTTCCAGCGCGGCGTAAACCTCTTCCTCCGTCCGCCCCGCGACGAGTTTCTCGCCGCGAAAGACCCCGTATTCGTTGATCTTCAGTCCGCGGTTTTTGGCCCGGCTGCGGAGCGCGATGTTGTGCTCCTTCGAGCCGGTGAAGTATTGCAGCGCGGCCCCGAACGACTCGGCCGGCACCACGCGGAGATCGACCTGCAAGCCGTCGCTTAAGCGGATCGACATCTTGGTCTCGCCGCGGGCCAGGACGGTCGATCGCCCGCCGTAAGCAGCCAGGCAATCCATCGCGGCGGCGGCATCCTTCGCCACGACCAAAAAATCAAGATCGCCCACGGTTTCTTTGCCCCGGCGGTAGCTGCCGGCCGCCTCGATCTGCTCAATCGCACCGCACTGACGCAGGTGGGCGAGGATCGCCTGCACGTGCTGGTCGGCATTGGCCCAAAGCATCCGCCGGCCGGCCTCGGAGGCGATGTCCAGGCCTTGCAGGATGGCCGCCTCGATCTTTTCGCCAAAGCCCTTCAGTTCGCGGATGCGCTCGGCTTGGCACGCCTCGCGCAGTTCATCGAGCGTGGTGACGTGCAACTCGTGGAAAATGGTTGCCGCCCGTTTTGGCCCCAGTCCCGGCACGCGCAGCATGGCCAGCACGCTTTCGGGAATCTCGGCCAGGAGTTCCTCGAGCATCGGCAGCGTGCCGGTGTTGACGAGCGTGGCCACCTTGTCGGCCAGATCCTTGCCAATGCCCTCCATATCGGTCAGCGAGCGGCTAGGATCAGCCACCACGGCGGCGACCGACTCCGAGAGATCGTGAATCGCCCGCGCGGCGTTGCGATACGCCCGCACCCGGAACGGATTGGCCCCCTGGAATTCCAGCAGGTCGGCGATCTGTTCCAGGGCGGCGGCAATTTGGTGGTTGGTCATGGGTCGGGCCGACGTGCCGTCGGCCGCTAAACAGTGTTCAGGCCGACGTGCCGTCGGCCGCTACACAGTGTTCGGGCCGACGTGCTGCCGGCCGCTAAACGCGTTGTTACATGTGCAATTCCACGATGTCTTTGTCGTGCAGCACGTAGTCGCCCTTGACCGGGGTGCCGTCGTGGACGGCCTCGCCCCACACCCGGGCGAACTTCAGCCCCGTAAGAAAATCCTTGTGTACCTGTCCGGCCACCTCCAACAGCGTGCTGCCGCGGCGGACGGTGAACGGGCGGTCGAGGTCGGGCTCCTTCGCCGACGGCAGCTTCGAGTACACCCGAACCACATCCAAGGCGCCATAGATCGCTTCCCGCAGCGGCTCCAGCCCGGTGCCCTTGTCGGCCGAGACCACGTACTCGGGAAACTCCGAGAGGCAAAGCTCGTGCAGCAACGCCAGCCGGTCGGCGGCCTCCGGCAGATCGATCTTGTTCGGGACGAGAAACGCTCGTGTATACGAGAGGCCAATGTCTTCCTCATCGAAATACGACGTGGCGGCCAGCCGGGTCTTGGTGGCGGCCAGTCGGTCGAGCACATCCTGGTATTGCTCGATGCCTTCGTCGCTGCCCAGGTCGACCAGCAGCAGCGTCAACTCGGCCGAGCGGATCAACCCGTGCAGATGGGCATCCATGTAGTCCTTGGTGATGGGCGGCGTATCGATCAGTTGGACCGCAACGTCTTCCCAGGGCATCATGGCCGGGGCAGGCGCCGTGGTCGAAAACGGATAGGGGGCCACCACCGGGGTCGCCCGCGTCAGGCTGGCCACCAGTTGGCTCTTGCCGGCGTTGGGGCCGCCGAGCAAGATGGCGCTGCCCGCCCCTTGACGCGGGATCCGCAGCCCGCGGCTCTTCTTGCCCGTCCGCTTCTCGGTGGCGATCTCGCGCTTCAGCTTGGCGATCTTCGCCTTCAGCGACGCCTGCAGGTGGTCGGTCCCCTTGTGCTTGGGGATCTCCTGCATCATCACCTGCAGACACTTCAATTCCTCCTCGGGCGTACTCGCCCGGCGGTAATCTTCCTCGGCCTTAAGATACTGTGCGGTAAGATTGGCGGGCATGTCGGCACGGGGGGCCATTGCGGTCGCCGAGGCGCCGCAAGCGGCTAAGTCAGCGTCGGACCGTCCTTATACACAAAATAAGTGTAACGCCAGGGCAGAAAGTCGGCCAGGGCGGGCGAAGAGAGGGCGGAGGGCGGAATGCCAACAGCGGAGATCGCAACATTCAACGGCCGCCGGCACCGGAACGTTTAGCGGCCGCCGGCACGGCGGCCCAAGCAGGGCGAAAGACCCAAGCACCCACCACCGGCCGCGCCAAGCCAGCAAACGATCCACACTCACGTCGCACACGGCAGCCGTCCCGCGGCCCCACGCGTTAATCGTGCGAGGCTCGCCAGCCGCCGTCACCCAGTGCGGGGCTTGGCACCGCAGCGGCCCGCGCCGGCGAGGAGATCAATTGGTAGACGCTCGCCTGGCGGACCGGCCGCATGGTCGTGCGGTTCTCCGGATCGATCAATCTCGGCGGCGGTGTGGCGTTCATCTGCGTATCCGTCCTGGGAATCGGCAGCAATCGCGTTTCCGGCGCAGCGGGCGACAACTCGGGCACGAAGGTCTGCGGCGGCGGGGTGTTCGACGGCGAAGGCGATGCGGCTGGGCCCGACGGAATCGGCAGCAACTGGTTGCTGCTCGGCGGAGTGGTGTACGGCGTCGGGCTGAGCGTCGGAGGAGTTGTCGACGGTACCAGCGTGGTGGCCGGCGGAGTTGTCAACGGTGGTGAAGTGACGGCCGGCGGACCCGTGTACGGGGCCGGGCCGAGAGTCGGGGGAATGGTCGAGGGCACAGGCGTCAACGTGGGCGGCGGCGTCGAGGGCACTGGCGTGACGGTGGTCGTCCCACCGCCGCACGATGCGCAACCCGCAGCCGGCGCGGCGTATGTCGCCACACCACCCGACCCGCACGGACTGCAACTGCCGCAGGGAACACACGGACTGGCGCAGGCAGCACACGGGTTCGAGCAAACCACCCGATAAGTCGTATAGGGCAGCAGCCGCGCTTGATAGGTGACCGCGGTCACTGTCCGGTAGGTGGTCACCGGACAGCCGGTGCAAGGATCGCACGAGGTGCACGGCCGGCAGGCCGTCACCGGCACCACTTGGTACACCGTGCGATAACAGGTTTGCGGCACGTAATGACACGTCTGCGGAACCCACGTGTTGCACGCGGGTGCCGGGCACGCCGGTGCGACATACGGCGGCATGTACGTGGTCCGCGCCGAGCCTCCGCACCAGCCGCCAAAAAGCCAATCGCACAAGCCGGCTTGACTCTCGGCCGGTACCGCCAGCAGTGCCATCACTGCGACACACGCCATCGCGCACCTGCGATTTCTACCGAACATATTCAGGCTCCCTATTCGGGCAAACGAGATTCTGCCCTCATCAAATCGCGCACCGCTTATTACGTCAACAGCCCGACACGGCCGAGCCGCCATTTGGCGAAACTTTCCGGTCCTGAGAATTCTACGCATCAGCCCAACTGCACGGTTCACGATGATTGGGTGAGAACGCATCCAGGGCGGAAATCGCGCGAATATCTCAAGAAAGTCTAGTTCACAGATTGGTCGCGTGACGGAAAAAAATACAAACATCGGACGGCGGCGGCACCGGCCCTGATCAAATGTCGCCAAAATCGCGAGTTGCGCGTGAGTCGAGGGCAGCCTGGGAAATCTGCGGCAAGAATACGGGTATGAGTGACTGCCTGCCCGCCGGCGACTGTGCGGTGTAAAGTGGCTGATCAGTCGGGGGCAGCCACGCTGCGCCCAGAGCGCTTGACGTTAATAGCGCGTGGCGTTATGATTGGTTGGATGATCCGGAGCTTTCGGGATAAACAAACCGCACGACTCTTCCGCCGCGAACGGGTCAAGAGGTTTGCTCGCGCCCTGCAGCAGTCGGCGCTACGCAAACTGCTGGTGCTGGACGCCGCGGAATCGCTGGATGATTTGCGCGTGCCCTCAGGCAGCCGCTTGGAGAAGCTTGGCGGCGAGCGCGAGGGCCAGTACAGTATCCGCGTGAACGAGCAGTGGCGAGTTTGCTTTCGTTGGTCCGAAGGCAACGCGGAGGATGTCGAGATCACGGATTACCACTAAGAGGAATCCCATGCCGTCGCGAAAACTGCCGCCCGTTCATCCGGGCGAAATCCTCCTGGAGGAGTTCCTCAAGCCGCTGGGCATTAGTCAATACCGGCTGGCCAAGGATGTGAGCGTTCCGCCGCGTCGGATTAACGAGATCGTTCGCGGGTCGCGGGCCATCACGGCCGACACCGCGTTGCGACTGGCACGATTCTTCGGAACCTCGGAGCGGTTTTGGCTGAACCTCCAAACCCGCTACGACCTGGAAGTGGAAAAGGACCGCTTGGGTGACCGCCTGGAACGCGAAATTCGTGTCTTGGAAAGATCGAGGCTGTAACCTCATCCTGACGGACACACGACCTTCGTGAGTGCCTCGACGAAGAAGAAATCGCCCCACATCACCGATTCGTCGACCCCCAGGTTCTTCTTGGTGTGATAGACGCCGTGCTTGAGGATGCCTTCCCAGCCGGGCGTGTCTTTGGCCAGGTAATGCGGATCGAGCAGGGCATCGAGCATCTCCAGCGCGGTTTGGCGATAGGCCGCCGCCTGCTCCAGCGAGGTGGTTTGCGTCGCGAGGTCTAACAGTCCGCTGGCTGCGATCGCCGCCGCCGAGCTATCCTTTTGCGGCCCCCAGGGTAGCGGCTGTTTGAGGTCGGCGTGGAAGTCCCAATACGGCACCTTGTCCTGGGGCAGATGCGCCAGCCAATAGGCCGCGTTCCGCTGGGCGACTTCCAAAAATTCGCTCATGCCGCTTAGCGCATACACTTTGCTGAAGCCGTACAGCGACCATGCCAGGCCCCGGGCCCAGGCGCTGTCGGCCCGCAGTCCTTGGTGCGTGCTCTGGCGGAGGAACTCGCCGGTCGTGAGGTCGAAGAGTCCCTCGTGGGCGGTGGAGCCGTCGGGTCGGACGATCCGGTCGCGCGTGGTGCGGCAGTGGGTCACGGCGACTTGCCGCAACTGGTCGTCGCCCGACTCGTTGGCCGCGTAAAAAATCACTGGCACATTCATCATGATGTCGATGAACAGCGAGTCCGGCCCGATGAAAGAGCAGAGATATCCACCACGCTCTCGAAACCGCATGGCGAGCGTGCGGCCGGCCTGGATCAGCACCTGGTTGAGCGACTCCTCACCGGTGAGCTGGTACCATGGCAGATAAGTGTTCAGGAAGATGAAGCCGAGGTCGTGCACGTTGCGGTCCCATTGACGATGTTCCAACAGCTTCGAGTAGTGTTCGGCCCGTTGGCGCCACGCCGGGTCGTGGGTCCGCCGGAAGAATTGCCACATCATGCCGGCAAAAAAGCCGCCGGTCCAGTCGGTCCAAAGCTCGCCCTGGTGATGCCACTTGCCCGCCGAGGTATAAATGGGAAAGTAGTTGGGATGCCGCTCGGCGGTGGCGGCGACTTGAGATTCGGCAAACCGCAGCGCATCGACGCACCGGGCCATCCGCTCTGGCGACATCGTCTCGGCCTCCTGTGTTCTGCTGCGTTATGATAACCTGCTGCCGGCTGTAAAGCCGCGACCAGTGGTCGCGGTTTTGCCCCCGTGAAAAGCCCTAAGTGTACTGGCAAGACTTTCGAGCGTAAAGTCCTTGCCGGACGCAGTTTCCCATGCCCCAGCCGAACCTGCACATCGTGCTCTATCAGCCCGAGATTCCGCACAACACCGGCAGCGTGGGCCGCACCTGTGTGGCGGTGGGGGCCAAGCTCTGGCTGGTGCGTCCGCTGGGGTTCCGGCTCGACGACCGCCGCCTGCACCGGGCCGGCCTGGATTACTGGCAGCATCTCGACTGGGAGGTCGTCGACGACTGGGACACGCTGTGCAGCCGCCTGGGACCGCGGCGATTCTGGTTCTTTTCCAAAACGGCCGCCCACGGCTACAGCGACGTGCGTTTCGAGCCGGGCGATGTGCTCGTTTTCGGCAGCGAAACGCAAGGGCTGCCCCAGTCGCTCCTGCAAGGAAACCTGGAGCGCTGCCTGCGGATCCCCATGCAGCCCAATGCCCGCAGCCTCAACCTGGCCGTCTCGGTGGCCGTGATTGCCTTCGAGGCGAAGCGGCAGTGGACACAGAATAGGAGCCTATCCTGAAACCCGGAGCGCGGGCATCCTGCCCGCATAATGCGGCCGCAGCCGGGCGCGCTCCCAGAGGACCATCCCATGAGGCACCGATTATGCCTACCATTCCCGCAACCGAACTTAACGCCTTTGCCGTGGATCTGCTCTGCGCCGGCGGCCTGAGCCGTGAGGAGGCAAACCTGGTGGCTCAGAACCTCGTGGGAGCGAACCTCCGCGGCTACGATTCGCACGGCGTGATGCGAATTCCCTACTACCTCGACCAGGTCCGCAAAGGCGAGATCATGCCCGGCGCACCATTCGAGGTGCTGCGGGAAACTCCCGCCCTGCTGACCGTCGATGCCCATTGGGGCTTCGGCCCGACGCAGGCCGGACGGCTGCTGCGGCGGCTGATCGAAAAGGCCCGCAGCGGCGGCGTGGGCGTGGGCACGATGATTCACTCCGCCCACATCGGCCGGCTGGGCGAGTATTGCGAGACGGCCGCCGCAGCCAGCCTGGTTTCGCTGGTGATGGCGAACATCCACGGCGCGGCCCGCCGGGTCGCGCCGCCGGGCGGAAAGGCGCCTCGGTTGGGAACGAACCCGATCGCGGCTGGAATTCCCCACGGCGATACGCCGATCGTGCTCGATTTCTGCACCTGTGCCGTGGCCGAGGGGAAGGTCCGCGTCAAACGCATCGCCGGCCAGCCATGCCCCGACGGCTGGCTGCTGGATAGCGCGGGCCGGCCGACCAACGATCCCCACGATCTCTACGCCGACCCGCCCGGCACGATCCTTCCCTTCGGCGGCATCCAGCCGTACAAGGGTTTCGCGCTGGGGCTCTTGGTCGAAATCTTCGCCGGCGCGCTCTCCGGGGGAATCTGCGCCCGAGAGGTGCCGATCAACCCAGTGGGCAATTGCGTGTTCATGCTACTGCTGGATCCGGCACACCTCGGCGGGGCCGCCTGTTTTGCTGCGGAAGTGTCTGCGCTGGTTGAGTTTATCCGCAATTGCCCCAGGATCGAGGGGATCGATGAAATCCTGCTGCCGGGCGACCCGGAACGCCGCACGCTGCAGAGAAACACGCAAGAAGGGATCACTTTCGACGAAGGAAACTGGGGTAAACTGGCGAGTTTGGCGAAAGAATTGGGCGTCACACTGCCGCAGCAATGGAAACAAGGGATTGGGGATTAGGGGTTGGGGATCAAAGATTAGGGACATTTGGGCAACAGAACTGCTTGCCACCCGTGCCTCGCCGCGGTACATTTCTTCATAGAAGGCTATGCTTCAGCCAGCGAGGAGTTACACCATGGTCAGGAAGATTTGTTCAGTATTGTGCGGTCTGACGGTCGGGGTCCTCTCTGTGGGGATTCTCCCATCCCTGGCCGCAGAGGCACCCACCGGCACGCCCGAACTGCTGCCGATCCCTGCGCCGCAAGAGATGCCGCCGGGCGTTTCGCGTCAGGCTTACCCGCAGCCGCCCTCCGGGCCGCCGCAGGCCGGCGACGACGCCTATCGCAGGGCCGAGCAGGCGCGCCGCCCCGCCATCGATCGGCAGCAGCAATTGCAGCCCGGCATGTGCGTTTACAATCCGTGGAGGTCGTACGTCGATCGTTTCGCACTGCCTTACATTCATGCTTATGCCCCGCCGCGCGTCGCCTGGCGCGTCCAAGGGGCGTTAGACCGGCACCTACCCGGGGCCGTGTTCGTGCCACAGCCGCGTATTGTGGGCGGCGTCAATGCGTCTCCGTATTCGCCCCGGCTGCAACAGCCGCCAGGGTATGAGAAGGCTCGGACGAGCCCCAACGGCTCCATCAACGGGCCGCGCCGTCCGGAATCCTCGGCCTCTGGCCCCGTGCCCACGCCAGCCGCGCCTCGCACACCGCCCCTGGCTGCACCATCGCTTGGCCGTAGCGCGCCGCCGGCTGAGCCATTGGCCGGCGCGCTGCCGCCGGTTACCGCCGCGTCGGGCCATGCAGAGCTTGAACCGATCCCCGCACCGCCAGCCGAATCGGGGCCACGGGAATTCTAAGGTGCGGCCAAGGGGCATGTTCTGACCTTGATCTGGTGATGAACCAGCCATCTAGGCTTGTTGGCTATGCTATTTCGGCGGGGTCATCGTGGAAGATCGTTCTCTCCCCAAAAACAAGCGAGAGAGGACCAAAGCCACCTCTCGACAGTGGCCGAAGATGTGATACAATGCGGTTACGGTCGGGGGCGATAACTCGCCCCGCGGCCAGCGCACGACGCGGGGTGGAGCAGTCCGGTAGCTCGCGAGGCTCATAACCTCGAGGTCAGAGGTTCAAATCCTCTCCCCGCCACTCATAACCCCCGGGTCGGAGAAACCTTGGGGGTTTTTCTTTCGTCCCGTGGCTGCGGTTCATTAGATCACTGAGCAATGATCCCAGTAATGCCGTGCCGACGCTTGGCTGAAGCGACATTACCCCCCGTTAAGAGGTATTCGCGTTGGGTGGCATGCCGTCACGGCGCGCAGCGTCGGGTCGGCATGAGTGATGGATTATTGCGTCGCGAAACATGCCGAATCACTGGTTCACCGAAGTAGAGACTGCCTGCCCCAAGATTGGAGACCTGCTCCCATGACCCCAGATGTGCAGCGCGAGGCGTTGGCGGTTCTGGCCGAGGTTTGGGCACTGTCGCCAGACGTCCGCCTCGGGCAGTTGTTCGCCCACCTCGGATTCCTCGGCGAAGCCCACCTCGGACGAGGGCTCGGGTACATCGAGGACGATGAACTCATCGCGGTCTTATACCGTCACCGGGCGGAGTTAGTGGCCCGACTTCAAGGCGCGCCGAACCCGGCGCTGCCCCCGCCTGGGGCCGCCACATCGGTTTCCGGAAGTTCAACGCTGGCGGGGACGTCCCCGGCGGCTGAGCTTTAGCGTGTGCGCGACCCCAGCGCTGCCATGGAATCGACGCTGCCGCCGGGGCCAGGGACTATTGGAATCGCCCTCGGGTTGGGGTAAATTGCGCGCATGGACAAGGCGCAGCAGATCCCCTTCCCAGACATGCAGTGCGTACTGGATGTCGTCCGCCGCTACTGGGGCTTCGACGGGCTGCGGCCGTTGCAGGGCGAAGCGATCGCCGCGGCACTGGGGGGGCGCGACTCGCTGGTCGTGCTTCCCACCGGCGGAGGTAAGTCGCTGTGCTACCAGGCGCCGCCGCTGGTATCGGGCGGGACCGACGTCGTCATCTCCCCGCTGATCTCCCTGATGAAGGATCAGGTCGATAGCCTGGCAGGCGTCGGTTATCCGGCCGCCGCG
>Ga0315289_10011170_pt1 | contig 12749 bp, 6 predicted proteins | sample YL17G11_40_MG_FD_203452 | JGI IMG/M metagenome (GOLD analysis project Ga0315289, IMG submission 203452) | Sediment microbial communities from Yellowstone Lake, YNP, Wyoming, USA - YL17G11_40 | ecosystem: Environmental > Aquatic > Freshwater > Lake > Sediment | place: USA: Wyoming | collected...
CGCCTCTGCCGATCTCCTCCAAAACTACTGGTGATATGAAAGGCTCAAACTTCGGCAAGGCTTGTTCCCACCATTCCGCCGTCACCTGCTGGTGAGCGGCAACAACCAAGTCCCGGCTCACCTGAGCCGTTAGGTAGCTGATCACGGACGTCTCGATGTAGACGGTCGGCTTCATAGCGGTAGACTACCAGAAATCCCGGCTGGGAGCAACGGCGAACGCCCCTGAATCGCAATAGAGCGTGATCTCTGCGTCTCCGCGTCTCTGCGCGAGGTGGTTTTGGTTGCGGCCTCCGGCCTTCTGTCTTCCGTCTGCCGTCCTCTGCCTTCTGTGGCTCTCTGTGGCCTCTGTGGTTAAAGAGCAGTTGTCAGGCGCATTCCATGGGGAAGTAGTTCCGAGCGTTGTTGAAGCTGATGTCCTCGACCATTTTGCCGAGCAGGTCGAAGTCGTCGGGCAACAGGCCCGCTTCGACGTCGCTGCCGAGCAGGTTGCACAGGACCCGCCGGAAATACTCGTGCCGCGGATAAGAGAGGAAGCTCCGCGAATCGGTCAGCATGCCCACGAAGCGGCTCAGCAGACCCATGTTGGCCAGGATGCGCATCTGGTCCTCCATGCCGTCCTTCTGATCGAGGAACCACCAGCCGGAGCCGAACTGCAATTTGCCGCCCGTCGAGCCATCCTGGAAATTGCCGACCATCGTGGCCATGACCGCGTTGTCCCGCGGATTGAGGTTGTAGAGGACCGTCTTGGGCAGCCGGCCCTGCTGGTCCAGACGGTCGAGGAACTTCGAGAGCGGCCGGGCGACTTCGAGGTCGCTCATGGAATCACAGCCAATGTCAGGACCGAGCTTCTGGAAGAGCCGGGTGCAGTTGTTCCGCAGGGCGCCGAGGTGCAGTTGCTGCACCCAGCCGCGTTCGGCGTCCATCAGGCCGAACTCGACCATCAGGGTGGATTTGAACTGCCGGGACTCATGCCCGGTCAGGGACCTGCCGGTCCGGATCTTCGTGAAGATGGCCTTGATCTCCCGGTCGGTGTAGTCTTCGGCGTAGGCGGTTTCCAGGCCGTGATCGGAGAGGCGGCAGCCGTTCTCGTGGAAGAACGTGTGCCGCTCGCGCAGGGCCTCGATATACTTCGGAAAGTCGGAGATCTCCAGGTCACACAGTTCTTCGAGCTTGTCGATGAAGATATTGACCTTCTGGAGGTCCTCCACGGCCATCGCCTGGTCCGGCCGCCACGCCGTATGCACCTTGATCTCGAAGCCGTCTTGCCTGATCTTCCGGTGGTGCTCCAGCGTGTCGAGCGGGCCTTCGGTCGTGCAGACGAGCTTGACGTTCATCTTCCGCATGATGCTGCGAACACTGAACTCGGGCGACCGTAGCTTTTCGCTGCACTCCTCGTAGATGGCCTTGGCGGTGCCGCCGTCGAGGCGCTTGCCCTGGATTCCGAACAGCCGCTTGAGCTCCAGGTGAGTCCAGTGATAGAGCGGGTTGCCGAGACAGAAGGGCACCGTCTGAGCCCACTTTTCGAATTTCTCCCCGTCGTCGGCGTCGCCTGTGACGTACCGCTCGTCGATGCCATTGGTCCGCATCGCCCGCCATTTGTAGTGGTCGCCGGCCAACCAGGCCTGCGTGAGGTCCTCGAAGCGGTGATCCGCCGCGATCTGGTAGGCCGGCAGATGGCAGTGGTAATCGTAGATCGGCATCTTTCGGGCATGCTCGTGGTATAGAGCCTTGGCGGTTCTGGTCTGGAGCAGGAAGTCTTCGGTGAGGAATTGCTCCGGCATGGTACTCCTTTCTGGTTGCACATTCAAAGCTGTCGGCGCCGCGACACAGCTCGGAACAGGACCTTTGGGGCCAATAAGACTCATGGGACCTATGGGCCGCTCTCGCGAACGGCGAACTGTCAACCGTTCTCTGAACTCTCGCCTGCGTTGGGCCGCTTGGGGGGACCTTTGAATTCGGCCATCTTCTTGGCCCAGTCCGACAGTTCGCTCTTGGTCTTCTGGACCCGCGCGGATTGCGGCTTCGGCTGGCTCTCCTCTTCCTTGCGCTGCTTGCGGTCCCAGAGGAAGTACGCGATCCAGCCCCCGGCCACAACGATCAGGCCGGCGATCATAAATATAGCATACGCGCTCATGATGCATTCCCTTCATGCGGGCTCAAAGCCGTCGAGCTATCATCATTCTTCCGGCATGGTAATCCAATCCCCCGGCCGGGTCAACCCGCAGCGGACTCAGCAAAACGCTATCAGCATCCCGCTCCCGTGCGGTCCTTCCGAGGCGACAGCTCCGGCTCTGCGCGGGGCTTGTTTGTAGTGACGGCGTGAGGCGTTTGTTCGCAGGTCGTGCCCCCGGTCGAGCCGGGGGCAGGCTCCCCCCGCGAAGGCGGGGGTCCTCGCACGACGTCATGTCATTGCGAGCCGCGAAGCCGCTGCGCGGCGGGTAGGCAGAAGAAACCCTGGGCTTTGGGTGCCATGCTTACGCAAGCGTAAGCATGTCTTGCCCATCGGAGCGGACATGTCTACGCGAGCGTAGACATGGCACCCGACACCGGGCACAGTCTGTTTCTTAGGAGCGCAGCGAAGCAATCTCCCATGCTGGGGATTGAGATTGCTTCTCCTGCCTCCGCAGGGGGTAGGGTGTGCACGGCACGCCAACACTCAATCCGAGCGAGAAACGATGGTATGCGATGCACACCCTGCCGATTCAGGGCTCCTGGCGGCCTCGCAGGAGCGAGTTCAGCATGCCGGCCGGTGGTTTGGCTTCGAATTTCAGGTCGGCCAGACGGGTCTTGCCCATCCATTCGACCGTGACCCGAACCGAGTCTTTTTTCGACTCCTGGGCCTGGGCGATGAGCTTCTCGAAAGTGCCGACGTTGTCCACAGAGGCGCCGTCGACGGCGCGGATCAATTCATAGGTATTGATGCGTGCGAGGGCGGCGGGGGTGCCTTGCTCGACCTTGACGGCGACAACGGCCGGCTCATCGGGCGTCAACCGCAGGGCGGCGCGGACCTCATAGGTCACGTCCTTGACCGTCAGGCCGAGCTTATCATTCTTATACTTGGCCGCACTGAGCATGTCGCGCGGGGCTTGCTGGATCGTGAACTCCTTCTCCAGGAGGTCCGTGCCGTGGAGGTAGCTGAGCTTGGCCGTCGCCCCTTGGCCGATCTCGCCCAGCAGCCGGGTCAGGTAGTTGTCCTGGCTGGGCCACGGCCGCCGGCGGGGCATCTGGTAGCCCATCGCCGCGAATTCCTTCGGAATGTCGGCCTCATCGAAATCGGGGGCACCGTAACCCTCTCGGTCGTCGCCGGCCAGCTCGATCGGCCAAGGCATCCCGGGGACGGTGATCTTGAGCAGAATATCGCCCTCGGTCAGGCCCATTTGTGCCGCCGGCGAGCCGGGGTAGACACGGTTGACGACCACGCCGATCCGCCCATCCTGCGTAGGCTCCCGCAGGTTCATCTGCTTGATCATCTCCTTCTCCGGGGCGGTGTATTCGACACCCAGCCAGACCCGGCGCTTCTGCTCATCTTTATCGAGGTGGCGGATGTGCGGATCGCAACTGGCGGGCAGAGCGCCGAGCATTTTGGCGATCTCGGCCGCGTCGAACAGGCGGGTGTCGCCCGGGTATCCATAGCGTGCGCCGGCTCTGGCACTCGGACGTTGCCGCATCATGGGATAGCCCGCCCCGTACGGACGGTAGCGGCCCTGTGCCCGCCCGAGCAGGTACGGTTCCAGCCGGTCGCATTCGTGCCGGGCCTGGCCCAGGAACCCCACGAGGTTGCCCTGACGGTCCAGGAGCCAACTGCCGGACGGGAGCGGCCGTTCCGCCGCCGCGTACCATTCGTCCGCGTAGCCCTGCTGCTTATCGACCCAACGGCTGCACTCGGTCCGCACGTCCATACCGGCGAGTTCGTTGGCGACGACCGCCCAGAACGGCTCCAGCCGGGTCACCTTGCCGTCCGCCGGAAAGGCGACGGTCCGGGGCAGCTTGCCCTTTTCCAACTCGATGACGGTCGTGGCGCATTCCTTAAGAACCCCGCCGAAGCGGGCGGCCACGTCCTCATTACCCACCTTCACCGTGATCGTATCGATGCCGGCGACCAATTCTTCCGGCAGGGCCTCCGGGATCAGGAGCTTGTTCTCGGCGAAGCCCAGACCGTAGACGAGTACCTCTTCCACGGCCTGCTGCCCGCCCCGCCCCCGGAAGCGGCGGCCGAAGTCGACTTCCTCTTCTTCCTGAGGCTCCGGCCGGGGCATGATCCGGATCTCGTAGACATTCTTGGCGAATTGCTTCTTGATTTTCTCCTCAAGCTGTTTCTGCTGCTCCTCGGACATGCCGGGGTCCGCCAGGATGTCCTTGGCGCGCCAGACGGGGCCGCCGGGACCGAGGCTGATCTCGTCGAGGCAGGTGACGCCCACCGGCCGGCCGTCGGCATTGCACAGGACGCCCGCCGAGTACATGCCGGGCACGCGGATACAGTGGCCGCAATCCATGCCGCTGTCCCAGTTCAGGCCATACTCGCACGCCCGGACATAGATATGGTAGTACTTGCCGACGCCGATCGTCGCGACGTAAAGCTTCGTCTCGGCCGTCACCTCGGCCAGTTCGGCGAATTGCAGAGGTTGCCACGCGGCGGGCAGCTTGCCCTCGATGCGCAGGATGCGGCCGGGCGCCTTGGTCAGGAGCCGGTCGGCCTTGGCCGGCAGAACCGTCCCATCCGGCCCCTTTACCGTGATGCGGTCGATCACCTCCCGATGTGTGGGCTCCCGCTCGAACGTGAAGACCTCGCCCCGGTCGTTGAGAAGGACGCCGACGACATCCATGGCGTTCTTATTCAGGATCCGTTGCAGGACCGTCCCCGCGCCGAAGTCGGATGTCTCACCGTCATTCATGTAGGGCCGGTCGCTCTTCTTCAGATGGTAGCTCACAATCACGAAGCTGCGGGCAGTCTGCTGGTGGATCTTCAACGCGGGTCCTCTATCCTCCTCCGTGGCCGCCCGGACGACTTGCCCGCACAGGCCCAGGCCCATCAACATCGCAACCATCGCCACTACCCACGCTCGCACGTTTTGTGTTCGCATCCTTCTACTCCTGTTCATAGTCCCGACGGTAGTCCAGCACGACCCAGTTTCGCAGGCCGCTGCGCAGGACCTCCACGACCACTTTCTTCTCGCGTTTATCGTCCTTGATGATCCGTTCGTAGACCCGCTGGACATCCGCGATGGTCTGGATGGCCTCTTTGTCAATCGTCAGGATGATGTCCCGGCGGCCCAGGCCGGAGCTCGCGGCGTTGCCGGGATAGCGGATACCCTGAACGAAGACGCCTTTTTCCTTCAAGTAGTACAGTTGGGGGGTCCGGTCTTTATTGATCTCCTTGAGGGTCATGTTCCAGCGGCGGCAGTCGAAATCCTCGCCCTCCGACAATCCCTTCTGTCCCGGCGTGATCTTGACCTGGACCTTCTCCCCGCCGCGCTGCAATTCCATCGGGACCGGACTGCCGGCCTTGAGGTCCACCAGCGTCCGCCAGATCGCCGGCAGCATTTCCGCATAGAGTCCCTCGACGGGCTTGCCGTCGACGGTCAGGAGAAGGTCGCCCGCCCGGATGCCCGCCTGGGCGGCCGGACTGTTGTCCTCGACACCGGCAATCAGGACGCCGTGCTCGGCGTCGACGAAGGTATTGCTGTGGAAGTCCTTCAGGGCCTGGAGACGCAGCCCGGTGGCCGCCCGCATGACCTTGCCGTCGCGCTTGAGCCGCTCGACGACATCCTGCACGCGCGACGCCGGAATGCTGAAGCCGATGCCGCTGCCGTCGATCCCCAGGGTGTTGATGCCGACGATCGCGCCCCGCGTGTCGATCAGCGGCCCGCCACTGTTGCCCGGATTGATGGCCGCGTCCGTCTGAATCCACGTGTTGTACTTGTACTCGGTATCGAAGCCGATGTATCGGTGCGCATTGGAGATGATGCCGAGGCTGATGGAGCGCTGGAAGCCGAAGGGACTGCCGAGCGCCATGACGAAGTCGCCTTCCTGCACGCCGCCGGTGTCGGCGAAGCGGGCGTGCGGATAGCCCTTGCCTTCCGCCGGGGCGGGGAGTTTCAACAGGGCCAGGTCCGTGTCACGATCCGACCCGATGAGTTCGACCCTGACCTGGCGCTCATCGTACAGCACGCAGTTGATGCTGACGGCCTTATCCACGACGTGCCAATTCGTCACGGCGTAGCCGTCGGGGCTGATAATGACGCCGGAGCCGAAGACCTCCTGCTGCTTCTTCTCGCCGCTTTCATAGTCCTCCACGATGGGCTTCACGAAGATCAGCGCCGGGAAGACCTCCGCCTTGGCTCGACTGATAATCTGGCGAAAATCGGCCGGCTCCTGGCAAATTGCCTCTTGTGACAGCCCCATCAGAATTGTTGCCGCGACCGCGACCAGTCCCGCATACGCTGATATCCGTCTTGACACCATGAACATCCCCACTGCACAGAATTCGTCCGGCATCCCCTCAGCATGGGACCATCCGATCCCGCAACCACAAGACTACCTATCGGGCCTTATTCAGGCAAGGGAATTCGGCGCCTGTGCCGGATCAAATATCCTATGTCCGGTACGCCGATACCTGTTTCCACATAGGGTAGGCAAGCTCTTGTCCCTGGGCCGCATCGGGGGTATACTCTACACTTATGATGGACGAGGCCCGGGAGAAACAGGCGTTTGATGTCTTTCTGTCCCACAACAGCCAGGACAAAGCCGCCGTCCGCACACGTTCTGCGAGGTGTAAGGTGAAAGGCTGAGACTGCGTATGCCAAAGAGCGATGTCGAGAACACGCCCAGGAAGGTCTTCATCAGCTACAGCCACAAGGACGAGGGGTGGAAGAAGAAGTGCCTGCCTCACCTCAAGGCCCTGGAGCAGGCCGGGGTGGACATGGTCGTTTGGGAAGATCGCCAGATCGACGCAGGGGAGAAGTGGTATCCCGCGATCCAGCAGGCGATGGCCGACGCCGCTGTGTCCGTGTTGCTGATCTCTCCCGACTACCTGGCCTCCAACTTCTGCGTCAAGGAGGAGGTGCCATATCTGCTGAAGCGCCAAGAGCACGAAGGGATGCTCCTGATCCCTGTGCTCGTCCATCAATGTCCTTGGAAGGCCCACCGCTGGCTTGCGGACCGCCAGATGCTCCCTCGCGACGGCAAGTGCGTGGCCATCGACTTCCCCGGTGCGCGTGCCAACCTTGTGTTCGCGGAGGTGGCGGATCGCATATGTGATTTCCTCAAGGGCGGCGGTGGCCCGGTCTTGACAACGATGCAGCCCAAGTGGCCGCCCCTCCCGCCCGGATACATTGACCTCACCCGGCTGCCGGAGACGGGCGCTGCCCTGTTCGGCCGCGATGAGGAATTGAAGCTTCTCGACCAAGCTTGGTCCTCCGGAGAGACACCTGGCTCAGGTCAAACGCGTGTTCTGGCCCTTGTGGCCTATGGCGGCGTAGGCAAGTCCACGCTGGTCAGCCACTGGCTCCGGGAGATGCAGAGGGACCAATTCCGTGGAGCCACGCGGGTGTTCGGCTGGTCGTTCTATAGCCAGGGTGCGCGAGAGGAAGGCATGGCCTCGGCGGACACGTTTATTGACGCCGCCTTGCGTTTCTTTGGCGACCCGGATCCGGCATCCGGTTCGCCGTGGGACAAGGGCGAACGCCTTGCCCGTCTGGCCGGCGCGGAATGTGCCCTGTTGGTGCTGGACGGTATGGAGCCGCTCCAGTCCGGGCACACGTTCGACAAAGGCAAGCTCCGCGACCCGGCCCTGGAATCCCTGCTTCGCGGCCTGGCTCGCGGATCGAGAGGTCTGTGCTTAGTCACCACGCGGGAGCCGGCGTCGGACTTGGCCGACCAGCCTGGGTTCGCGTCGCGCGACCTGGAGCAGATCTCGCCTGAGGCGGGCCGTGCGCTCCTGCGCGCGGCAAGGGTGGTTGGCGCGGATGGCGAACTGGAGACCCTGGCCGCGCGCTTCGGGCCGCATGCTTTGGCCGTGTCCCTGCTCGGGGTTTACCTCCACGAAAAGGACCCGCATGGCGGCATTGGCCCTGCGAAGGCGCTGGAGCAGATGCCCGGCAAAGGACCTATCGACCGCGTGCTCGCGGGCTTCGAGCAATGGCTTGCAGGCACAGCGGAGTTGGAGGTCTTGCGGATGCTCGGCCTATTCGAGCGGCCTGCGGACGCAGGCTGCCTTGGCGCCTTGCGTGCCAAGCCACCCATCCCAAGCCTCACTGATCGCGTGGTGAAGCTGGGCAAAGCCGACTGGGACCGCATACTCGCCCGACTGGAAAGGCTCCGCCTGGTCCATGTCCGCCACAAGGACTCGGGCAAGCCGGTTGTGGATGCGCATCCACTACTTCGTGAGCACTTTGCCCAACAACTGCGAGAGCAGCACCCCGACGCCTGGCGGGCCGGGCACCGTCGGCTCTACGAGCACCTCTGCGCGACCACGAAGGAAGGGGACCAGCCCACGCTCGCGGACCTGCAACCGCTCTACCAAGCCGTGGCCCACGGCTGCCAGGCGGGACTTCATCAAAAAGCGATCCTAGAAGTCTACTGGTGGCGGATACAACGTAAGTTGGCCGGATACAGCCACAGATGCCTGGGTGCGTTCGGGGCGGAGTTGGCAATGCTGTCCGCCTTTTTCGAGTCGGGCTGGACGCAGCCTTCGCGCAACTTGAGGGACTTCTGGCAAGCGATCGTCTTGGGTTTTGCAGCGGCGAGATTTCGGTCATTAGGCTGGCTAGACGATGCGACTCGACTTTTCCAAGCCAGCCTCAAAGCTCATAGATGTCAGGGCGACATGTGGCTTGCTGGGACGCGTGCTCGACAACTTGCGGACGTGTACACTCAACTGGGGAGATTGGCCGAGGCGAAGGAGCAGGCCGAAGAGGCTGTGAGTCTCGGAGATAAGGCTGCAGCCCTCGCTACCGACAAGACATACCTGAGCCGCTATGAGGCGGAAGGCTTTGAATCAATCACGCGCGATGATGTTGTCTATGAGTGCGTTGTTCAGCGCGTGGCGTTAGGGGGTGCTCTCCTGCAGTTGGGGCAGACACGCGACGCCAAGCAGGCCTTCCGTCTTGCTGAGCGGTTGCAGAAGAGAACTTGGGCGGATTTGCCCGTTCTTTTCTCCATATGGGGTGCGAGGTACTGTCGCTTGCTTCTGGGTGGCATACCGATGGGCAACAAATCCGATTGCGGTCGATACAAGCGCATAGTTCGGCGGATCAGCCAGATGAGGAGAACTAGGCAACAGGCCAACAAGATGCAGATCCCGAAAGGATACTGGGGATTGCTCGAAAAGGCTCTGGAGCAAGAGGTCGGTGCACTGGCAAAAGCGCGTCTTTCTCTAGCGCAGGGGCGTAGCGTTCCCCTTGAGAGTGCAGAGGAAATCGATTCGGCGGTTGAGAGCCTCCGTAGGACTGGACGCCAAGACTTCATATGCCACGGTTTGTTGACGCGCATGGCGTTGCGCTGTGAAATAAAGGATTCTGCTGAAGCCACGCGTGACTTGAATGAAGCATGGCGGATTGCGGAGCGCGGGCCCATGAATCTGGACTTGGCCGACATCCACCTGTACCGTGCCCGGCTCTTCCACGGCGTGACGCCGTATCCCTGGGACAAGGACCCACAAGGCAAACCGCGCGGGCCGAAAGACGACCTCGCCGCCGCGCGCAAGCTGATCGAGCAGTGCGGCTACCACCGGCGGGATGAGGAATTGGCCGATGCCGAAGAGGCCGCGAAGAGTTGGTAAGCCGGATAGAGCATGCCATTGCTCACCGCAAGTCTACGGAACCGCGCGGGTAGACGTTATTCGTAGCGTTGCAGGAATGCAACTGCGGGCGCGTGGAAACAACCAGTCCTGAACGGGACCCCAAACGCGAAACAGCGCGTTTGGGGTCCCGTTCCACATCGGGGTTCGCGCGCTCTTGCCCCTTGGTCGCATCGGGGGTATACTCTACACTTATGATGGACGAGGCCCGGGAGAAACAGGAGTTGGATCTCTTCCGTGCCACAGTAGCGAAGACAGGCAGCCGTCCCCTTGCATTTGTTGGCCGCGAGAACAAGAAGTTGAGGGTGCCGATGTCAGAGACGCAAACGGAAAGAGGGCCTGTAAGGGCCTTCATCAGCTACAGCCACGATTCCCCGGTGCATAGCACTCGTGTCCTCACGTTTGCCACTGCATTGAGGAGCCATGGCATTGATGTCGAACTCGACCAGTTCCACACGGACGAAATTGTTGATTGGCCTCGCTGGTGCAACAAGCAGACCAGCCGCGACTACTCTGACTTCGTCCTGTGCATTTGCACCGCTGAGTATTGCCGACGGATCGAGGGCAAGGTGCCCCCGGAGAAAGGAAAGGGTGTCTATTGGGAGGGCAGCCTGCTGGACGATGATATCTATGATGCCAAAGGCAATCGCCGGTTGCTTCCTGTCCTCTTTGACAGCGAGCCAGAGACCAGCATACCACGTTTCCTGCGCGGCTGGACATTCTGTCGCGTGGGCGACTTTACCTTGGCCGATTCCGGTTACGAGCAGGTCGTCCGGATTCTGACGGGCCAGGCCCGTATCGTGAAGACTCCCCTCGGCACGGTCCCGGACTTGCCCGCCCAGCGCCTGCCGGAGGCCGGTTCCTCGCTCCACGGTTCCGTGGAGGTCGCGCCAACGCGGCTTCGGTACGGGGCGGACCGTCTCGTTGGCCGCGAAAAGGAGTTGGCTCGACTGGATGCCGTGTGGCACGACCCCAAGACGCATGTCGTGACCATCGTGGCCTGGGGCGGGGTGGGCAAGACGGCGCTGGTCGTCGAATGGATGGCACGAATGGCCAGAGACGGTTGGCGCGGGGCCGAGCGGGTCTTCGACTGGTCCTTCTACAGCCAGGGCACGCGGGAGCAGGGTGCGGCGTCCGCCGATACCTTCATCGCCAAGGCCCTGGAGTTCTTTGGCGATCCAGAGATGGCCAGGAGCGCCGCCTCACCCTGGGACAAAGGGTCGCGACTCGCCCAACTGGTGGCTCAAAAGCGTACGCTGCTCGTCCTGGATGGCGTGGAGCCGCTCCAGTACCCGCCTGGACCGGTGGGGGGCCAACTCAAGGATCCCGCCCTGGAGGCCCTGCTCAAGGGCTTGGCACAGAAGAACCCCGGCCTGTGTATCGTGACCACGCGCGAGTCGGTCACCGATCTCAAGCCGTTCCGCGACACCACCGCGCCCGAATGGTTGTTGGAGCACCTGTCCGACGAGGCGGGCGCGCACCTGCTCTTCGAGACGGGGGTCAAGAGAGCGGGCAACGCCCAGATACGAGCGGATGACAAAGAGCTGAAAGATGCCTCTCGCGAAGTCGGGGGTCATGCCCTGACGCTCCAATTGCTCGGACGATACCTCGCGAAGGTGCACAATGGCGATGTCCGGAAGCGAGACCTCGTTCGGTTCGAGAAGGCGGACCCCAAGGTCCAGGGCGGTCATGCCTTCAGAGTCATGGCCGCCTACGAGAAATGGCTGGGCAAAGGCGGCCTGCGCCAACTGGCCGTTCTGCGGTTGCTGGGCCTCTTCGACCGCCCGGCCGATGCGGGATGCTTGGCCGCCCTTCGGGAGGAGCCGGTGATCGACGGTCTGACAGAGCCACTCGTCGGCCTGGATCACGACGACTGGAATTACACTCTCTCCAACCTCGTTGAGTGCGGGCTCATTTCGTGCCACCAAAGCGAATCTCACATCCCAGATCACCAATATCAGATCGATTGTCATCCTCTCATCCGCGAGTACTTCGCCAAGCAACTGCGCGAAAAGAGTCCGGACGCTTGGCGCGCCGCGCACCGGCGGCTCTACGAACACCTCTGCGCGACCACGAAGGAAGGCGACCAGCCGACGCTCGAAGACCTCCAGCCGCTCTACGAAGCCGTGGCCCACGGGTGCCAGGCGGACCTGCATCTGCGTGCTCTGGAGGAAGTCTGGTTCAATCGCATTCGACAAGGCAACGCCCATTATCCAACCAAGAGACTGGGGGCTTACAGTGCGGAGTTGGCAGTCCTGGCTCACTTCTTCAAGGGACCTTGGCACGAACTCGCTGAGGGTGTTTCTGCCTGGGAAGGGTGGATCCTTAATCAGGCGGGGCACTGCCTTCAAGCAGTAGGAAGAGCTGACGAGGCTATTGAGTCCCTCGACTTCGCACTGTCGCACACGATAAGCCAGAGGGACTACGTTGACGCATCAACCAATGCCGGCAACCTGAGCGACGTTTATCTCACGCTTGGAGATGTTGGTCGGGCAATCTCTTGCGCGCAGTTCGGCGTGGTTCTGGCCGATCAGAGGGTAAAACGAAGGGACCAAAGCTTTCAGCGATTCCAACGAGTATCAAAGAGAACAAAACTGGCCGAAGCGCTCTGGTATGCTGGGTATGTCGATCACGCGCGAAATGTCTTTCGCGAAGCAGAGATGAAGCAGAGAAGATGGAATCCACGCTGTCCGTTGTTGGACGGCTTGGCAGGTTACAGGTTCTGTAGCTTCGTCATGGGGAGTTCGCACTTGGAGCCTGGATTCGCACTTTCTCGTTGCGATGCGGAGTCTGACACTCAGGCGACAGGTGCGCTGGCAATCAAGACGGAAGTTGTCAAGCCGAATGAGACAGTTCCTTTTCAGAATTAAGCTCTAATGAATCGCTTGCTTTTGGGTGTCCTTTGGCGGATTGATCCAGACGGCCTGAGGCGGCAACGCCGCCTCGGGCGGTT
>Ga0315289_10011172_pt1 | contig 12748 bp, 12 predicted proteins | sample YL17G11_40_MG_FD_203452 | JGI IMG/M metagenome (GOLD analysis project Ga0315289, IMG submission 203452) | Sediment microbial communities from Yellowstone Lake, YNP, Wyoming, USA - YL17G11_40 | ecosystem: Environmental > Aquatic > Freshwater > Lake > Sediment | place: USA: Wyoming | collected...
CGCTTCGGCAGCGGCCGACATGCCCGTCACGTCATAGATGTGCTGCAGCGTGCGCACGTTGAACGGCCCACCCGGGCTATCGGCGATGATGGGCGTGGCGCCCGCGTGGCGCACCCAACGCGCCACGGCCGCTACCACTGCTGGGTGGGTCGTCACGCCCGCTTCCGGCGGCTTGCCCTGCAGCAGGTTGGCCTTCAAAATGACGCGCTGGCCGGCCTGGACCAGGGGCGGCCCGCCGACGAAAGGCTGCAGGCTCTCTTGCAAGGCGGATTCCACGTGCTGCGGTTCATAGTCCGGGCATCGTGCGACATAGACGCGACTCATGTTTTCCTCTTCGACTTGGGTGTGCGCATCAGGCCATTATAGCACAGCCGCCAGGAAAGGCCGACCAGCGGCGAGGGACCTTCTGCAAAGGCTATGCCACACTCGTACAAAGGGGGCTTTGCCGCACGGGCACGCAGAGAGTATAATCGAGGAGTGTGGCTTTGCTGTGAAGTCAAGAGCAAAGAAAGGAAGCACAAGACGTGACCCAACCACGATCGATCGACGCGGCTGCCCTGCCCTGGAAACCGCATCGAACCCACCAGGGCGTGTATGTACGGGCGGTGCAGGGTGCGGAGACGTGCGCTGACCTCGAGGTGCGCGGGGTGTGCATCACACCCGACGCCGAGATCTCGCAGCACGTGCACGAGCATTCTGCAGAGACCATTTACGTGCTCGCGGGCGAAGGCGCCTTCGACCAGGAAGGCGAACTTGTCCCCTGTCACGCCGGCTCATGCGGGTTTGCCCCGGCCGGCGCATCCCACGGCGTGAAGAATACGGGCAGGGAAGACCTGCACCTGTTGACCATCTTTACACCACCACTGAACCGCTGAGGTGACCAGGAAGCGAGTCCCCGTGAAGATCCTGGCTGTCAGTGATGAGGTCACGCCACAGCTCTACAGCCCCGCGATCAAGCGGCGCTTCGGCGACGTCGACTTGGTGCTGGGCTGCGGTGACCTGCCCCACTACTACCTGGAGTTCATCGTCAGCATGCTGAACGTCCCGTTGTATTATGTCATGGGGAATCATGGTTTTGAGGTAGAGTACGCCAACGGCGGCGTGCAGCGCAAGCGGCCCGAGGGCTGCGTGGACATTGACGAACAAACGGTGACATGGCGTAGCCTGACCATCGCAGGGCTGCAAGGTTCCATGCGCTACAAGGATGGCCCCTACCAGTATACCCAGGCAGAAATGGAAAGCAAGGCCCTGCTTCTGTCTGTCAAGTTGCTGCAACACCGTCTCAAGAGCGGGCACTGGCCGGACATCCTGGTGACGCACGCGCCACCATATGGCATTCACGACGGCAAGGACCCCTGCCATACCGGCTTTCGCGCCTTTCTACGCTTCATGGACCGCTTCAAGCCACGTTACCTGATCCACGGCCACAGTCACGTCTACAGCCAGTTGCAGACCACCACCACCCGGTATAGCGAGACGACCGTGATCAATGTATACCCATACCGCCTGCTGGAGATCGAGCCCTCGGATGCAGCACAGAAGGTGTACCCTCATGAGAGCTGAAGAAGGCCAAGCCCGTGCGGATTTCGAGCACGCCTTGATGAAAGGCTTCCTCAGTGCGGTGACCGGTGTCCTCGGTCGGCGCACTCACGAACTGCTTTCGTTCGATCAGGTCAGGGCCAGCCTGCACGTGCGCGAGCAGTTCTACCATGGCATGCAGACGGTGCCCATTGCCAAGATCGTAGGCAGCCTGAACCGCTACCAGGATTTTGACCAGCGCTTCATGCCGACGCAGACGCACACGCGGGAGCGCTGGATCCGCATCGATGCCGCGCGCCTGCGCGACGAAGAGCTTCCGCCCGTCGAGCTCTACCAGGTGGGCGACGTCTACTTTGTGCGCGATGGCAACCACCGCGTCTCGGTGGCGCGTGAGCGAGGCCAGGAGTTCATCGACGCCGAGGTGATCGAGTGCCCAACGCGCGTTCCCCTGCATGTGCCCGTCAGCGCTGAGCAACTCTTGCTCAAGGCCGAGTACGCTACCTTCCTGGAGGACACCGCACTGGACCGCTTGCGACCAGAGCAGCGCATCGAGTTCAGCATGCTGGGGCGCCACAAGTACCTCGAGAACCACATCGCCGTGCACCGCTACTACCTAGGGCTCGAAAGACACACCGATGTATCCTTACCAGAGGCGGTCGCCAGTTGGTACGACAGCGTCTACATGCCGGTGGTGAACGTCATTCGGGAGCAGCGGGTGCTGGAGCATTTCCCCGGGCTGACCGAGGCCGATCTCTACTTGTGGATCATGGACCACCGCTACTACCTGAGTGAGGCCTACGGCAAGGACGTTGGTGCCAAGGCGGCAGCGGCCGATTTCGAGGTGCGCTTCGGTCAGCACGGATGGAAGAAAGCAGTGCGAAAAGAAGTGAGAAGTCTGAAGGCACGCCTGCGCGCGCTCTTCAACCCGACTCGAACCAAAAAGGACGCAAAAGACACCGAGAATGACCACACAACGTAGAATCGTAACAGTCTTTGGCAGTGCGCAGGTCGAGCCTGGCAGCCCTGCCTACGAAGAGGCCCGTGAGGTGGGCCGGTTGCTAGCGCAGGCCGGACTGGCTGTGTGCAGCGGCGGCTACGCAGGCGTGATGGAAGGCGTCAGCCGCGGCGCCAAGGAGACCGGTGGAACCGCCATCGGCGTCACCACTAGCCACTTTGCCACACGCGCACCCAACCGCTGGTTGGATCGCGAAATCTGCAAGCCCACGTATCTGGAGAGGATGCAGACCATGGTGGAGATGGGGCAGGCCTACCTCGTCCTGCAGGGCGGCGTCGGCACACTGAGCGAGATCGGCGTGGTATGGAGCTTGCTCACGACCCGCTCCATCCCGCCCCGGCCCTTTGTCCTGCTGCGCAATCCGTGGCAGGGGTTGCTGACCTTCTGCGCCGAGGCGCTCATCTTGCACCCGCTTGACCTGCAGTCGCTGCGCCTGGTCGACGCGCCTGACGAGGCCGTGCAGATCATCAGCGCAACGCTGCGGGCACAGATGGGCTAGCCATCATGGACAAGGCGAATCGGTCTGGCTGGATCGACGTGGCCCTGCTTGCCCCAGTGATCATCTGGGGCGCCAACTACAGCGTGGTCAAGGCCACGTTGGCGCAAATGAGGCCTCTGGCCTTTGACGCGCTGCGCATGACCCTTGGCTCGCTGGTCGCACTCGGGTTGACCTGGCTGGTGGAGCGCGACGTGTCGCTGCCACGCGGGGACTGGAACCAGGTGATGGCCCTGGGCCTCATCGGCAACTTCTTCTATCAGCTTCTCTTCATCCAAGGCATCGCGCGCACGACCGCCACCAACTCGTCGCTGTTGCTGGCCTCCGTGCCCATCTGGGTGGCAGTGGGCGGCACGCTGACCCGCTCCGAGAAGCTTCACGGCTGGAACTGGGCGGGCGTGCTACTGTCCTTCGCAGGCATTGTACTGCTCATCGCCGGCGGGGGGCACGCTGTGACTGTGAACAGCACTACGCTACTCGGCGACGTGCTGGTGGGCCTGGGCGCGCTGTGCTGGGCTACCTACACGCTCTACTCGCTGAGCCTGCTGCAGCGCTGTTCGCCACTCAAGGCCACGACGTGGATCATGTTGAGCAGCACGCCGTTGCTCATCCTGGCGGGTGTACCCGACCTGCGTGCCCAGAACTGGCAGGCGATTACACCGCAGGGCTGGCTGGGCCTGCTATATTCCTCGGTATTTGCCATCGGCCTTAGCTACGTAATCTGGTCCATGGGCATTCAGCGCGTGGGCAGCGCCCGCACCTCCCTGTATGCCTTTCTCCAGCCCCTGGTGTCGGTCACAGTAGCCTGGCTGTTCCTGGGCGAGCACATGCAGCCAAGGCAAATGATCGGTGCAGTCGGCATTCTGATGGGTGTAGCGCTGGGCCGTTACCGGCCCAAGACGCAGTAAGCGCGCTTGCGGATGCCGGCCAGGATATCGGATTCGATGCACAGACCCCATTCGTTTCAGGCCGCCGATGCGGCGCTGCTGGCGCTGACCGTCGTGTGGGGCGCAAGCTACGCCATCGTGAAGAATGCTATGGCTCAGGTCGAGCCCCTGGCCTTTAACGCCATCCGTTTCTGTGGAGGCACGGCCGTGATGCTGGCCCTGGCCTGGCTGGTCGAACGCGACCCCTTCGGGCTGCCACGACGTGAATGGAAGCTGGTATTCCTGCTCGGGCTGATCGGCCATTTTGCGCATCTGGTCACCTTCATCACCGGCATAGCCCGCACCACGGCTACCAACTCCTCCCTGATCATTTCCTCTGCGCCCATCTTTGTGGCCTTACTGGGCACGCTGGATCGCAGCGAACACATGCGTGCCCGCAACTGGCTCGGCATCCTGCTCTCCTTCCTGGGCATATTCCTCGTCGTGACCGCAGCCGGCCCCGGGCTGCACCTGCAGCGTCAGACCCTGGTGGGCGACCTGTTGAGCCTGGCCTCCGCCATCCTGTGGGCCATCTACCTGGTGCTCTCCAGACGTCTGCTGCAGCGCGTCTCGGCCTTGCACGCCACGGCCTGGACCATGGTCGCTGCCGCACCACTGCTGGCCCTGGTGGCGCTGCCGGGCCTGCGTGCACTGGACTGGCACGCGCTCTCAGGCGCAGCCTGGTTCGGCATGGCCTATTCCGGCATCCTGACCATTGGAGTGGGCAACGTGGTCTGGTACGTCGGTGTGCAGAGAATCGGAGGCGCGCGGGCCTCACTCTACTCGTACATCACGCCCCTCGTCACAGTGGCGGTGGCATGGATGCTCCTGGGCGAGCTGCTCAAACCCCTGCAGGCACTCGGAGCGCTAGCCGTCCTGTTGGGAATCGCGCTGGCGCGCCAAAGCGACGGGGCCTAGCATGCCTCTACCTTCGAGTTGGCAGGAGGTGCACTGGCGCAGCCGCTCCCTGGGCCGGCGCATGGCCTTCTTGCTCTACCAGCCGCAGGCCGTTCCGCCCCGTCGGCCGTTGCGCCCCGTCGGCCGTTCCGCCCCGTCGGGCGGCCGGCCCGAACGGGGGCGGCCGGCCCGAGCGGGGGCCGCAGGCCCGAGCGGGGGCGCGCAGGCCACGGCTCCCCTGCCCGTGCTGTATTTGCTGCACGGCTCCGGCCACGATCCCACTTCCGTGCTGGACCACGTGCGCCCGCAGGAACAGCTGCAGCTGCTGGGAGCGGCGCTACTGGTCATCCCGGCCGGCGACCAGGGCTGGTGGCTGGACAGTCCGCTGCAGCCCGGCTCGGCCTATGGCACGTACCTGCTAGAGCTGGTTCAGTTCGTGGACGGGCACTACCGCACGTGGCCCGATCGCGTCGCCCGAGGCATCTGCGGCTTCTCCATGGGTGGGTTTGGCGCGATGCTGGCCGCCTGCCTGCACCCGCAGACTTTTGGAGCCGCCTCTTCCCTGCTCGGGCCGCTGGACATCACCCAGATGTACCCCGACTACTACCGGCTGCGCCAGCTGCTGGGCACACAGCGGGAAAACTGGCAACGCTGCAACCCGGCCCACCTGGCGCACCGGCTGACGCACACAGCGCTGGCCTTTTGCACCGCTAGCGAGTCCTTTGACCGTCCGCAGAACGAGTCATTTGCCGCCCAACTGCAGTCGCTGGGCATTGCTTTCGAGTACCACGCTGACCCAGGACAACACGACACTGCATTTGTGCGCGAACACATCGGCGCAAGCCTGGCCTTTCATCGGCGTGCATTTGACCAGCCGGTGTGAAGTGGTACAATTGCAGGATGAGTGGAATACCATCGTGGGAGGCGTGATTTGGGCATGAACCTGAAGGAAATGGCGGCAGCCAAGGCCGTCGAGTTGATCCAGAGCGGGATGGTGCTGGGCCTGGGCACGGGCTCCACCACAAACTACGCCATCCAGATGATCGGCGAGCGCGTGCGCGACGGCAGGCTGCGTGACATCGCGGGCGTGCCCACGTCCAACGCCACGGCCAGGCTGGCCACACAGGTGGGCATCCCCCTCACCACGCTGCTGGAACACCCGCTGCTCGACCTGACCATTGACGGCGCGGACGAGGTGGACCCCCAGCTCAACATGGTCAAGGGCCAGGGCGGAGCACTGTTGCGCGAGAAGATCGTTGCGCGCGCCACTCGGCGCGAGGTCATCATCGTGGACGAGAGCAAGCTCGTTCCGGTGCTGGGCACGCGTTCGCCCTTGGCGGTGGAGGTAATACCCTTTGGGTGGGGCTCCTATGATCAGGCTCTGCGCAGCCTTGGCTGCAAACCAGTGCTGCGCATGGCGGGCGCAGAGCCATTCCGCACCGATGAAGGCAACTACCTGCTGGATTGCCATTTCGAGCGCATCGAGGACGCCGCGCGGCTGGAATACCAGCTCAACTTGATCCCGGGCGTGGTCGAGAACGGGCTCTTTGTCGGGCTGGCAGCGCTGGTGCTGGTGGCCTCGGAGGCGGGCGTGCGGGAGCTGCGTCCTCATGGCACTCCGGCCACAGCGGGTCAGGCATAGAAAGGCGGACTCAACTCATGCAGTGGTCTCTGACACTCGGCACGGTGCGCGGGATCAAGATCAAGATCCACCTGACCTTCTTGCTACTCATCGCGTGGGCAGCCTACAACTATGGCGCGTCGGCCGGCCGAGGATGGCAAGGCTCACTCTATGGCGTGCTAATCACCCTGGCACTTTTCTTCTGCGTCGTGCTGCACGAGCTGGCGCACAGCCTGGTGGCCCTGCGCTATGGCGGTCGCGTGCGCGAGATCGAGCTATCGCCCATCGGCGGAGTCTCCAAGATGGAAACGATGCCAGAGAAACCGTCGCAGGAATTCGTAATGGCCCTCGCGGGCCCCATGGTCAACCTGGTGATCGCAGTGCCCCTGGGCTTGTTGGTGCTGATGCTCATCATCAACGGCACAATTCGCAGCGCCAGTCACCTCGTCTACCTGCTCGGCAGACCATCATGGGCCGGCCTGGTGGCCAACCTCTTCCTTGACAACGTGCTGTTAGCACTGTTCAATCTGCTCCCCGCTTTTCCCATGGACGGCGGGCGGGTCTTGCGCAGCACCCTGGCCTGGAGACTGGGCCAGAGGCAGGCCACCCGCATCGCTACGGGCGTCGGCCAAGGTGTGGCCATGCTCCTGGGCCTGGCCGGCGTTTTCACTTCCAACTGGGTGCTGGTCTTCATCGCGGTGTTCGTCTTTGCTGGCGCACAGCAAGAGGGTCGCATGAACGCGGTGCTGGCCGTTCTCGGCGACCTGCGCGTCGAACAGGCTCTGATTACTGCGTGCCAGCCCCTTTCCCCGGATGACAGCCTGGACATGGTGCTGGAACACACCCTGCACGGCCATCCCGCCTGCTATGGCGTGATGGAGGGCGAGCGGCTGGTTGGCCTTCTAAGCCACGAGGACATCACCTCGGCGCTGGCGACCTATGGCCACACCGTGCGCGTGCGCGACGTGATGCAGCGCGACTATCCCAGCGTGTCGCCCAGGGACACCATCGCCAGGGCCTGGCGGCTGATGGCCACCTCGGGCCGGCACGCGTTGCCGGTGGTCGAGGATCGCAAGCTCTTGGGCATGGTCACGGCGCAGCAGATCGGAGAGATCTATTCTTTCCTGGCGGCCAGACAACGCCAGGAGCGGGGCCTGCGCTAGCAGGAGAATGCCTGGCACCCACCGGCAGGGTCCGCCGCTTTGGAGCGACCTATTGCTTGACACGCCACTCCTCAAGGGCCCGCGACTGTTGACATGCCCTGCTTTTGCGCTAGAATCAGCCAGCACAGTTCGGGAGGCGAACGGTGAAGCTCACATTCTCTCCGATCACAGCGCTGACGGCGGATCTGCCGCCCGCGGCCGAGGATTGTGTCCTGGCCACTCTCTCCACAGCGCTACTGGCCGTAGACCCCTCCGAGGCGGTGAAGCGCCATTGTCCACTGGACGGAGACGCCCTGCGCGTTGCTGGCCGGATCTATGACCTGCGCCAATACCGGCACATCTACGTCGTGGGAGCGGGCAAGGCCAGCGCCGCGATGGCCGTCGCGCTGGAGGACACCCTGGGCAACCGCATCACGGCCGGTTGGGTCAACACCAAGGATGGCTACGTCGCCCCGACGCGCCTCATCCACCTGCACGAGGCCAGCCATCCCGTCCCTGACGAGCGTGGAGCAGAAGGCAGCCGTCGCATCGTTGCCATGCTGCACGACGCGGGGCCCGAGGACCTGGTCTTCTGCCTGATCTCGGGCGGTGGCTCGGCCCTGCTGAACCTGCCTGCTGAGGGCATCACGCTGGACGACATCAGCGCACTCACGCGCCCTCTTGCGCTGCGGGGCGACGATCAACGAGATGAACTGCATCCGCAAGCACATCTCGCAACTCAAGGGGGGCGACTGGGCACGCGTGGCCGCGCCGGCGCAGGTGGTCTCGCTGATCGTCTCGGACGTGATCGGCAATCCGCTGGACGTGATCTCCTCGGGGCCCACCGCTCCGGACCCCACCACCTTTGCCCAGGCCTACGGCGTGCTGGCTAAGTACCATCTGCTGTCGGAAGTGCCTGCTTCTATCGTCAGTCATCTGAAGCTGGGCCTGGAGGGCAGGATACGAGAGACGCCCAAGACCGGCGATCCCGTCTTCCAGCACACACAGAACCTGATCATCGCCAGCAACGAGCACGCGGCTGCGGCAGCCCTGCTCAAAGCCAAGGAGCAAGGCATGCACACGCTGCTGCTCTCGACTTCGGTGGAGGGCGAAGCGCGCGAGGTGGCCAAGGTATTAGCCGCCATCGCCCGCGAGATCGCACGCACCGACCAGCCGCTGCCACGTCCGGCCTGCATTGTGGCTGGAGGGGAGACCACCGTCACGGTGCGAGGCCATGGAATGGGCGGTCGCAACCAGGAGCTGGCCCTGGCAGCCGTGCCCTACCTGGCAGGATTGGAGAACGTGGCCGTGGTATCTCTGGGCACGGACGGCACCGACGGCCCAACAGACGCCGCAGGTGCGCTGAGCACGGGCAGAACGGCAGCACGCGCGGCGCAACAAGGGCTCGCGCCAGCCAGCTACCTGGCCGACAACGACGCTTATCACTTTTTCCAGGCCCTTGGCGACATGATCGTCACGGGCCCGACGAATACCAATGTTAACGATCTGATCTTCGTGTTTGCGTTCTAGCCCACGCCATTCAAGCGCAAGGAGGCAGACGAATGCTGCGAACCAAAATCATCTGCACCATCGGGCCGGCTAGCCGCACGCCGCAGATGCTCAAGGACTTGATCGCCAGCGGCATGGACGTCGCCCGGCTAAACCTCTCGCACGGCGACCAGGACTATCATGCGGAGAACATCCGTCTCGTGCGCCAGGCGTCCGAAGAGGCAGGACGGCCGGTCGCGATCCTGATCGACCTGCAGGGACCCAAGCTGCGCGTTGGCAAGCTGGAGGGCGAGGGTGTCTTCCTGCACGAGGGCGAAGAAATCGTGCTCATCACGCGACCGCTGCTCGGTCATCCAGGCGAGATTCCTGTGCAGTACAGCGACCTGCCGCAGTTTGTCGCGCCCGGAGACCGCATCCTGCTGGATGACGGCTTGATGGAAATCGTCGTGCTCGAGGCGGCCGGCACCGAAATCCGCTGCCAGGTCATCACGGGTGGCCTGCTCGAGTCTAACAAGGGCATGAACTTGCCGCGCGCGCACACGAGCATTGCCTCGATCAGCGAAAAGGACGAGAAGGACCTGGCCTTTGCGCTCGAACACCAGGCCGACTGGATTGGCCTGTCCTTTGTGCGCAGCGCCGATGACGTGCAGGCCCTCAAAGGGCTGATCCAGAACCAATGCTGCTTCGGACGGCCTGTGCCGGTGGTGGCCAAGATCGAGAAGCCAGAAGCGGTGCAAGCCATCGATGCGATCATCGCCATCTCCGATGGCATCATGGTAGCACGCGGCGACTTGGGCATCGAGACCTCGCCCGAAGAGGTTCCCCTGGTGCAGAAGATGATCATCGCCAAGTGCAATCAGGCCGGAGTGCCGGTGATCACGGCCACGCAGATGCTCGATTCGATGATCCGCAACCCGCGCCCCACCCGCGCCGAGGCCAGCGACGTCGCGAATGCCATCCTGGATGGCAGCGATGCCATCATGCTCTCGGGCGAAACGGCCGTGGGAAAGTACCCCCTCGAGGCGCTGCGCACCATGGTCAAGATCGCCGAGCGCGCCGAGGCGGGTATGGAGAAAGTCTTCCCGTTGCGGCGGAGACTCGAGTCCAAAACCAAGAGCATCGCCGAGGCCGTAAGCCATGCCACATGCGAGACAGCCCGTGACCTGGACGCGGCAGCCATCATCACGCCCACGGTCTCGGGGCACACGGCGCGCATGATCTCCAGACATCGGCCGGCAACCCCGATTGTGGCCGTCACGCCCAGCCCGATGGTGCAGCGCCAACTGTGCATGTACTGGGGCGTCTATCCCCTGCTGGCCAAGCGCACGGCCAGCACCGACGAGATGCTGGCCGCCGCCACGAGCGTGGCCCGCGCACATGGATTCGTCAAGCCAGGCGACCTGATTGTGATGACGGCTGGCTCCGCTGGCAGCGCACCCGGCACAACGAACCTGATCCGCGTGCAGATCGTCGAGCGCATCCTGGCCAGCGGCACGGGCATCGGCCAAGAATCGGCACAGGGCCAGGTGCGCATCATCGGGGACGCCCTGCCGGACGAGGCGGAGATCCGCTCCTCGGACATCCTTGTCGCCAAGGCCACGAACAAGTCCTTCGTGCCGTTGGCCCAGCGATCGGCCGGATTGGTCGTGGTCGAAGGCGGCGCAGGGTCGCACGCGGCCCAGATGGCTCTGGAGATCGGCCTCACGGCCATCATCGGCGTGTCAGATGCCCTCTCAGTGCTGAAAGACGGTCAGAAGGTGACCCTCGACCCAGCACGCGGCGTGGTCTACGAGGGGTTGATCAAGCTGTGAGGTCGGCCCCCTTTGCGGGCGCAGCCACAGCTATGCTAGAATGAACGCAGCAACTCAAGCGACGTGCAAAGCCAACTTTGACAGGAGGTTTGAAGCATGGACAAGAAGACGATCCGAGGCATCAATGTAACAGGCAAGCGCGTTCTCGTGCGCGTTGACTTTAACGTGCCACAGGACAAGGCGGGCAACATCACCGACGACACGCGCATCCGCGCCGCGCTGCCGACTATCCAGTACTTGCGCGACAAGGGCGCCAGGGTCATACTGTGCTCTCACCTGGGCCGCCCCAAGGGCAAAGTGGCCGAGGAGTTCCGCCTCACTCCCGTTGCCAGGCGGCTCTCCGAGCTGTTGGGAGCACCAGTGGTCAACACCAGCGACTGCATCGGTCCCGAAGTCGAGAAGGCCGTGGCCGGCATGAAGCCCGGCGATGTCGTACTTCTGGAGAACCTGCGCTTCTACGCGCAGGAGGAGGCCAACGACCCCGTCTTTGCCAGGCAGTTGGCTGGCCTGGCCGAGGTCTACGTCAACGACGCGTTCGGCACGGCGCACCGCGCACACGCCTCCACCGAGGGCGTGACACACTACCTGCCCGCCGTGGCCGGCTTGCTCATGGAGCGCGAGCTCAACTTCCTGGGCAAGGCACTCACCGCCCCCACGCGGCCGTTCGTCGCCATCCTGGGCGGCGCCAAGGTCTCGGACAAGATCGGCGTGATCGAGAATCTGCTACCCAAAGTAGACCAGCTCATCGTGGGCGGCGGCATGGCCAACACATTCTTGAAAGCCCAGGGCTACGAGGTTGGCGATTCGCTGCTCGAAGCCGACAAGCTCGACCTGGCCAAGGACCTGCTCAAGCGCGGCGGCAAGAAGCTGCTGCTGCCCGTGGACGTGGTGATTGCCGATGCCTTTGCGGCCGACGCCAAGCACCAGGTGGTGCCGGTCGACAAAGTGTCCGCCGGTTGGCGCATCCTGGACATTGGCCCGCAAAGCGTGACCAGGTTCAGTGCGGTGCTCAAGACCGCCAAGACCGTGGTCTGGAACGGACCGATGGGCGTGTTTGAGTTCCCCGCCTTTGCCGCGGGCACAGTGGCCATTGCCAAGGCCCTGGCGGACACCGGCGCGACCACGATCATCGGTGGCGGTGACTCAGCGGCGGCCGTGGAACGGGCCGGCGTGGCCGACAAGATGACCCACATCTCGACCGGTGGCGGCGCTTCGCTAGAGTTCCTGGAGGGTAGGGTGCTGCCCGGCGTGGCGGCGCTGCAGGACAAGTAGCATGGTAGATCTGGAGTTCATCCGCAAACTGGTAGTTCCAGCACAGACCAAGATCGTGTTCCTGGTCATGGACGGCCTGGGCGGGCTGCCTATGGAAGAGGGCGGGCCAACCGAGCTAGAAGCCGCTCAGGTGCCCAACCTGGATGCACTGGCCAAGCGCTCCGTCACAGGCTGCACCGTGCCCATCTCGGCTGGCATCACGCCCGGCAGCGGGCCCGGTCACCTGGCCATGTTCGGCTACGACCCAACGCGCTACGTCATCGGACGCGGCGTGCTGGAGGCGCTGGGCATCGACTTTGACCTGGGGCCGCAGGACGTGGCAGGCCGTGGCAACTTTTGCTCGGTGGACGCCGAGGGCCGCATCACCGACCGCCGCGCCGGCCGCATCCCCACTGAGACGTGCGCCAAGCTGACAGAAATGCTGCAGGCGCAGGTCAAGCTACCCGGCGTCGAGCTCTTCGTCAAGCCCGTCAATGAGCACCGCTTTGCGCTCGTGCTGCGCGGCGAGGGCCTCGCGGGC
>Ga0315289_10011173_pt1 | contig 12748 bp, 7 predicted proteins | sample YL17G11_40_MG_FD_203452 | JGI IMG/M metagenome (GOLD analysis project Ga0315289, IMG submission 203452) | Sediment microbial communities from Yellowstone Lake, YNP, Wyoming, USA - YL17G11_40 | ecosystem: Environmental > Aquatic > Freshwater > Lake > Sediment | place: USA: Wyoming | collected...
AATTTTCTGTGAAAAAATTTTTTCTTTAAATTATTTTTTTCCACACGATGAAATTTCTAATCTATAAATTTATCTCACGTCAAGAAAAATATTTTTTTTCGCAAAAAAATATTTTTTGATGGATTTTGGCTTATTCCACGCAAACTCGCTTCTGGAGTAGCTTTACTGAGAATTTAACATAAAAGTCAATTTTTAGCAAAAAAATTTTTTTATCATTATTGATTGTAATTATGTAGTTGTTCCTGTTTTTTACATTAAAATCATTCGGAATTTGATTCAATGTGTTTGGCGAAAAAAATTCTTTCGGAAAGATTTTTTTGAATCGTCTAAAAATTAGAAGCTGTGAAATCAGGGATAAATAATTCGCATCAGTTCCTGATTTTGCTTCTTTGAAATCATTGACGATTTAATATTATTTGTTTAATCTTATCAAATTATTAGGAATGATTCATCAAAGCACATTGTTTTGATTGACAAGTCATTAATCAATTTTATACATTAAATATCTTGAGGTAATAATAAGGAGGAGTGGACTTATGGCAATTGAAATTGAAAAATTATTCAACGAGATGGCTCAAGTAGAGGCATCAGATTTACATCTAAAGGTAGGAACCCCGCCCTATTATAGAGTAAATGGTCATTTGTTCCCAACGGAACATCCAAAAGTGACTGCTGAGGATGTACAAGTTGTTCTTGATAAAATAATGCCTAAGAAAGCTGTGGAAATCTTTAAGAAGAAAGGGAGTCTTGATTTTGCTTTTAGTCCTGATGAAGAGACGAGATTCAGAATCAATGCCTTTTTACAAAAGGGGAACATTAGTGTAGCATTAAGAAGATTGACCAGACATAAATTGTCCTTTGAAGAATTAAACCTTCCTCCTGTCATCAAGAAAATTGCAGAATTCAGACGAGGACTGGTACTAATGACGGGTCCGACTGGAACAGGAAAAACAACGACGATGGCGGCTATAGTTGATTATATTAATAGCACAAGGTCAGCGCATATCGTAACGATTGAAGACCCGATTGAATATCTTCATCCAGATAAAAAATCTATGGTGGAACAAAGAGAAGTTGGTCTTGATGCGCCTTCTTTTGATGGCGCGATGAGAGAGATTGTTAGACAAGATCCTGACGTTATATTGGTAGGTGAGATGAGAGACCGAGAGACGATAATGATGGCAATGAGAGCCGCTATGACGGGTCATTTAATCTTGAGTACACTTCATACGACAAATGCAGTTCAGACAGTTAACAGGATTTTGCAATATTTTGATTCAGATGAACAAACAGCGATACGGTCAGATTTGGCGGTATCATTAAGAGCTGTAATATCCCAAAGGCTTTTGCCAACCCCAGATAAGAAAGGGAGAGTTCCTGCTGTTGAGGTAATGATTGTAACCAATCTTGTTCAGAAATTAATTCGAGAAGATAGAATTGCAGATATGCAACAGGTGATACAAAATGCTGAAGAGGGAATGCAAACGTTTGATCAATCTTTAGTACATCTTCTTTTGAGAAAATTAATATCCTTTGAGATGGGTCTTGAAACAGCAGAAGACCAGCAACTCTTCAAAAGACTTGCTGAAGGCCGATATTCCGGGACGGATAAGACCGGTCTTATTGGACGCTTCTAAAGTTGCATCAGTGAATAAAGAACATTTCGTTTCCCTGTTGTAAAGAAAAATAGCGTTCATAATAATTCTTTCGATTCGTTATCTCTTTCAATCCCCATCTAAAGCGTGGTCACGTGACCTCGCCTAACAACAATATTCTTTGTCCCTTATTTATTCTCATTTCGTCTAAAACTATTGAGAGATTTGTAAATGATGTTTTCTCTTTTTTCAGGTGTTTAGAACAAAGAGAGTTTGAAATGAAAGGGGGTATAAGTATGGACAGATCGTCTCAGGGTTATTATATCAAAACTATTTTATTTTTTTTCTATCTATTTATTATTTTTTTCATTTTACTTGGGCTATCAGGGGTATTCATCCCGATTCGCGCCCCTTTAATTCTTCCATAAATGTCCCCGCTTCCAAATTATCCTTAAACTTTTGGCAGGGTAATATTTAATCTAAAAAATGGTTGACCGCTTTGTTTGAATGTTTTATTGAATATAAATCAATTGTTTTTTGTATTCCTCCTCATTAATACAATTTAACACCTTAAAATATTTCTATACCACTCAATGGAGAAAAGAGGTAAGAAATGAGTGATGAAATCAAAAATCAGAAGGTTGAAGAGGAAGATATTGGCGTTCATAAAGGAATGCTTGATAGAAAAGGGAAAAGGAAATCCCCCTGGTCATGGGTTGGAACCCTTTATTTTGCTGAAGGAATTCCCTATATTCTTGCGATGACTGTCTCCATAATAATGTATAAAAAGTTGGGTGTCTCAAACACGGATATTGTTCTTTATACAAGTCTTCTTTATCTTCCCTGGACGGTCAAACCTCTCTGGAGTCCCATTGTAGATATTCTCAAGACAAAGCGCTGGTGGGTCATATTAATGCAGTTCTTTCTTGGGATAACAATGGTGGCTGTTGCAATGACTATTCCAATGCCGAACTTTTTTAGAATCACACTCTTATTTTTCTGGTTAATGGCTTTTAGTTCTGCGACGCATGATATTGCCTGTGATGGATTTTATATGTTAGCTCTTACGAAACATCAACAAGCCTGGTTTGTTGGAGTTCGCAGTACCTTTTATCGTTTTGCAATGATTACAGGACAGGGATTATTAGTTGTTTTAGCAGGTTCAATAGAGAGTCGCACGGGGCTTGAGCCGATTAGCATTAAAGTTAATGCGGTGCAAGAAGCAAAGGCACCGATTGAGTTTGTAAAAAGAATAGAACTTAGTGATGAGGATAAAGCATTTCTCGAGAATAAAACACCTTTAGAAAAAATCAGGTTTTATGTAACTAAAGCAGAGGCTTCCAAAACTCTTGATGAGGTTACAACTTATGCTTCTCTCGCTAATGAGGTTGTTAGTCAAATTAAGAAAGAGAATCCTAATTCGCCCGATTTACCTTCTGCAACGAAAATGACACAAAGCGCATCCGAACCGCTTAATATGTTTTTAACGGAATTAATTGCGGAAAAACAAAAAACGATTACTCCTCTTGATGGTAAGCTCAGATTGATTGTTTCAGCAGAAGAATTGAATATTCCGATTGGGCAGATTCCAAAGGCGGATTCTGACCTTACACTTCTCACGGTGAAAAAATGGAATGAACTACAGGGACAGAGAGAAATGGTGATAGGAAAGGCTCAAGAGAAAAAACCTAAACAGCCGGGTCCGATTAAAAAGTCGTGGAAAAATTATGTGGTCTTACCTCTCGAGACATTCTTGAAAAGCAATTTCGGTGAGAAGAAAAAGGAGTTTTCAAAAGTCTCGGGGAATATCGCTTACTTATATTTTCATCTCTCTAAAGCTCCACCACAAGGGAAAAATATTGTTGTTACTTTTGGCAGAAAATCAGGTGATAAGACTATTGAACTCAAGGAGGGGATGAGATTTGTCTTTAATAGTGAGAATTGGAATAAACCCGCTAAGGCGGCGTTGCAAATTGACCATAGATTAAAAGAGCCTACGAAGGCATTATACCTGACGAGTGCAGGAAACATTCTGCTGAGTTGGACGGTGACTTTTGTGGCAATGGCGGCTCTTTTCTTTTTCTTCTGCATCTATCATTTTATTATTCTGCCCCATCCTTCTTCGGATACCTCACGATATGAAGAGGCACATAGGAGTGGGATACCTTTCAAGATGTTCGATTTTGTTAGAGAATTTGGTACGACTTTTGTCTCGTTCTTCCGAAAAAAAGGAATTGTACGGATGATATTATATCTCTGTCTTTATAGGTATGCCGAGTCACAACTGACAGGATTAAACACACCATTTTATCTTGATCCGCGTGAAGCAGGTGGACTTGCTCTAACTACAGGGCAGGTTGGGATAGCTTATGGAACAGTTGGATTGATCGGTTTAATCGTCGGGGGACTATTAGGTGGATTTGTTGCAGCACGAGATGGATTGAAGAAATGGGTACTTTGGATGGTTCTTGCCATTAATATTCCTGACATCGTTTATGTTATTCTCTCATATACTCAGCCGGAGAACTTTGCTTATATTTGTGCTCTCGTGGGTTTCGAGACTCTTGGATATGGTTTTGGATTTGCCGCTTACGCACTCTATATGATTTATATTGCGGAGGGGGAACACAAGACGGCTCACTATGCTATTGCCACTGGATTTATGGCTCTTGGAATGATGATCCCGAGAATGCCTTGTGGTTGGCTTCAATCAATTATTGGCTATAAGCATTTCTTTGTCTGGGTTATGCTTGCTACAATCCCAAGCCTTATCATCGCATTTATTATTCCTCTCGATCCCGAATTTGGCAAAAAGAAGAAGAAGGAATAAACTACCTGAGAATATAAGTGAGGGCAATTCGAAAGCCCAATAATTTTTAGAATTATTCAAAAAGGAAAGTTGACTCTTATTGAAAAAGTAGGAATCTTATATTTTTCATTCAAGAGTCTAAAATAAGATCGAAATACGAGAAGCTTATCTTAATGGAATTATTAAAGAAAATCTTATTAATAGGAATTGCAATGATTATTATTCGATGCGTTAGTTTTTCACAAAAATATAATTTTATCGGATTTGAAAAAAGCTCCTATTTTAACGAACAAATCAAAATGTACACATTCAACCCGGGTGTGAGAATTTTAATTAATGCTCCAAGAAAAATTAGTGTTAGAAAGCCGACAAGAATTGTGTTCTATGCGCTTCCGAATGGAAATACGATTGAACAAACCTTTGGCAAGAAGGTCAAGGAAGATGTAGACTGGCATTTTGGCATCCAACATATTGGGGCTCAAACAAGAAGATTAAGAGAGATTGTCAAGAATGAAAATATCATAGTCGCTTATCTTGAAGCGGAAGGAAAGAGTTGGCCCTCCTGGAGAGGAAAATATGAAAATAATCGTGAATTAATTCAAAAAATAATCGAATCCATAAAACAACAAGTCAATATCCGTGATGCCGAAATAGAATTATCAGCTCACAGCGGAGGAGGAAGCTTTATTTTTGGTTACATAAACAATGTGGAGAAAATTCCTTCCGCAGTTAGAAGAATCATTTTTCTGGATGCCAATTATAGTTTTAGCAATGATGAAAAGCACGGCGAAAAGCTTCTTGACTGGTTAAAAAGCAATCCAGATAATCATCTTGTCATTATAGCGTATGATGATAGAGAAATAACCGTAAATGGGAAAAAAGTTCTCGGACCGACCGGGGGTACATATAGGGCAACTCATAGGATGATTGAAAGATTTGAGAAAGATGTGAAATTTGATAAAAGAGCTGAAGGAGATATTGAATATTATAAAGGACTTAATGGGCAAATTGATATTATTATACATTTGAATCCTAAGAATGAGATTCTGCATACTGTATTGGTGGAAAAAAATGGATTTATTCATTCGTTGACTCTGGGTACAAAATATGAAAACAAAGCCGGAATATTCTGGGGTCCGATTGAATATACAAAATGGATTCAAGAGGATTAAATTTTATATTGTGACGGTAGTCATTCCGAACCCTGAAAGTGTCATTCTGAACTTGGTTCAGAATCTCTTCAGGGCAGGCTTGTTTTAGAATCTCGAGTTTGGTAGTTGCAATATTTAGATTGCGTTTATTTAACACAGGCTAAAGCATGTGGCTACCAATCTTAAAAATATAACAAAGATAAAATAAATAGAAAGGAGATACAATTTTATGATTAAGAAATGCTTGATGTTTGTTTTTATTATTTTGGTCCTTCTCTTTATTGGTTGCGGTGGAGGAAGTCAAGAAAGGGCAGCAGAAAAAGCAGCGGAAAAAGCTATTGCAAAGGAAACAGGTGAAAAAGCCGATGTAGACCTCTCAAAAGATAAGGTAACGATTAAAAGTGAAGGTAAAGAAATTACAATAGCTGGTGAAGGAACGGCGTCATTACCCGAAGATTTCCCTAAAGACATATTTGTTTATCCAGGCGCGGGAATCAAGATGTCAGGTAAACAGGAAAATTCTTTTATGCTTACGCTTGAATCAAAAGACGATTTGAAAAAAGTCGTTAGCGAATACAAAGATAAGATGAAGGCTCAGGAGTGGAAAGAGAAAACGACATTAGATATGGGCGAACAGACAATGATTGAGTTTGAAAAAGAGAATCGTTCAACTATTATCAATATAAGTAAGGCAGACGACAAGACCCAGATACATATAATGATTAATACCGAAGAAAAATAGGCAAGCAAAAATAAGGAATAGTGATAGGACAGTAGCGGTGCGATTTATCAAACTCAGTTCGTAGTGCAGGGCTTTAGTAAGCAACAATATGCTTTGTAGGGGCACGTTGCACGTGCCCAATAATTACAGGGCATATGCAATATGCCCCTACAATTAGGGGACTACAAACAGATAAATGCGACCGCTACTTTAGAAAAAAGACCAGAACGAGATTGATGAAGAAGAAATAGGTCCGGTATAGACATATTTGACAGCATCAGCACAGAAAATTTTCCCCGGTATTGTGCAAGAATAATCGTTCAGTGTCACATTAGATGCTGAACCCGCATTGCAGGGATACCTGCCAAGATAAAACCAGTCTTTAATTGGTTGAGATTGGTCAATATCTATTTGGGTTACACCATTTTTATGAGTGATTACTGCCTTTATTTGCGGAGCATTTGAGGCATCAGCTTTCCAGATTGCATATATATCATATTCTCCAACGTAAGGAAGTGATGGTGTGAAAACGGCTGTGTCATTATGAGTAGAAGCGGGGTCTGTAACAATCACAGAATGGTCATCATAAAGTTGTTTGGAATAGCTATCGTTTGAGTCATTAGTCCAACTGCCTGTTGTTGTGAATGATGAGCCTGAGGGAAGATAGTCAGTTTCAACAACCTGAGCCATACATTTCGATATAGTCCAAACTTCGACACCCATCGCCTGAAGTTCCGGTACCATTTCTGTAAGCGCATCTGCAGTGTCAGTTCGGACGTGACCGATTGCGAGATGAGGAACATTCGGTGCATAAAGCGCCTGGAGTGCTAAACTCCGAATCAATGCTTTTGCCTCATCCTTGTTATTTCCATCAATAAAAAGGTCGCGTTCACCAGTTAGCAAACCATTTTCTTTTGCCTTATCATACGCTATTGATGTGGTTACCGTGCGACTATCATAGAAAAAGAGCCCTCTTGATTTAAGTTCCTCTATACACACCTGCATCTTATTAGATTGCTGTGTGATAAGTGAACCCATATGATTATTCATTCCTATAACGTGAGGAAGAGAATCAAGATTTGTAGCAACGGTGGTTCTTACTTGTTCAAGAGTCATTGAATCTGTGATTCCACCGGAACCCGGGTCTGGAACAGTGATTGCCGCCATTGGTTGATGAAGAATCACTTCTGATCCCTGATTATATATTTCATTGGCACTCTGATTTGTGTAGCTATTATAAGGCATTACCGCAAAAGTCATTTTAAATGGTAAGCGAAGCATTTTATAAATAGGTGTTGAGGAGCTTGTAGGATTAGCTCCCCCACAATCATCGATGCAGATACCGATGTGAGGCGGAACTACCGAAGAAGGTGGTGCGGGAAGTGTTGAGTTTAATGTAAATCGCAGTGCATCAACACTTAATTTCGTGCCGGAACCTGTCCAGTAATCCGATATATTCACGACACAAACACGATTGATGTTGAATGTGTCAAGTGTATGCCAGCCAGCACTAACGTAATTCATATTAATTGAAAGATTTGAGATACCATCAGCACTGATAACCTGATACTGAGCATCAGAAGCATAATCACCGTTGTCTGCATAAAATTCTATCGTGTAATTCCCTTCAGGTAATCCTTCAGCAATCCAGCGTGCTTGACCACCTCCTGTGCCGGGTCCATTAATTACAAAATAATAATAATTAAGAAAACCACCTGTATTTTTAAGTACCCAATTCCCACTGAAAATTTCAAAACAGGGGTCTTCAACATCAAGAATGATTTGATAGGAGGCATCAGCACTTATCGGTTCAAATCTATATTCTTTATATTCTTCAAAACCGATATAATTTTCATTAGATGATTGTGCATAGGAGGAACAGAACATTAATATATATAAAAATATAAGGATTTGCTTTTTTAAAAAGTCATCCCACCACTTTATAATCAATGAATTACTCCTCTCGGTTTGAAGAAATTTATAATATTAGACAATGCTTACTTTTGAATATTAAAAAAAGCTCATTGAGAATTAGCCACGAAATTACACGAAAAAGCACGAAAAATAGTGTGGTAGAGACGCGATATATCACGTCTTTACAATTGATGTTTTTATTCGCGAAGATTCGCGTGATTCGCGGTTCGATATTTTTTCTGTATTTTTTATGTTTCAATCAAATTTAACATTCAAGTTCTTTCGGCACTCAAGGGCTTCATCGATAGGAAATGCAGGCTTCAGTTGCAAAACTTCTCCTTCTTTTGTATTTGTTCTGAAACTTATTTCCACATAACGTTCCTTCATTAGAATTCGCTTCGCCGGGTCATAATCAGGTGCACTTTTCTTTTCTTCAAATTTCTTTTCCGCCTCACGCAATGCTGATTTTAATTCTTTCAGATTTTTTACGGGTTTCTCATTGACCGAATCAATGATAATCCACGCGGTAGTGAATTCAAAACCGAAAAGGAATGAGAAACCAAAAATGGGACGATATTGTGGTCTCATCCCCCGACGACTTGCAAGACTATTCGGTTCCGCAAATGTTACTAATACACCACCCTTCAGTATTTCTTTTACAGGAACTTCAAACAGCGGGACGTTGAAATCGTTGAAGTTTTGTGCCACAAAGTCTCCCCAGAGTTCAAATTCAGGCTTTTCAAATGTCCCAAGGTGTGACAATGGCACAGGCTCTTTATATTTAAGTTTTTTCTCTAATTTCTGGATGCCACTCTTTCCTTTGCGAACGTACCAGATAGTAATGTCATCCTCAACATCACTTTTCAGGATTAATTCCATAAGGTGTAATTTTTCTATTTCGTCAGAATCATTACCTGAAACTTTTTCTGAATTACTGGGGGGTGGCCAACGTTTCATTTTACCAGTCGTGACACGATAGCCCTCAAAATCCAGAGCACAGGAAATATCTTTTTGTTTATTAGCAAAACCAACGATGATGTCACCGGGTTTGATCCCCCAATCTTCTGCAAGTGAACCGGGAGTAATCTCACGAATAACAACTCCTAATTCGAAAATTACACAATCTTCTGGAGCATCATTCCATACCGCTGTGCCAGGGAAATTCTCTGTAATTGTGATTCCCAGTTTGGGAAGTTCCATAGGTTTCTGACCTGCTTCGTTATTTTCAATTTTATTAAGAAAATGTAACACAACGTTTGAAGGGATTAACCAGCCCTGTTCAAATGCCCAACCAGAGCCACGAGAAGGGATACCCACAACTTTTCCATCACGATTGAGTGCTGGACCACCACTATTACCCGGTTGAACAACGCCTCCAGGTCCAACTTCGATAAATTGATGACCACAGACGAATTTCCCCAATTCAAGCTTGAGATATTGACGTCCTGTTACCTTTGCCTGGATGAGCTTCAGCTCATCGCTTGATTGAGGATAACCAAAAACTGCCAATGGATCTGCCTGCTTTACTGTATCTGAATCAGCAAATTCAAGATAAGGAATTTTTTCGAGACCAGAGCGTTTTTTGAAACGAAGAATTTCATCTTCGGGTAAACGAAGAATGGCAATATCTATAGTTTCTGAACCTCCCACGCCAACAGTCTCAGCTTTAAATTCTACATTCCCCGTAGCGGGGGATTTAATGCGGATGCTTCCGCTACGAGCCTTTTCGACGACGTGGGCGTTAGTCAAAATTGTGGATTCACTGATAAAAAATCCGGAGCCATGAGGGGGTTCTTCATCAGAGAAGTATCGCTCACTTTTAGTAGGATTCATCTTGGTTTCTTCTTGATTTATAATTGTAGTGAATTCAATTTTCACAATAGCGTTTTGATATTTTTGTTTTAATTCGGCGAGATTAATATCACTTGAGAATGACTGTGATTCCTGTGTTTGGTTGACTGTTTCAGCAGTAAGTTTATCAATTATCTGTTTAGACGCCTCTTTGTTTTCGGGTATCTGAGCAAAAGAGATTGCTGAGATAAGAATAATGATGGCAAAAAATGAGTAACTCTTTAGAGTAAGTTTCATAATTTTTTTCCTTTGTAGCGCCGACGTCTCGTCGGTTTTATTAAAGCAGGCAAGATGCCTGCGTTACAAATGTTGTGTAATTTTCGCATTCTTCAATGTAGGCGAGGTCACGTGACCTCGCTTTTAAGTAGGGGCATATTGCATATGCCCTGAAATTATTGGGCACGTGCAACGTGCCCCTACTGGGCTAATTCTTCATAAACATCTTCATATTTATTTATCATTTGTTGGATGCTAAATGTTGTTTCAGCTCGCTGTCTACCATTTTTCCCCATTCGTGTTCTGAGTTCCTTGTTATTGATTAATTGACGGACTTTATTTATAATTGCCTTTTCATTTTCTGGCGGGACCAAAAAACCGTTCTCGCCTTCGATGACCACCTCATTATTCCCTTCCGTATTTGTAGCAACGATGGGGATATTGTGTGCCATTGCTTCTAAAAGAGTTAGTGGCAAACCTTCACCGAATAATGACGGCAATACGAGTATATCGATGGTCTGCATTATTTGGTGGATGTCTTCTCTAAATCCCGTGAACACAACGTAATTTTCGATTCCTAATTCTTCTGACAGGTTCTTTAATTCACCAAGATAATCTCTGCCTTCAACAAACTCCGCATCGCCAACAATGAGAAATTTCACATCTTTATTTTTTTCTATGATACCTGGTATTGCTTTTATGAAATATTCACATCCCTTTCTCGGTCTTAGTTGCGCCACCATTGCGACAACAATTTTATCTTTGATATCAAGATCAATTATTAGATTATTCTTCTCTTCTTCAGACAAGAGATGAATATCCATTTCGACTCCATTGGGAATATAAGTAATCCTATTTTCATCAAAGCCCCTTTGGATAAGTTGGACATAAGCATTTTTAGAAACCGTAACATATTTATCAAGCATAAATCTTGAGAGTTTTTCTATGAAGGCATTGATACGTTTAAATTTTAATGAAACATTTGTGTCTTTTTCAATGGGCGATTGAATCGTGCTAACATTCTTGGTTTTTGCAAGCCTTGAGCAGATTCGCCCAATTAAATTCGTTCTCGAGGTGTGACTGTGAATAATTGTTGGTTTATATTCTTTTAAAATTTTTACGATATTACTTATTACTGAGAAATCGAGCTTTGACCTCATCGGTATTATATGTGTTTCTATATTAGATTGCATCAACTTTTTTCTCAAATAACCATCTGCAAGTATGATGCAAACAGGATGAAAGCGTTCCTTATTTATGTGGGTGCAAATCTGATAAACAACTTTTTCAGCGCCACCGAAATGGATCCCGTGAATTAATTGTATAATGCGAATTTTACTCACTGCAAAATTCCTTTTTTATTCGCGAAGATTCGCGTAATTCACTGTTTCCGGCGAGGTCACGTGACCTCGCTTTTAGTAGCGGTCGCATTTTCTTGTCATGCTGAACTTGTTTCAGCATCTAACGAGATTCCGAAACAAGTTCGGAATGACATTGCTTGTTATGTGCGATGAATCGCACCGCTACATCAGATTTGCCGACGAGACGTCGACGCTACAATTAAAATCCATCAAGTGGTAACAAATCAGGTGTTGGAAGTTTGAATACTTTGTCAATCTCTTTAAGTACTTCTGGTTTATTACACTTAAGAAATTGAATTTTGTGTAGATATTCTGAGTTAATCCCCGCATAAATCTGTGAAAATACCGATATGTCACTTTCTAAAACCACGTCAGATTTTATCCCTGATTTAATAGTCGGTTTCCCATTTTTCACAATAATAGTAATTGGTTTATTATTCTCTTTAACGATATCATCTACCACTTTTATTGAAAAACAAAGATTCATATTGTTATAATCTTTCCTCGCTAACAATGCCTTCGTTAAATCCACAATTCTCAGCATATAATCCGCATTTACTTCAAGAACCGCATTGGAACCAACTATTCGAGCATTGCTTCGAGTCTTTCTCGGATTACTTAATGCGAAATGAAGTGGGTCATCCTTCGTCGTATGATAAATGATAGAATCGACCTGTTCCCTTTGAGCCGCTAAAAATCCTATTAAGCCTCTATATGCCTCATCGTTCAAATAAATCATCTCATACACCCTTAGAAATTGCTCTATTCTATTATCTGAATATTCATATTTGTAAATCAAATAACCCTTTATCCCTTCAATTAAAGGCGAGGTCACGTGACCTCGCCTACATTTATTATCATAAACCACGACATTTTTATCTTTGCTTTCGGTTAATGACTTCCAGTGCTTATCATTCCTGCAAATTCTAAAGGATGTTCTTTTCGAAGATTCAATATAAACTCTCTTTACCACTCCCAAATCCTTCTTATCATATAACCTTACATTCAAAAGCTCATCATATTGAGTCAGAGACAAGGGAGAAAAACTATAAACATATTTCTCACCAACTAAACCATACCCCACCTTTTTATAAAATTGATGAGAAAATGGGAAAAGCATAGATATTGGA